>Ga0180301_10003331_pt1 | contig 12580 bp, 14 predicted proteins | sample GuaBasSediGuay16_FD_121797 | JGI IMG/M metagenome (GOLD analysis project Ga0180301, IMG submission 121797) | Subseafloor sediment microbial communities from Guaymas Basin, Gulf of California, Mexico - Guay16, Core 4569-2, 12-15 cm | ecosystem: Environmental > Aquatic > Marine > Hydrothermal...
AAATGTCGTTTACCGGGGTTTTCCCAAAGGTACTTGGGAAAGTCGGGAAAGAATCTAGTTATGGTTTCGGTTGTGGTTGGGGTAACGGGTGCCCTTTTGGCTTACTTGATTTTGGGCGGTGAATTTTTGAAAATTTTACTCTCACCCGTTTTAAATCTATCAGAAATCCAGTTTAGTTTGATCTTTTGGGCTGTTTTGTCCTTTTTCGTTTTTCGGGGGATAAAACTAATAGCTCCGGCCGAATTCGTTACCAATGTTTTATTCTTTTTGGTGATTATTATTATTTTAGGACTTTGTCTTCCCAAGTTCGATATATCAAACATAAGTATTTTAAACTTTCCCAATGTCTTTCTTCCTTTCGGGGTGATTTTATTTTCTTTGATTGGTTGGTCGGCAATACCGGAAATGGTTGATTTTCTCAAATCTCCCATAGAGAGAAAAAACATCAAAAAAATAATAGTTTCAGCAATAGTAATTGTTGTTCTTTTCTATGTTTTATTCGTTACATCCGTAATTGGAGTTGCCGGAGAAAATGTCAGCCAAGACACTCTTTCAGGATTAATACCTTTTTTGGGACAGAAAATCATATTTTTTATAGCCTTAGCCGCCATAATAACCTTGGCTGATTCTTTTTTGGTTTTGGGTCTTTATCTGAGAAATACTTTTATTTATGATCTGAAATTTCCAAAAATAATATCTACCATAACCGCCTGCGGTCTCCCCCTGCTTTTATTCTTGATAGGGTTTAGAAGTTTTATTGGAACCGTGAGTTTTGTCGGAACGATAGTTGGAGTGATTGAGGGGATAATAATTATCTTGATTTTCAAAAAAGCCAAAGAGTTGGGAGACAGGGAACCGGAATACAGTTTAAAAATCCCAATAGTTTTACTTTATGGTTTGATGCTCCTACTCGTTTTCGGGGCAATTTCTCAATTTTGGGGAGGCTTTTAATTTTTTTAAATTTCTGCTAATGTGAAAGTAGGACTCCACCAAATGTTCCAGGATTTCGGCTCTAAAGCCAGGGTTACCGTCCACTGAGCCTCTCGTCATTCAAATGGCGGGGAGGGACCTGCGAAAGCATTGAGTCCCAAAAAGGCATCGCGTTTTTTTTCTTTTCCATTTTTAGCGAGGGTCCTCGCTCGCGTCGCGTTGTTCCTTCACATATTTCTGAGACCTTCAGCAGAGTCCTAAATCACTGGCCCGGAAGACCAGTTCGGTAACTTTGGTTTTCAAGAAAAAGAAGTTCTGGAACTGTGCTGAGGAAAATTACAGCCCGGGTCGAAGGCAAAAAACCTGGGCTTCATTTTAATTTATATTGAAAGGAGGGAAGAATGGCTTTTGAAAATTTAGTTTTGGGATTAGATTTTCTTGAAGAGCCAGGATTTACTACCCGGGTCCTGAGAGACGTAAACCCATTGAACAAGAGCAAGAAAAAGCGATTAATAGAGATACCCAACGATGTCATGAAAATTATCCATGGCAGATTTGTCGGCTATCTCCGTCATTTGCCAATAAAGTATCATTATGCCACAGGCTGTCTGCCGGGTTCTTCGCCTCTGGGAAACGTTCAGAGACATCGCCACAATCGTTTTTTTTACTTGGTTGATCTGAAGCAGGCCTACTCTCACGTTAAAGTTCAAGAACTGGCCAGAGCGATTTGTCAGGCTGATCCTTCACTCAACGGCCAGAGAAGAGAGGTTAGAGGTTTTCTGACAAAATACTGCATGTCTCGATTTGGTGGTCTGGCTACCGGAGCTCCTGCTTCCCCGGATTTATTTAATCTTTACTGCTTCTACTTGCTAGACAAGCCCTTGGAAAAAATAATCATTAAACACGGGCTTACTTACACTCGTTATCTTGATGATTTGACTTTTTCTTCCAAGGAAAGAATAAGTAGAAGCGTCAGGAAGGAAATTCGGGAGATTATAAAACTGGCAGATTTTCCGGCAAACCACTTGAAATCAGAAGTAAGAGACCTTAAAAAAGGGTCGATCGTTATCAACGGCATTGGTCTGGAATTTGGGGGTCGGGTATTTCTTCCCAGGGATTTTACCTGCTATCTCTTTGGTTTACTTCACAAGGGCCAGCAGGGACACATTGATTTATGGCCTAAGATTGAGGGAGCCATGAGAGTATATTTTAGCGATACCAGTCGGAAGAAACTAAATCAAACAGAAAGGAGGGTTATAAAAGAGTACAAAAAATTTCGCCGATTCCTCGACAAATAAAGGACGTCATTGTTCGAAACAACCCTGACGTCCTTTTTGCTTAAACGGGTTAAAAATGATAAATTAAAATAGATTAGTATGAAACTTATTGCTGATTTTCATTTACATTCTAAGTACTCCCGGGCAACTTCTCGGGATATGGATTTGGAAAATCTTGATAAATGGGCAAGGATTAAAGGAATTAAAATTTTAGGGACAGGTGATTTTACTCATCCTGAATGGTTTAAAAATTTAAAAGAAAAATTAGAGCCAGCCGAACCGGGTCTTTTTAAGTTAAAAAATTCTCTAAGTGAAACCCGATTTCTTTTAACCTCTGAAATTAGTTGCGTTTACTCTAAAAAAGGGAAAGTCAGAAAGATTCATATTATAATCTTCGCTCCCTCCTTTGATGTTGTAGAAAAGATTAATGTTCAGTTGGGCTGGATTGGGAATTTAAAATCTGATGGTAGGCCGATTTTAGGTTTGGATGCTAAAGAATTAGCAAAAATTGTTTTAGGGGTTTCGGAAGATTGTTTGGTTATTCCGGCTCATGCTTGGACTCCTTGGTTTGCTATTTTTGGTTCGAAGTCTGGTTTTGATTCAATTGAAGAATGTTTTGAGGAATACTCAAAATATATTTATTCTATCGAAACTGGCCTCTCTTCGGATCCGTTGATGAATTGGCGGCTATCTTCTTTAGATAAAATTACTTTGATTAGTAATTCCGATTCTCATTCTCCACAAAAAATAGGAAGGGAAGCAAACGTTTTTGATACCGAGTTAAGTTATTCAGCGATTATTGAAGCGATAAAAACAAAAAATCCTCAAAAATTTTTATACACAATAGAATTTTATCCAGAAGAAGGGAAATATCATTATGACGGTCACCGAAATTGCGGAATTCGATTATCGCCAAAAGAAACAAAAAAATATAATGGTATTTGTCCGATTTGTGGTAGACCTTTAACTGTGGGAGTTTTAAACCGAGTGGAAGTACTATCTGATAGAGAAGAAGGATTTCAACCAGAAGGAGCAATTCCTTTTAAAAGTTTGGTTCCTCTCGAAGAGATAATTGCTGATGTATTTGGTGTTATGTCGGGAACAAAACAAGTCAAAGAAGAATATGAAAATCTAATTAAAAAATTTGGAAATGAATTTAAAATTTTACTTGAAATTTCCCGTGAAGATCTTGAAACGGCTACTTTGCCAGAAATTACTGAAGGCCTAATAAGAGTTAGAGAAGGAAAGGTTTTTATTGAGCCTGGTTATGATGGTGTTTATGGAAAAGTGCGGATTTTTTCTCAGGGCGAACAAAAGACATTATCAAAACAAGACACCCTTTTCTAAAATTTTTAATTTCTAAATCCTAATTCTTTAACTCCTTATGATTGAAGAATATAAATTTGGCTCCATCACTATCGACGGTAAGATTTATAATGAAGATGTGGAAGTGAGATGGACAGGAGAAGTTTTAAAGTGGTGGCGGAAAGAAGGTCATATGGTTGATATAGATGATGTGAAAAGAGCGGTAGAACAAAATCCAGACACAATCATTATTGGAACTGGAGAGTCAGGAATGGTAGAAGTTAGAGAGGAAACTGAGGAATTTATTCGAGAAAAAGGGATTAAATTAATCATTGATAAAACCTCCGAAGCAGTTAGAACTTTTAATATCATTAATGAAGAATCAGAAGAGGAGGAAGGTGAACAAAATAAAGTAATTGGCCTTTTTCATCTAACTTGCTAAAGAATGTATCCTGTTTACTTAAATCTTTCTAAGAAAGAACTAAATCGAAGGATTAGTAAACTTTTTAAAATTTTAGAAAATTGTGAAATTTGTCCAAGAAGGTGCCATGTTAATAGATTAAAAGGAAAGAAAGGATTTTGTCAGCTTGGCGAGAAACCAGTTATCGCAGCTTACCACCTTCATTTTGGTGAAGAATCAGTTTTAATTGGGAAAAATGGTTCAGGAACAATCTTTTTTACCTCTTGTAATTTAACTAAAAAAGCCGGTTTGAAGCGGCTTTATCAAAAATAATGCTACTTTATTTCGGGAAAATTTTAGTTTTTATCGGATTATTTTTGACTTTATTTGGAATTATCTTTTTATTTGGTTCTAAAATTCCTTACTTTGGTAAATTACCTGGTGATTTTTATATTAAAAAAGGGAATTTTACTTTCTATGCTCCCATTACTTCTTTTTTAATCTTGAGCATTGTTTTATCAATTATAGTTAGTATTATTTTCAAAATTTTTAAATAGAATCTCTCTTCCAAACAATTAAATTTCCTTTTATTTCGAATTTACCATCTAGAAATTTTTCAATTACCCAAATATTAGTTTTACAATGGTTGGTGGTTTCGCTTACTGTGATTTGACTTTTTCCCTCGGCAAGAGCTAAGGAGGGGAGGATTTGATCAGCTAAATGTTTATCTAGACAAGCTTCGGATTTTTGTTCTTTTAATAATTCTAAAGCAGCTTCTTTCCCGACATCTTCTGCCCTTTTGCTTAATTTTCCTAAATTATCAGTTCCAATTATTGTATTTTCAAATTTAACTATTAGACAAATTTGACTGCCTGGACATTTAGTTGGATAATACTCAACTTTTTCTTCGGTAGGTAAATTTAATTTTCCTAAAACTTCCCTTACGCCAGCCAGTTGTCTTTCAGCTACTTTTTTATCTTTTAAAAACTCTGAAGCACCAGAAATTACAGTAATTTCTTTAAATCGCCCTCTTTCAGTTAAATTTAGATTATTTAATTTTGACGGAAAAACTACAATTTCTAATTTTGCTCCACCCTCTGGATAATACCCTCTTTTTAAAATATTGACTTCTGTTTTTACTTTCATTTTTTCTAAAATTTTCAAAAAAACATATCTAAAATAATCAAAAGTAGGAGAAAAGAAAGTGTCAGTAGCTCCACCTTCAAAAGTAATTTTGATTGGTTCGGGGGCAAATAAGGCTGGCGGAATCAATGTTTGTAAAACCAAAGTAATACTTCCAGCCGTTTCAATTTTTACTTGAAGTTCTTTACTTTTAATTTCTCCAGGATAGAATTCAATTTCTTCGGAACCTAAAAAATCTCCTTTCAATTTTCCATCACAAAGCTGAGACAAAGCCTGAATTCCTAAAAGATGTTGAGTGGCTAAGCCAGGGTTAGGTCTTGACTTACGAATATTAAAGACTCGGCAAGGTTTTTTAGTGACCGCCGATAAAGCACAAGCTACTCTGAGTATAGCTCCACCTCCTTCAAATTTTGATCCATCAATCTCAATTAAAGAAGACATATTTACCTCGTTTTATTTTCTTAATAACTTTCTTTTCTGTTAATGTTTTTAAATAGTATCCTGCCAAGTCATAACTTCTGCCAATTTTTACCAGCTCTTTTCCCAAATTACCAAAAAAGAAATTATAAATAGGATTTAAGACTTTAATAGCAAATTTTTCCGCTTCGTTGTTCGGAAACTCTTTAACTCTATAGGATTTTAAAGCATCGAATAATTTCCTCCGCTTATCTTTGAGGTTAAAGCCTATAATTCCAGCGAATCTTCTTAAACTATCTTGTTGTCCTATTTGAATTCGCCATTTTGCAGTAATTTTACTTTTACGGGATTTATAAACTCCTTCATAATATATTCTTGCATCAATTCCTAATTTATATAACAAAAGCTGTTCACCCAGTAAAAGTGTATTTATTGGAATATTTTTATTTCTGACAATCTTCCATTTTTCGGATTTGGAGAGACTAAAACCCAAGTTCTTATTAGTTATATCCGTACTTCTTGTAATTCTAACAGCTTTTTTTCCGTGTTTATCAAAACAAACATCGCCCTCATCGTCAAAGACCCTCTTTAAATACACTATCTGAACATTTTTATCCCCAAGCATAATATCCCGAGGGACGTAACAATTCACTAATCTTTTATCGCCTCGAGGGACACCGCTTAACTCTAATGCCCTACCGACAATTGCAGGGAGTCTTGTTTGTGGTGTTTTATTTCCTTTTCTGGGCTTACATGGGAAAGTGCCAAATATTTTATGAGCTACGTCTATCAATCTCCGATGTAATTCTTTCTCATACGCAGAGTATATAGGATGTTGTGTAGGGTTTGAAGGCAAGTGGCCGTCGCACAGGAAAGCAGCTCTTATTTCAACCCCTTCTGGATTGTGAAGTTGAAGTGGCAATTTTGGTTTAAATTTAGATTTTGAGAGTTGTATTACATTATTTTCAATTTCATCTAATGGAAAATCAATAAAATTGGCAATTTTTAATAATGTTGATATTTGTGGGTTTCTGTTTCTTTTCGCACATTCAGCGATAGTTCTCCTGCAAATTTTTAATTTTTTTCCAACCAAGTAAAATGGCCGCCAGCTTTTTTGATTGCTTTCTGGAATATATGCTCCTGTAAATCCGATGCTATTTTAATATAGTGTCCTTCATATAAGTCCCACCAATGAATAGTTGTTTTAATCTCCGGTGTTTTACTAATATAATCATTAAGTCTTTGTTTTATATCTTTATCTGATTCCATATTTTTATCATGAATAAAATTTCTTTCTACATTGATTTTAGCATTTTTAAGAGCATCTAAAAAACACGCAAAATTAAAATCAGATACTCTATTTTTACAGAAATAAAACAAAATGCTAAATTCAAAATAGAAGATGCAAAAAGATATTAAATTGATTACTCAATTAAATAAAGATTGGAAGCCAGAGAAAATAAAGGTTAAGCGAGCAGGTGGGCAAACCAATATAAATTGGATAGTTCAATATAATGAAAAGAAGTTTTTCGTTCGATTTCCTTGGGAGAGGACAGATATTGTTGACAGAAAAATAGAAGGCAAAAATATTTTAGCAATAGCTAAATGCAAAAAATTAACCGGAGTAGTTCCTAAATTTTTTCTATATGTTTTTAAAAAAAGAAATATTTTGTCGTCTCAGCAAAAGTTGAATTTTCCCGACGGTACCATGGTAATGGAATATATCGAAGGTAAAGATATTAACGGCAAAGATTTAGAAAATTCAAAAATTCAAACAGCTTTAGTAAAATCTTTACACACTTTTCACGCTAGCGGAGTGAAGTTTGTAAATGTTTACGATGTTTTTCGTGACGAAGTTGAAAAATATAGAAAAAAAGCTAAAAAATATCCTGTTGAAAATTTAATAAAAAAAGAAAAGATTAAAAAAATAGAAGAAATCGAAAGAGAAACAAAAAAGAAATTACCTCTCGGAGGGAAACTTTCTACCCATAATGATTTAATTTTTGAAAATTTAAGATTAGGAAAAAATGGAAAGATATATATTTTAGATTTTGAATATGCTGGTTTTAACATTAGAAATGGCCTTCATTACGATTTAGGTATTATTTTGGGTGGAAATCTTTTTTATCTAAAACCAATCAAAATTAAAACTTTTAAAGAAATAATTAAAAAAGCAAAAAAAATTTACAAACGGGACTTTGATAAGAAAAAATTATATGCTGGAGCCATAACTAATGTTTTAGTAATGTTCTGGTGGGGGATAGTTAAATACTTTAGCTCAACTACAAAGAAAGAAAAGAAATACTTTAAAGGTTATGTATTAAAGAGGGCGAAAGGAATTGGATTTCTTTATAATATTATTGAAAGAAAATAAAGAGGCGCCTTGTTGCGAATCGATATCGATTCTGCGGACGCCTTTTCAAAAGGTGTTTTATAAAACTCCCTTTGTGCTTGGGATAACATCTGGCCCGGTGATTCTTGTGGCACGGTGGAGAGCTCTACCGAAAGCTTTACAAAAAGCTTCGAGTTTATGGTGATCATTTCTCAATGTACCGACAGTTTCCACTTTGCCATAGATGTTAAATCCAGCGTTTAGAGCAATCCCTTCAAATAGATGCTGGGCCATCCCGGCTAAGGTTTTGTTGTCCATATCTTGGAAGTTCAGAACTGCATAGCCCCGACCACTAAGATCGATCGAGACAGAGGCAAGACTCCCCTCAAAAGGCACAGAGAGGCTCTGGAAGCGTTCAATTCCCCTCCTATCTCCAAGAGCTTCTTTTAATGCCTGACCCCAGCAAATCCCTATATCCTCGACTATATGGTGGGGGATGTCGCCGTGACCCTTTACACGTCCTTTCATCCGGCCATGATGGTAAATTTGAGCAAATAGATGCTCAAATAAACTAAGGGCACTGAAGCCAAAATCTGGCTCTTCCTTGTCGGCAGTGATCGAGACTTGATATTCACCAGGCTCATCTAAGCGAACCTCTATCTCAATATCTACTTCAGTTGTTTTTCTTGTAGTTGTTCCGATGCGGTTTTCCATCTTTTTTCTCCTTTTACTTAGTTAAGCTAATGATTTTTTCTTGGGCAGCTTTTGGTTTTTTCCCTTCGAAGATCACATTATACACCTCCTCCACTATTGGTAGATTCACTCCGTATTTTTTTGCTAACCGATGGGCGGCAAAAACTGTGTGGAATCCTTCTACGGTTATCCCCTTTTCATTCAAATCTTTTTGGACTTTGGCTAGTCCTTTTTCGAGAAGAGCTTGTCCAAGCCGATAATTCCGAGAAAGAGGGTCAGCTGAGATTTCCAGATCTCCTTTCCCTGCTGGGCCCCAGAAAGTTTCTTCACTGGCATCCATTGTTTTACCTAGGCTAACCATTTCTTGAACACCTTCTTTAATAAGTTTAGTCTTGAGTTCTGGATTTTCTCTGCCACCTTCACCTAGTCCAATTCCAATCACCATCACATTCTTTAAGGCGCCAGCTAACTGAGTACCCAATAAATCAGTCGAGGTTTCAATTGTTAACCAGTCAGTCTCGATAAGGCTTTTGACTTCCTCTAAGAGGTTTTCATCTCTCGAAGCTAAAGCCTCGGTAGTTGGGATTTTCTTGTACACTTCTTTGCCATAGCCCGCCCCGGTTAGATGTAAAATATCCTTCTTTTCTAAAACCTCCTCAACAATTTGAAAGGGCAAAAGAGAAGTCTCTTTCTCCATGCCTTTGGAGATCATTAGGATTGGAGGGAGAGAGAAAGAAGAAATCCGCTGAGAGATTTCTCTTACAGCAAAAGAAGGTACAGCTAGAAGGATTAAATTAGAATCATTTATCACTTCTCCCAAACTACTTGATAATAAAACTTTTTCTGGTAAAACAATCGCTGGGTCAGAGTATTTGAGATTCTGTCGCGTCCTTTTAGCCTCATTAATAAAACCAGAATCGCGGTCCCATATTTTTACTACCGCTTTTTGGTACGTGCTTAGGATATATCCTATACCCCAACCCATAGCTCCAGCTCCAAGAATAGCAACGGTTTTTTTATTAGCCATAGATCTTACCTCCTTAATGAATTAAAGAGCAATTTTAACCTCCTATTTTGGAAATATCATAAAGATTGTATAATGTAAATATATGGCAATTAAAGAAAGGATTAAAAAAATAAGTCATTACACACCCCCCTTAGAAGGTAGATCAGAAAGAGATTATTTACTGTTAGATTTCAATGAAAGGACTGTTCCGCCTAGTCCTAAAGTAAAGAAGGCCTTAAAAAAATTCATTGATTCAGATAGGTTGCAAGTTTACCCAGAATACGGCGATTTAGAAGGAAAAATAGCTCAATATGTCGATGTGAAATCGGGCCAAGTTATAGTAACCAATGGAGGAGATCAAGGGATCGATATTATCTGTCGGGCTTTTCTTAATGAGGGAGATAGAGTAATTATTCCTTTTCCTGAGTTTGCGATGCATTATCAATCAGTCGGAGTTCAAGGAGCTGAAATTTTAGAACCAAGATATAGAGAAGAGGGAAAACTTCCTCTCAGCGAAATTTTAGAATTAATGGAAGATGAAAAAGTAAGGTTGATAATTTTCTCTAACCCCAATAACCCAACCGGAATTTTTACTCCGGTTGAAGACGTCGAAAGAATTTTAAAAAAGGCTAAAGAGAGAGACATTGCTTTATTACACGACGAAGCCTATTTTGAATTTTCGGGAATTACTGCCAAAGATTTAATTGAAAATTATGATAATCTTTACATTATCAGAACCTTTGCTAAAGCTTTTGGTTTGGTGGCAAGTAGAGCAGGTTATGTGATTTCAAAAGAAGAGAACATTCAAGAGTTAAAAAAAATTCGCGGACCTTACGATGTCAATATGTTTGCTAAAATAGCTATTTTAGCTGCTTTAGAAGATATAAAATATATGGAAGATTACGTAAGAGAAGTAATGGAAAAATCTAAACCGAAAATAGAGAGCTTTCTCGGGGAGAAAGAAATCTTTTTTTATCCCAGCAAAGCCAACTTTCTACTTTTAAAAATTCCCTATCCCGATAAAATAATCGAAGATTTAAAATCAAAAGGAATTTTAGTTCGTCCTAAATTTGCTCCTGACGGTCAAAAAGCAGTGAGGGTAAGTATTGGGAGGTTAAAAGAGACTGATAGATTTATTAATGTTTTTGATAAGTTGGTGAGTTGACAGAAATTTTGGTTTTGATTAGAATTGGAAGGGTAATCGCAAAAATATTAATGGATTACAAAAAAATTAAAAACTTATTAGTTGAATATTTAACTGAAACTACTGAAGAAGTTAGAAAAAAAGCAGCTGCTGGAAAAGGTAGGGAGATTTTAGGTGGGGTGATAAATAGACCCGAAGATGTCGAGATTGGGATCGATAGGGTAGGAGAAGAAGTTTTAGAAAAACTCCTTAAAAAATATAAAATAAAAGCAACTATTTTTTCAGAACCGGATGGAAGGGATATCAAAACAGGAGAAAACAATCCAGAAATTTATGGTTCGATTGATCCTTTCGACGGTTCAGTTCTTTACCTAAGAGGATTTGAACAGAACTGGTATACTGCTTTGAGTTTCTTTAACAAAAAAAGAAAACCGATTGTTTGTGGAATCAGTGATATTTTAAACGAGAAACTTTATGTTTCGGAGAGAGCCGGAAATTACTTATTAGATTTAAAAACTGGGAATAGAAAAAAAATTTACCCTTCAAAAAGAAAATCCTTATCCGGCCCTATTGTCTTAGCAAGTTATGTAATGAGTTCTCAATATTCTTCTAAATTCTTAGATATTTTTGGGGATTTAATTAAAAATATGCATTCGAAAGCCTTACTTTTTCCCCAAGGAGGATCATTTATTTACGGTTTCTTAGCTGCTGGTTTAGTGGATGCCTACGTAATGCTTGATGAGCCACGTTCAGAAATAGATCCCGGTTTCCCTATAGCTAAAAAAGCCAATTGTTCTATCGTAACAATTGATGTCGATGGAAGTTCTAAAGATTACGAATTTTTGCCTGGCAGACAACACGACAAAGTTGATTTATTAATTGCTGCTTCTACCCCTGAACTTCGAGATGTTTTGAGAAAACATTATCTTAAAAAAATATGCCGAAAGACACTTTTTTAAACTTTAAACCAATTCAAAAATTTATAAATAAGATAGGCAAAGACATAAAAAAATTCTTTGGAAAAGATAAAGGGTGTATTATTGGGCTTGGAGACGATGGATTTTTTTACGGTTATGGACTTTACCAATGGATTTCGAAACAAAATAAAAAAATAAACTTTACTACAATAGATAGCGATGGAAAGAATCTTGAGGAAGAAAAGGTGAGAGGAAGAAAAATATTAATAGTCGACAACGATATCATTTCTGGTAAGACCTTTAAAAGAACAATGGAAATGATGAGAGCAAAGAAAGAAAGGTTAAAGTTAAAAGATATAAAATTTGCCGTTCTTTGCGATCGAAGCGGATTGGCTGATTTTTCAGTTGAGGGTTATTCTGCCTACGCTCCATGGAGTTTAGAAAGATTAGATGGATTAGACTTGAAAATTATTCAAGCTCTTTCTGAAGATGGGAGAAAGTCATTTGTCGAAATTGCCAAAGAAACGAAACTTAGTCCGGTAGCTGTAAAAAATAGAGTAGAGAGATTGGTTGCCGACAGAGTTTTAAAAATTCAGGGATTGTTAAATATGGAAAAAGTTTATTCTGTTTCAGCTCACATTGAAATTGAGGCGGATAGTGAAACGATAAAGCGATTAGTCGAAAAATTTGAAAAATCCCCTTTAGTTTATCATTTGGTTAAGACTTCAGGGAGATATAATTTATTACTAAGTATTGCTACTCCAAATCTTGAAAGCATCGAAACATTTATTGCTAAAGAAATAAGATCAGAACCAGGAGTTAAACATCTCGAAGTTTATGTTGGAGAACTTCCGATAATTCCTAAAGTTTGGAATCCCCCCATTATCTAAACCCTGAAGATGATGAGATACATTGGTAACACCCCTAAAATGCCAGGAATTGGTAGAATTAGGGGTAGGAAAGGTCTTAAAAAACCCTAAACCAATGTATCTCTATGATTAAGTTTCTTAAATCTC
>Ga0180301_10003332_pt1 | contig 12577 bp, 10 predicted proteins | sample GuaBasSediGuay16_FD_121797 | JGI IMG/M metagenome (GOLD analysis project Ga0180301, IMG submission 121797) | Subseafloor sediment microbial communities from Guaymas Basin, Gulf of California, Mexico - Guay16, Core 4569-2, 12-15 cm | ecosystem: Environmental > Aquatic > Marine > Hydrothermal...
ATCCAGCCATAGTTGGCGTCACCTTTTGAATCCAGGTCCCTTATGTATGGCTTGATATCCAACAAGGGCGTCCCATCAAATACATCAAGGCCTGATGTATAAATAACATTTTCCTCGATCTTCTTTAACCTCACAATGCTCAGCCCAATGGGATTGGGTCGAAGTGGCGAGCGGCTGGCAAAAACACCCACTTCCACGCCCCCTGCCCAGGATGGCCTGACATGTATTTCAGGGCCACGTGTCAGGGAGTGGATGTAATAGATCACATAAATATAGCGGAATCTCTCCAGCTTCCATAATCCTGCCTGATAAGCGGGATCAAGCACAATCCGGAAATCTCCTTTATCCTCCTCCACAGGCTGATAAGGTGCGGTATCCATGTAGGGAGTATGAATAGTTCCGATAGGTGTAAATGATATCCTCATATCAGCATCCTTCTGTCTTAAAATTGATTACTGTCTTGTTTTGATCCTGAAACATAGAATATACGGGATATAGTTTCTCTTAACATCCCTGTTCAAAACTTACAAAGACTTTGCATTTTCTCCTGGATTTTTCTAGGGTGATCTGTTAGTTAAGATTTAATTGAGTGGATAAGGACAAGCCTGAGGACCACTTTTACCAACGAAAGGTCCATTAATGCGCAGATACATCAAGGCGATTATCCTCGTGGGCATTGGTGTGGTCATTGCCTTTCCACTCTTTAGCGTCTTTTACTACACCATGGTACGAACCTCAACCCCTCAGTTCTGCGCATCCTGCCACGAAATCCAATTTGCCTACAATACCTGGAAAACCTCAACCCATGTGAATAACCCACAAGGCTTTGTTGCCGACTGTATGGACTGTCATCTCCCAGCACCCCACGACACCTTCAATTTCTTTTACTCAAAGACTGCACACGGAATCAAAGATATCGTCATTCATTTCATGGGCGGGGAATATGACCACCAAAAGGCCCGAGATAATGCCTATGCCTCTTTCAAAAACGAACAATGTCAAAAATGCCATCGTAACATCCTCTACATTCCAGATAAAAGAGGGGCCATGCTGGCCCACCGCGATGTACTCTATGCCCGGCCAAGCTATGAAAAACGATGTGTGGATTGCCACAAAAATCTAGTACACAATGCCAGCGCCTTATACCGATATAAACAATTCAGGTCCACATATAGAGGATTAGGCCTTTAAAAGGGAAAGGGGGTAAGCAATGAAACGGATCTTTTTGGTCTCCCTGCTAATCGGGGGCCTGGCAGGACTAGTGGGAGTGCTTTCCCTGGCCGCCAATGCCAAGACGGCCCCGAATCAGGCAAAGCAGAAGGAATTTCGCATAGAGCGAAGCATCCCTAAGGAGGGCATCGCCTGCATTGAGTGCCATAAGAAGGAAAGCCCGGGGATCTTTGCTGACTGGGCGCACAGTCGACACGCCTCTGCCAATATCACCTGTATTGATTGCCATAAGGCAGAGGAATTTGATCCTGATGTGAGCAAAGACCACTACAGACAATATGAAAGGGCTAACCAAAAATACGGCACTAAGGAATATAAGGTGCCGATTTCTGCCGTAGTTACCCCTAAAGACTGTTCCCGATGCCACCCTGATGAAGCAAAACAGTATGCCCTTAGTAAGCACGCCAATACATTAGAAATTATTTGGAAGGTAGACCCGTGGCTTAACAAGGGGATGAATAGTGATAATGAAAGGATTACTGGTTGCTTTCACTGCCATGGGACCATCATAAAACTGAAAGATGGCAAATTGACGCCCGATACATGGCCAAGTGTGGGGGTAGGGAGAATTAATCCAGATGGCAGTAAGGGTTCCTGCAGCGCATGCCACACTCGACATAGATTTTCAGTGGCGGAAGCCCGCAAACCTGAGGCATGTGGTCAGTGCCATTTGGGGCCGGATCACCCACAGATAGAAATCTATATGGAATCCAAGCATGGTGATCTGTATACGGCTTGGGGTGACGATTATAATTGGAACGCAGCCCCTGGCACCTGGACACCAGGAGTGGACTACAGAGGCCCTACATGCGCCTCTTGTCATATGTCAGGGGCAGGCCCTGTGCTCACCACACATGATGTTACGGAAAGGCTTTCGTGGGAACTGCAGGCTCCATTGACCGTACGGCCTGAAAATTTTAAACCCTTTCCGGCCAAGACCAACTGGAAGGTGGAAAGGGAAAAAATGCAGGCCATATGCATGCAATGTCACAGTAGGCTCTGGGTAGAAAACCACTATATCCAATTGGATAAGACTGTGGAGGAATATAACGAAAATTATTTCAAACCCGCCAAGAAAATCCTTGGCCAATTATACGCAAAAGGCCTAATGGACAAATCCAAATTTTTTGACGAAGACCCTGAACTGAACTTTTACGAGCTATGGCACCATGAAGGCAGAAGAAAAAGAATGGGCGTTGCCATGGCAGGTCCGGACTATGCCTGGTGGCATGGCGCTTACGATATGAAACCCAAGTTCAATGCATTGATGAAAGAGGCCCTTGAAAGCCTAAAGACCGGCAAACCAGTACACAAACATATCTATTACCCTAATGCTATTGGAAATACCACCAAGCCACCGGAGGTATTACCCAAGCCTAAGTAGCTATCTACCCCTTTTGAAACTCCCTGCTTCCTCGTATGGAAAGCAGGGAGTTTCTTTTATAACAAGTGGGAAATGACCTAACAGGGAAACATGGACAACTGTCCTGCTACCTTTGGTGTCTCTTGGAAACTGGGTAACCCGGTTGTACATATCTGGGCCGGTATATCTGGGTTTTTGCAGGCGCAAACAAGGCAAGTAATCCCATAGCGCTCTCCAATGCTTCCAAAACGGTTATATCCCTTGTTTCTCAAGAAAACGGGCACTAACTTACTCCTGGTAGAAGTTCCTACCTGCCTCCATGGTTGTGTTTCAAAGCAGCTTTCAAGCAATTTCAATGTGGTATCTGGCAGTTCCATGCTTAGTTGCTCAATAATCGCAGGACGAAAATGCAGATAGCTCAAAATAACCCTCTTAACACCCCTTTTAGCCAATTCCAAAAACAACGCCTCTATGCCTTCCTCACTATCAGTGTAAAAGGGCACGATGGGATCAATCCTTACGTGGACATCTACCCCAGCGGCCTCTAGTCTTTCAATATTATTGAGCCGCTCCCAGGAAGTGGCAGCGCCCGGCTCAAACACCTGTTGATACTTATCTGAAATGGATACCAATCCAATCCCTGCCCTAACCAATGAAGGATATGTAGAAAAAAGCTCAATGAATCTATCCGGTATCCAGCCCTTGGTAAGAAAGGATATGGGGATCCCCCGTTCCAACAACAGGGTCATGGCCTGGTAAGAAACAGCCAGGATCTCTGGGTGTCTTTGGAAGGAATCAGAAGCGGTATTAAAGGCAACCTGCCGAATGGGCATACGCCTCCGGGGATTATTCAACTCCTGCGCAAGCTTTTCAGGTAAATTGGAGTAAAGATATACTTCCTCCTTGGGCGCTCCTGGGTAACCCCGCGCATAACAATACACGCACTCGAATTCACATCCTCTTGTGACATTCAGGGTATGGATATTGGAAAGGCAACCGAATCGGGCCTTAACCAGTATCCGGCCTTTTCTTTGGATAGGAGTTAGTCTCATTTTCACCTAGATTCCTTATATTTGATGGCACACCTGTCTCAGGGCTATGAAGTCTGAGTTGCGATTTTTGTTTTCTTAGGCTATAAATAATTATTTTTGCCTCTTGGGTGCCTCTTTTGTAGGACTAGAAACTCTTTGGTGATTTTCTATTACTACATTCCGGGGCACTTTTGTTTAGGAAACTGGTTTATTAAGTGTGTCTTCCCAATACAATCAGTACACAAATATCATATACGGAAAAACGTTTTGCCTAAAAGGGGAATATGCCATGGTGGAAAATGTTATCATTATGGGTGCAGCCGGACGCGACTTTCACAACTTTAATATCTATTTCAGAGACAACAAGAGATATAACGTGGTGGCCTTCACCGCCACCCAGATTCCCGATATTGAAGGACGACGGTATCCCCCTGAGTTGGCAGGGGAATTATACCCAGATGGAATACCGATCTATTCTGACGAAAAACTGTTTGATCTAATCAAGGATAACAAGGTGGATCTGGTATCCTTTTCATACAGCGACGTGCCCCACCTAGAGGTGATGCATAAGGCTTCAATTGTTACTGCCGCAGGGGCAGATTTCATCATCATTGGCGCACCCTACACAATGCTCAAGTCTAAGAAAAAGGTAATCTCTGTCTGCGCAGTCCGAACAGGTTGCGGTAAATCCCAAACAAGCCGCAGGGTTGTTCAGATACTACAGGACTTGGGAAAAAAAGTCGTGGTAGTCCGCCACCCAATGCCCTATGGCGACCTCACCAAACAGGTTGTACAGCGATTTTCCACTTTCGATGATCTCGAAAAATATAACTGCACAGTAGAAGAAAGAGAAGAATACGAGCCAATGCTCCGTATGGGTGCAGTGGTATATGCTGGGGTGGACTATGAAAAAATTCTTCGACAGGCAGAAGAGGAAGCTGATGTCATTATATGGGATGGCGGAAACAATGACACCCCGTTTTTTGCACCCGATATACACATTGTGGTTTTTGACCCCCATCGCCCAGGCCATGAGACTTCCTATCATCCTGGCGAAACCAATTTGATAATGGCTGACCTGGCAATTATAAATAAGGTGGACAGCGCTGATCCCAAAAACATTGAAAAAGTCCGCAGCACTATTGAGGCAAATAATCCCAAGGCTGTGATTATACAAGCAGAATCAGAGATAACAGCCGAAGACCCTGGCCAAATTAAAGGTAAAAGGGTATTGGTGGTTGAAGACGGCCCAACCCTTACGCATGGTGAGATGGACTATGGCGCAGGGGTTATTGCCGCTAAACGTTTTGGGGCTGATCAACTGGTTGACCCTAGGCCCTATCTTGTGGGAACCCTTAAGCAAGTCTTTCAACGTTATCCCCCCATTGGAGCCCTGTTGCCAGCAATGGGCTACACGCCCCGACAGGTATCCGACCTGGAGGCTACTATAAACAGGACAGAATGTGATCTTGTACTAGTGGCCACTCCAATTGATCTTACAAAGATGATATCCATCAATAAACCGGTACTTGCCATCCGTTATGAATACAAAGACCACGGGAGGCCAACGCTGAAGGAGATTATAATAGAAAAGCTCCAGAACTAGCAGCCTTTTTCGTTCTCGAAACCAGGAGCGAACAAAAATATGAGCACAATAAAGCGCAGGAAGTCGGTACTTTTGGTAGCATTAGGGGGCAATGCCCTTATCCGCAAGGGGCAAGAAGGGACCATAGAGCAGCAGTTTGAAAATTTGAAGCTTCCTATCCAGCAAATTGCCAGGCTTTCTCAAGACTATAGCATCATTATCACGCACGGCAATGCACCACAGGTAGGTAACCTCCTCCTTCAGCAGGAATGTTGTGATACTGTTCCGCGGCTTCCATTGGAAATCCTGGTTGCACAGACCGAAGGCCACATTGGTTATATGATTGAATCCACACTGGACCAAGAGCTGATGGCATTAGGCATTGATTTCAGGCCGCTGGTCACTTTAATTACTTATGTAGTTGTTGACAAAGACGACCCAGCCTTTGATAATCCTACCAAACCCATCGGTCCCACCTACACTGCAGAGGAGGCCGCTAAACTTAATTACCCTACCATAAAAACGGCAAAAGGGTATAGACGGGTAGTTGCCTCTCCCATGCCCGTTACAATTATCGAAAAACGAGAGATTAAGAAATTAATTGAAATGGACTTCATAGTCATATGTTGCGGAGGCGGTGGCATTCCGGTGATACGGGAAGGAAGGGCCTTTAGCGGGGTAGATGCGGTTGTAGACAAGGATTTTGCAAGTGCTACCTTGGCAAAAGAGGTGGGGGTTGATATTTTTGTCATAGCCACGGACGTTGAAGGCGCCATGTTAAACTTTGGCACTGAAAAACAAACGCTACTCAGGAAGCTTACATTAAAAGAAGCGGTTGCCTATGCAAAAGGGGGCCATTTCGGCACGGGTTCCATGTTGCCCAAGGTTGAGGCGGCCGTCCAGTTCATTAAACAAGGAGGAAAGCGGGCCATAATTACATCAATTGAGAACATAGAAATGGCAGTAAAAGGAAAGGTTGGTACGGAATTCATTAAAGATGCATAAAAGGAGTCATTACCATGCAAACGAGCGAGTTTATAGACCTGGAAAATCAGTTTGGAGCGCACAACTATAAACCCCTGGACGTTGTTTTATCACATGGCAAGGGGGTATGGGTATGGGATGTTGAAGGCAAAAAATATCTGGACTGCCTCTCGGCCTACTCAGCCGTAAACCAGGGGCACTGTCATCCCAAGATACTTGAAGCCATGATCGAGCAGGCAAAGAAACTGACCCTCACTTCCCGGGCATTCCGAAATGATCAACTGGGACTTTTCTACAAAGATCTCTGTGAACTCACACGCTCACATAAGGTCCTGCCCATGAACAGCGGTGCTGAGGCCGTGGAAACGGCCATAAAGGTGGTGCGGAAATGGGGATATAAGGTCAAAGGCGTCCCACAGGATAAGGCAGAAATCATAGTGTGCGAAAATAATTTCCATGGCCGCACCATCACTATTGTGGGATTCAGCACAGATGAAAATTCTAGGGCCGGGTTCGGGCCCTTTACACCTGGTTTCAAGATCATCCCCTTTGGGGATGCCAATGCATTGGAGGCTGCTATCACTCCTAACACAGTGGGGTTTTTGGTGGAGCCGATCCAAGGGGAAGCAGGGGTAATTATTCCTCCTCCAGGCTACCTCAAAGAGGTTAGAAGCATCTGTGATAGGCACAATGTGGTGCTTATCCTTGACGAGATCCAGACCGGTCTAGGCCGTACAGGAAAACTCTTGGCAGAAGAACATGATGGTATTGAAGCGGACTTGACGCTTGTTGGAAAGGCCCTTTCTGGAGGGTTCTATCCCATTTCCGCTGTCCTGTCCAACACGGAAGTAATGGCAGTGCTCCAGCCTGGGGAACATGGGAGCACCTTCGGGGGCAATCCCTTAGCCTGTGCAGTAGCACGCACCGCCTTAAAGGTTCTTATTGAAGAAGGAATGATTGAAAATGCTAGAGAGATAGGGGCCTATTTTTTGGAGGGATTGAAACAGGTCAAGAATCCACTTATAAAAGAAGTTCGTGGGAAAGGGTTGCTTATCGCCGTGGAACTATACCCCGAGGCTGGCGGGGCCCGCAGTTATTGTGAACAACTCAAGGAAAAGGGGCTGCTTTGCAAGGAAACTCATGATAATATTATTCGATTCGCCCCCCCGCTGGTTATTACCAAAGATGTGGTGGATTGGGCACTGGAAAGGATTGGCTCTGTATTAGGCCGTGAATAAAAGGGCTCTGGCCTGTCTATCCAAAACTGCTTTAAATTAATACCAAAATAGGGTATAGTGAGTGCCTATCCACAAATTGGCATTCCCGAATGGGCGTATTCAGCGATCAGCGTTTAGCCTTCAGCAAAAACGGAGAAAAAACAAATTATTAGGCTGAGTGCTGGCACCTGACCGCTGACAGCTTCATCAAAAAATCTTTGATTTATGTATGGATACTAGTTAAGTTTTCTACACGTTAAAGGTCAATCTGTGGAGGGGTCTCATGATCATAGCAGTCACCAATGCAAAGGGCGGGGTAGGGAAGACTACTACAGCCGTGAACTTAGTAGCCGGATTTGCCAACCGGAACAAAAAGACCTTGTTGGTGGATCTGGATCCCCAAGGCCATTCCACACGCTGCTATTTTCGCTCGGAGCCCGAACGGGATGTAAGCGATTTTATCATGGACAGGCCATCTCAGGCCTACCGTGCTGTATTTCCCACGGACTATCCTGAGGTAGATATTGTTCCGGCCACCCCAAGGTTGAGCGAAACAGCCGAGCTCCTCTCAGCCCGGATCAGACGGGAGGAGCGATTGGACCGGGCCCTGAGTGCGCTCCCGGAGGACTATAGAATGATACTTATTGACTGTCCTCCTTCTTTGGGCATTCTCACCTACAATGCCATCAATGCTGCAGATCTTCTCTTGGTCCCTGTCCAGCCCGGCGTAGGAGCCGTGGTGGGGCTGGAGGCATTGATCGAGACAGCCCGCGAGTTGAGGGATGAGGACAATATCCCATTTCGGATATTGGTAACCATGCTAGACCTTCGTACCACCCATACCAACGCCATCTTTGAAGAGCTCATGGAGGATCACCGCAGGAAGGTTCTGAAAACCGTGATCCACAAAAGTGAGGCCCTAAATCAGGCCAATTTGGCTGGAAAACCCATTTACCGATTTGCCAAATCCTCCCGTGGCGCAGAAGACTACGATGCCTTGTGTGAAGAGCTTTTGAAACTCCGACTCCCAAGCCATATCTAACCCCCATGCCTGTATCCAGGTGCAACGAAGAATGAAAGTAGATTGACTGGTAGAATGGTTAAATCGTCAAATCGTGAAAAAGTTTCATCTGTTAACATTCAACTATTTAACGATTTGACCAACTTTCATATTCACTTTTCATCCAAAACCTTCCGAACGATATTACCCAAATCCCGTTTCAAGATCGGTTTCATGGCAAACGCCCGGATTCCTATTTCCCTAGCCTTTTCCTCCGAAATCCTTTGACTGAAGCCTGTGCAAAGAATGATTGGGATATCGGGGCGGATCTTCAAGAGTTTTTGGGCCAGTCGGTCACCCGTCATCTGCGGCATGGTCATATCGGTGATTACCAGGTCAAAGCGCTCCGGCTCGGACCGAAAAAGCTCTAGCGCTTCAAGACTGTTGGTCTTTGTAACAACATCATAACCCAGACGTTCCAAGAGCTGCCTCCCCATATCCGCGATCGACAGCTCGTCATCCACAAAAAGAATCCGTTCGTTTCCTGTGGGAATGAGTTCTTCAGCCGTTTCTCGGGGTGTTTCTTCTCCTTCAATTACTGGAAAATACACATGAAAGGTACTCCCCTTCCCGAGCTCACTCTCCACAGTGATAGCACCTCCGTGAGCCTTAACAATCCCGTGTACCACGGCCAGCCCGAGGCCGGTTCCTTCCCCCTTTTCTTTAGTGGTAAAGTAGGGGTCAAAAATACGGTCCATAATCTTACGATCAATTCCGTGGCCCGTATCCCTCACCGTCAGTCGCAAATATGGTCCAGGATGGAGCTCGGGATGCTGTGAAGCCACTTCATAGTCCAAATTAACTCTAGTGACCTTGACCTCAAGGGTTCCTCCGTTTTCCCGCATGGCGTGCTCCGCATTGGTGCAAAGGTTCATTAGAATCTGGTGGATCTGGGTGGCGTCCGCCTCGATAATGCCCGGATCTTTCTCTATATCGTGGCGAATTTCAATGGTGGCGGGTAGGGAGGCCCTCAAGAGCTTAAGAGCCTCTTTTATAATTGGGTTAATGGAGATAGGAATGCGTTCCTGTTCTCCCTGCCGGCTAAAGGCGAGGATCTGTTTCACCAAGTCTCTGGCCCTATAGGCGGCATGAAGCACCTGCTGCAGGTTGGCCCGCAGTTGGGATCCCTCGAGGGTGTCATCAAGGGAGAGCTCCGAATACCCGATGATGGCTGCCAGGATATTGTTAAAATCGTGGGCAATGCCGCCTGCAAGTGTGCCGATGGCTTCCATTTTCTGGGCCTGACGAAGCTGTGCCTCCAGTTTGAGCCGCTCTTCCTCTTCCTGTTTTTGTTCGGTAATGTCCCTACCCACACTCACAATGGCAATGACATTATTCTTTTCGTCCAATATGGATTTATTCGCCCATGCCAGCCAACGCCATCCATCCTTGGTGAGAACCTTTTGCTCCATATAAGAGCTATAAGGAGGATGGTATAGATCTTCCATGCACTTGGCCCTCATTCCCCGATCATCGTCGGGGACAAAAGGCGGGAATACTTCGCCCAGCAACTCCTCTTCTTTTTTGCCGAACATCTCACAATAAGATGGACTGACAAAAAGGAACCTCCCCTCCGTGTCCACCTTGACCACCAAGTCTGTTTGGTTTTCCACAAGCAAACGGTATTTTTCCTCGCTTTCTAGAAGGGCTAATTCCACCCGTTTGCGCTGGGTGATATCCGTGAGGGTCACAACGCAACCTATGATCTCCTTTCTTTCATTCAACAAAGGTCCCCCGCTTAGAAGCAGATTAAACACTTCACCATCTTTGCGGATAAATTCAACTTCCATCCCTCGAATAGTCGCCCCCCCTAAAGTGGAAGTAAGGGAAAACAGGTCTGCACCATCTCCTGGCTTTCTGGCAGTCCACTGTTGCTTTGGTACGACGTAAAGAGGGAAAATTGCTTCAAAAGGTTGAAGTATCGGATTCTGGCCGCACAATTGGTGCGCCATATGGTTGGCCCGGATAATTCGCCCTTTTTCATTGCATACTACAATGGCCTCAGCAGCCTGAGCGAGAATGGAGCGCGCCAGCCTTTCGGCGGCGACTATCTCCTCGTAGCGTCTCTCTTCGGTCAAATCTGTAGCCACTGCACAAAGAATCGGCATATTATTCATCTGTAGGCTACTGAGGGAGAGAAAGCCCGGTAACTGGGTCCCGTCCCCGGTGCTGAAGGTAACCTCTCCTCTAGCAGCCCCTTCTCGCTCCGCTTCCTGTACCAAGGCCTCACATATGGGCCGATCTTCTGGCGCTATGAAGTCATAGAGAGACGCGCTGGTTAGTTGATTTATGGGGGTCTTGAGCATCTCCCCAAGGCGTCGGTTGCAGTAAAGGATCGTGCCGTCCCGAGTAAGGGTAAAGGCTCCTTCCTTCATTTGTTGCACTAGGGTGCGGTAGGTATCGTCTGCACCTTTTAGCGTATAAACACGCTCGCCCTTAGGTCCTGAAACCACTATGGCATCCACTTGCCCGCTTTTGAGGGCATCCAGGGTTTCTTGAGTTTCCGCTAATGTCGCCCGGAGTTCTTGAATCTCGTTCAACAGGTCCTGTCGGGTCTTTTCCTTCATCCTCTGATACCCCCATTTATTCCCTTGGATATATACCCATTAAAGAGAGGACCCGCCCGGTGTCTGACAAATCGCCCACAATCCTGCGCATAGGAAGAGGGGATGTTTTAATGAGAGTCGGCATGGCCACAATCTGCACACCTGCTAGAACATCGGGACTCTGGTAGGCATCAATGACCTCCAGAGTATAGCGGCCCTTAAGGTACCTCTCGCAGATCTGCTTGATGTTGGCCACAGCCCTTACGGATATGGGCCTTACTCCTGCAACATAGAGGTTTAGTATATAAGTTTCTTTCTCTGAACCCTTCAAGGCCTGCTCAAAGGCCTCTAAAGCGTTTTTTGGTTTCTTTTCCTTCATAAATGTTTTCTTCCTTTATAGCGGGGGCGGAGATCCAGGCCCACCAGCACACGCTCGGTATTGGACAGATCCCCAATAATCTTTTTCACCGGGGGAGGGAGTTTCCGCACCAGAGTCGGGACGGCTAGAATTCGGTCCCCTTTGGCAAGTTGCGGATTCTCTAAAAGGTCAATCACCTCAATCCGGTACTGGCCCTTCAGGTGCTCTTCACAGATTTTTTTGAGGTTCGCCAAGGCTTTTATGGAGTTGGGAGTCTGCCCGGCCACATAAAGCCTCAGTTCAAAGGTAGGAGTTCCCTCCTTTCCTATAGCTTTATGCTGGACCTCCGTGCTTCCCATGGTCATGTGATACCTCCCTCGGAATATTTCTTTAAAATCCTAGGTCGCCCCGGGCATCTTGTCAGCCTGCCGGATGTGAGCCATCTCTTTTCGATCCTTCGCCAAGATTTCGTTTCTCAGTTTTTCCTGGGCGATGATCTCTTCCAGCTCCTCTTGATCAGCCTCAAACTCAGCGCGGAGGCTAGCGATCTGTGCCTCCATAAGCCTACGTTTTCTTTCAAGCGCTTTTTGCTTACGTTCAATCTCTTGCTGTCGCATTAACGCTTCTGCTTTCTCCTTTGCCTCTTGCACATACCGTGCCGCACCAGTCAGCACGCCTGCCGGTCCCAGGTACACATCCACCAAATTAATGCCATAATCGGTCAAAACAAATTCACGGATCTGGTTGGAGTGGAGCATACCACGTGACTTGAGGATATATAAACCACGATTCCGTTCCCCATTGCTTTCAATGTCCCGAAGCAGAATCCATGTATCCATTAAAGAAGAGACGTGGACTTCCGTGGCCTCAAGGGGCCTGCCACCATGGGTCAAATCTGTAACAAGGGTGGTGATCTGTCTTGTTTTCAAGAAATCGATCAGACGGGTTAACATGGATTTGACCTCGTGTTCCGTACCGACCGCGATAAGGTTTGAGATGGGATCCAGGATAACTACGTGGGGGTTAAAGCGCTCAATCCACTCCCTCATCACCTCCAACTGCCTCTCCAAGCCATAAAGAGTTGAGCGCGCTGCGCGAAACTGCAAGAGCCCGCGATCTACCCAGGGCTCAAGATCGATCCCAATGGAGCGCATATTGCGGATGATCTGGTTTCCCGACTCTTCAAAGGCGAAAAAGAGGCAT
>Ga0180301_10003333_pt1 | contig 12576 bp, 13 predicted proteins | sample GuaBasSediGuay16_FD_121797 | JGI IMG/M metagenome (GOLD analysis project Ga0180301, IMG submission 121797) | Subseafloor sediment microbial communities from Guaymas Basin, Gulf of California, Mexico - Guay16, Core 4569-2, 12-15 cm | ecosystem: Environmental > Aquatic > Marine > Hydrothermal...
AGATATCAATTGTTTCTTGTGACCATCTTATTAACACCTGAACTAGAATTTTTTCCTGATTAGAAGACTGAACAATTTAGTTAGATTATATTGTGAATTAATTTCAATTAATAATAAAGGCTCTATTGTTGATCGCCTAAAGTAAAATAGATGGAAACGTCAAGTTTTTAAATTATTACTACAATGGTAATATTTATGATGTATTATGAATTGTGGAATGTATTATGGAATTGGAAGAAAGAGTTCACTGCAAAGGAGTTTGCGACAGTATTTGTGAGTCCAAACCCTAATAAAGTCTTGTACGATATGACGAAAAAAGGATTATTAGAAAGGATAGGATGGGGTAAGTATAAAGTAAATTCGCAGGAAGAATATTTAAGTAAGACAATAGATATTTTTCGATCCTATAAATTATTAAAGGAAGTTGATATGAAATATTCCTTAACAGGACCTGATGCAGTATTTTTCTGGACAAAGGGGGGATATCAGATAAATCGATTCTTTGGTTTTTATCCAATTCACATAAAAGTCAAGGAAAAAGAATTGGATCGTTGGGAAAAGTTTTTCATAACAAAGAGAGAAAAGTTTTACATTAAGGGACAACCTGTAAAAGAAACGTTATTTGGAGTATTTTATGTGTTATATATTAATACAGATTTTGAAGTGGAAGAAATTGATGGATTTCAAGTTGATCCATTAGAGGATGCGGTAAAATTTTGTCAAAAAAAGATTTATTCCTATGAACCAGCATTGGAAATGTTAGATGAGATGTACAATTTGGGTCTGGAAATTGAATATAAAGAAACAAAAACTAACTTTTAGTGCACAAATATCAAGTTTGTCTAGCCTTGGAGTGACGGTTTTGTATGGCATTTATAGAACGGGAGAACGAGATACTCACAACAATTAAAACATTGGTAGATTTGAAACTTGATTTTATTATAGTAGGAGGGTACGCTGTTAGTAGTCTCGCAAGACATAGATTCTCTGTTGATTGTGATATAGTTCTTTCAAAGAAAAATCTTGAAAAATTTCAAAAAGTTTTGGAAAGTAAAGGATTTAAGAAGCATATTGAAAGTTCGGGTTTTGATGAATCATACAATGGTATGTTTGTAAATTACAGAAAAGAAGTCATAGGGTTTCCAGTTACAATCGACTTGCTTATCAATAGTTTAGTTAGTAGATCCACTGGTGCATCATGGAGTTTCGATTACATTAAAAAAAATTCTATTGAAGTAAATCTCTCTGGTCTTAAAACTTCGGTTCGTTGTAAAGTTCCTAAAAAAGAACTTTTAATTGCTTTTAAAATTCATTCGGGGAGAAAAACAGATATAAGAGATATCATCATGCTTAATGAGAATGTGGATTTAAAAGAGGTCTTGAGCCATCTAAAAAGGGGACATATTGATGAATTGAAGAATCAGATTAAAAAGATATTTTTTTCACTAGATGATAAAAATCTGGTAAATTCTTTAAAGGGAATTTTCACAATTACTAATGATGTTGAAAAGGAAATAAGGAATACGAAAAAATTTATTGAGAAAATTTTGAAGAAATTCTGACGGATTCCATGTTACTTAGCTTCTTCTTTATAGATCTTCAAAAAAGGATTTATAATGCTTTTATGGACTAAACAATAGCACATTTCTAAGACAATAAAGTTTATAAATTATCGTTTATTAAGACCAGCTTATGTTGTTAGGGGCTGCACTTCAAGAATTAAAGATTATGCAAAGTAAGCTCTATCGGCTATATCGACTACGGCAAGATACATTTAATGTACTAGAGAATAAGAAGACAGAAGTGGATTTCGATAAATTAACCAAAGAAATTAACGATTTAATCTTAGAAATACGCGATCTCAAAGTAAAAATTAATAAAACCAATACAAATACGAGAATCAATGTTGAAGGTAAAGAAATGACCATTACAGAGCTAATTATCAGGATCGGAGATTTACGTTCAGAACTGAGCCAATTGGAATCGCTTCATCCAAAGGGGCCAGTTTATCTTGGGGGACAAGCCGTTGAATACATCCCGCAAAAGAAACAAGATGAACTTGCCGCAATGATTGCCGAGATGGAGCAGCGTAAAGCAAACTTAGATAAAATTCTTCAATCAGTAAATTGGAAGACCGAGTTACTCGATTAATTTAATACCATCTGTAGCGAAGAATAGACCGTGGATTAAGGGCAAAAAGATGACTTTCCCGAACGCGATTCGGGGACCTTTCCGTCGTGTTGGGTTGCTTTATTGGTTAAAAATCACTATGCTCACAATTCATGGATCATTGCTTAAGGCTCACAACTTCGTTGTCTTTTTAGCATCTTGATCCATTGGGGCGAATCCCCCCTACGGATTCAAATTCGCTACAGCACCACCATTTAATTTTTACCAATTTTTTTATACAATCATTCATGTATTGATTGTCAATGCAGATTTTACATATCGCACCTCGTTATTTTCCGGCCATTTCTGGGAGTGAATTTTACATTCAACGAATATCAGAGATACTCCACAAGAGAAAGCATAGGATTAAAGTATTCTGCTCAAATGCCTTAGATTTTAATGCATTTGGAAATCCTAATGGAAAAAAAATCGAAGAAGCACATTCTAAAATTGGTAAAGTCGATATTTACAGATATCCAATAAAATATATCCCCGGAGTTAGTTTATTTTTCAATAATTTTTATTCACATTATAAACAAATTTTAAAACACTTTAGTGCGAGGCATATTCTTCCTTTTGGTTATCTTAATTTATTAACTAATGGTCCCTTCGTCCCGAACCTCTTTCTACAAGCGTTACAATTCCAAGTTGATATAATTCATTCCGTTTGCATGCCTTTTGCGACAAATTTATTCGCATTGATGGCAGGCAAAATCAAGAAAATCCCGACAGTCTGTACTCCTTTTTACCATTTTATGAATCCTCGATACCATAATCCATCCTATGTAAAGTTTTTGAATAAATTTGATCGGATTCTTACATGTTCTGAAAGGGAATCCAACTATCTTACTAAGCATGGGCTTTTAAAAGATAAAATACGGCGTATTCACATGGGTATTGATCCCAAAAAATACTTGAAAGGTAATGACAAGCGGTTCCGGGCGCAATTTCAGTTAGACGATGAGCAGAAGCTCGTATTATTTTGTGGTTATAAAAATTTTGAAAAAGGGGCGATTTCACTTCTTCTTTCTTTGAAATATGTGGTTAAAAAATATCCTAATTGTACTTTTATGTTTATAGGTCCCAGTACGACGGCATTCAATAGAGTTAAAAGAAATTTGAAAGATCTTCGCTCTCATATTATTAATATAGGCGTTGTCCCCTACTATGCGAAAGTAAAGTTAGATGCCTTTGCAGCTCAAGACATTTATGCAATGCCATCTCGAAGCGAAGCGTATGGTATTGCGTATTTAGAAGCTTGGATTAATAAAAAACCTGTAATTGGTGCGAATTTGGGTGCTATGCCTGAGATCATCCAACAAGGGATGGATGGACTGTTAGTACCATTTCATTCACCTCGTGAATTAGCAAAGGCTATTCTACAACTTCTTACAAATGAGGAATTGGCCCGCCAATTAGGGACGAATGGATATCAAAAGATTCAAAATCACACGTGGGATAAAGTTGCTACGAGAATCGAAAAAATATATCAGGAGTTGATTCGGCATTAAACCGAGGCGCCAAAGGATTCCTAAAACCCAGTATTCTTACTTTAATAATAAACAACTCTCCATTGTAAAGGGAGAGCTCATAATTGATGGAACCCCTGCGTCCTCTCTTATTAAACAATACAAAACTCCTCTCTATGTCTTTCTCGAGCAAAGAATTCGGGAAAATTGTCGAATACTCACAACTTTAACTCAGAAATTTTTCAAACCCCGGATTTATTATTCTTATAAAGCGAATTATTTACCCTCTATCTGTAAAATTATTGCCGAGGAAGGACTTGGTGCTGAGGTTGCCACAGAATTCGAATATTCCCTCGCTAAGCAGCTCCTACAAGATCCCGAATCCATTATTTTGAGTGCGCCTTATAAAACGCCTACCTTTCTCCAACGCGTAATATCTGATGAAATCGGATTAATTCTCATATGTCAAATCGATGAAATTGACGAAATTGCGGAAGCCATAACAAGTCCGTACATCCAAAAAGTAGGAATTCGATTACGAAGTCCTCGTCCAAATAAGCAAATTGGCGTTTCAGGCGATAAAGATACTATTTCTAAAATAACCGAAAAATTGAATAAGAACAATAACCTCTCCCTCACGACACTCCAATTACATTCTGGAACTCAATTGGATGACCAACTTTTTAAGGAGGGTATCACTTACCTATTAGATACGGCAAATATGTTTGAACAACAAGGTTTTTCCATTTCGCAGTTAGATTTTGGCGGAGGTTTTCCTGAAGCAAGTAATCTTTCCGAGGACGATTTAACCGACCTTTTCCTTTTACTTTATGAAACTTTGCATGATCGAGGATGGCAACACGTTACCTGCATTTTTGAACCTGGACGTTACATCGTGGGTGATGCAGGATTGGTTTTGACACAAATCATTCGCGTCTTTAAAGTCGAAGGTATTCCTTGGATTATGCTTGATACTGGAACTCATCAGTGCCCTAAATTTTCAAATAGTAAATTTCGTTTCGAATTAATCCATCGCATGTCAGACCCACACACTACCCCTACCTCTATTGCTGGTTGTCTCCCAACAGATATGGACGTATTTACTAAGCGCTACCCCTTCCCTAGTCCTGTTGACAAAGGTGAATATCTGGCAATCCTCAACGCAGGTGCCTATACGCTTACCTGGTCTACTCGTTTCAGTTATCCATTTCCATCTATCCTTTTAGTTAATGGAAATCGAATTCAGCTGTTGGAGGTACCACAAATTTGAGAATCAATTACATTGAGATGATTAAGACTGGACTTGTTAAGATGAACATATAAGGTGCAAGAGTACATGTGAGAAGGGTAATGTAGAGCGTAGATACAATAGCCCCCATAATGATATTACCAGTTTTTTGATATGAAACCACTAATACGGCAGCTATAAGGAGGGAAAGCGGTGTGATGATATATAGAAAAATCATAACAAAATAGTTTCCAAGTGCGATACAAAAACCGGTAATTAAGGAACCTAAATATAGCATTATGGCACCAAAGGTTAAAACAATAGTTTTAAGGGGACCGCGTTCCTCTTCAAACTTAGATTGGACCACAAATTGGGCTAATGAGCTAAATATAAGAAGTGTGAATAAGTTTGCTGCAAAATAAATAGGGACCCAAGGAATTTTGGATAATCCAGGGACCATGCCCATATAATTGAGCCCAAATGACACGTAGATAATCAAATAGAGGATAGTCGCAAGAATCGCGCCGAAGCCGATTTGACGTAATAATTGTATTTTCGAGCCTCTAAATGGTGCTTTTAATATATCCTTGAAAGTTAAATTCGCTTTTTTTCCCATTCTCCAGAGTAGTATCAGGACACCAAAGGCTTGGCTAAAGAGCAAAACACTCATTACGCCTGCAATTGTGAGAGGCAAGAAAATAAGTAATGGGCTCATAATGATTGCCCCTGGAACGCCGAAAAGGAAAGAATAAACAATAGTTTTTTTGATTATGCTATTGATAGTTTCTCCAGGCAATTCAATTTTATGGATATCTTCCTCTTTCGGGTTAACAATGAATTTGGAAAGTGGATCGATAATTAGGAAGAAGAGCCCGATCCCTCCGATGATTTGCAGTAATAAAATGACCCCTCGGAGATTGGCATAAAAATTTTCATCTAATATCTCCACATCAGGAAAAGAATTGATGATCCAATCGCGTGATTCTCGAATAAAATCTTCATCCCAACATAATAATAGATGATCGCTATTATCATCTAAATAAATCATTGATGCATTTCCAGCTTGAAAGCTTCCATACAACCTATTTACGTCAACTTCTGAAGCCATCATCCCTAATCGAAGTGCCATTCCCTCTTTCAATTCTTCAAGACTGATGGCTTCATCAAAACGCGCTAAAATCATGAGTATATTTAATTTTCGACTGGAGTTCGCAGGTACCACATAATCGGGGAGATAGTCGCCATAAGGCAATGCCGTTCCAATTCCAATAAAACACTTGAAATCCGTATCATTTTTCACAATTTGATTGCCTGGATAACCCCCCATCGAATACCCTATGTATGTGAGATTATGTATATCAACATCGGCACGCGAACTTAAATATTGTTTGATAGCTTTTATATCATTGATTAACAATTCAAATCTGAGTTCCCCACCACTTTGACCATGCGCTCTAAAATCAAAATTAACTACTAAAAATCCCGCATTGGCTAATTCAATGGCATATCCTTTTAAGAACTCTTTAGTTGCCATTCCTCCATGTCCAATTATTACAGCTTTCATTTTCTCTGCTCCCCCTTTGGGCTCGAACACGTTAAACACGATCGTGACGCCATCCTCGGTTTGTGTTGTTAGCCCATAGGTAATTTTAATATTTTGAGGTGTTGTAAAAATCAGAATTGTCCCGGTTACAAACATAATCGTGAAAAATCCTAGGAGAAATAATCGCTTTTTATTCATCATTTATTTCACCTTTTCTGTTTTCTAAAAAGAGAAAAATTAGTTTTCTAAAAAGAGAGAAATTAATTTTATGATAATAAATCACTTAAAGCCTCGGTGAGCCATTCTGCAACTTGTCCAAACTTCTGCCCCATTTGAATATCGCCGGTTATTGACAAATCACCTGCCATATAAGCTGAAGTGCCATCGATCTCGCCTTTAAGAATCTCTAAAGCTTTTTCATGGTCTTCAACAGTAAAAATTACTGTAGGTTCATCATGCTCGGCATCTAAATAAGAATCAAATACGCCATTATTCGCACTCAGATACATTGATACTCCCTCAACATGCCATTGAAATATTCCATCAAGATCTTCAAATTCCTCTTGAAAATCCTCGTTGATCCTTGAAACGATCTCAAGCCCTTTTCCCATAAAATAGAAAAGTGCCTTAATCTGCATTATTTCCTTCACACCCATAAACTCACCCCGTTAAATCACCTAAGTACGGCACTAAATCCTCTAAAAAGAACGTATATTTTAGAATTTCTTGTTTATCGCCAATAACTTCTACATCACCTTGTTTGATAGCTTCGGAGATTAGATATTTCCCCTTAAAAATCTTTAAAGCGAGATCAAGATCGTTGGTCGTAACTACGAAGGTCGGATTTTCATGAATCGCATCGATTTTATACTCAATCCTAGAATCTTTTAGAATTGCATAACTATTCGGGCCATCTGGCTCTGTTTTATATTGAAAAACTATGTCTATACCTGTTAATTTTTGTTTATATGCAGGATCAATATTAACGAGTTCTGAAGCACAGTAATGGAGTGCACCCAGCAACAATGTAAGTGCCATCTTTTTTTTCTCCATCTTTGTAACCTTCTTTCTTAGCAATTAGTAATAATATTTTTGCGATAATACGTTTTGAAACATTGCGTTATATAAGTTCTATTTAAAAAAAATATAATATTGGATATTAATAAAATGATTAAATAGAGAATAAAATTTAATTTTTATTCAAGAGATAGATAATGATGGATTGTAATGGATGAATTTAGATTTAAAATTCTCGTACTTGGAACGTCAGACCGCTTAAAAGCTGAGTTTCTTTCTCTTATTTCACAACGATCATGGAGTGTAGATGGTGTTTCAGGGCATTACTATGAATCGGAAACGGATAAAGTTTCAATGGATATTTGGTTTCCGAAAGAGAACGCATCGTCATTGATATTAGTTAGTTTAAGTTATTCCGACGTGAATGGTGTTATCATTGTTATGGGGCGTAAAGATCGAAGAACACTACGCCGTTTTGTGAAAATTATTAATGAAAGAATCGGAGATGTCCCTTACGTTGGCGTTTCTTTGCGAAGAAATATGACTGATGAGGAAAAAGCACTGAAATCCTTGCATGCGGTCAGAATTTTATCAGAAAAAATGAAAGAACGTAGCATAATAGGCGAAGAAGTTCAGGAAAGTGATAAATCAATCCCACAGGCAATACCAGGAAAATTTACATATAAAGTTGATGAATTTGGATTTGTATTCAGGGATTGGATTGATGGCGTGCCTCTTTTTGTTGATGACTCTGAAGATAATACGAAACCAAAGAAGAAATAAAAAAGTCCCTTATACCTCTAATTTTTCGATTTCTGTTAAGTAAATCTCCTCTACGACCCGCTGCTTCGTTTCGGGAATAAAGAGGGTAACGATGACTAAGGCAATTAAGCAGATCGTTCCCACAATAAAAAACGACAGTCCCCATTCGCCAAGGCTTTCAACGATGAAGTACATGATAAAATTACCAACGATGCTGGAGATTGAGGCGAAGGCAATGATCCAGCCACTACCTGAAGATCTTAATTCAGTTGGGAAAAATTCTACCGCTAGAATATCCGCAATCATTCGATAAATCGCGAAAGAAATATTAAGTATAAAAAGCCCCATAAAAATAAGCCAAATTTCCCATGTATAAAGGAAAATAACACTACCAATGAAATAAGTACAGACCGTTATATAAATAGTCTTCTTCCGTCCAATCAAGTCAGCGAAATATCCTGAAAAATAATAGCCGAGTATTGAACCGACATAGATAAAAATCATCCAAGTTCCAATAACTTCTTCATTAAATCCCAAGCTCCCTCGTTCTTCCGTAAGAAAAAAGACAAAATATCGTTTAATTGTCATGTAAATCCAGTTGGTGAGTAATAAGACGAGACTACTTAATACTAAAATTTTGAGGTATTTTTTATGAAATACTGAGAGCAGGGATGAATTAAGATATTCCTTGCCTTTCGCCTTTATATGGGCAAATCGCTTCGTTTCTTTGATTTTAAACCATAAAATTGTGATTAAAATCATTCCTATAATACATACTATTGCGTAAAGATAACGCCACATATCTTCCGATTGCCCTGTGAACGTATAAAGGTAGGCTGCCAGAAGTGAAGATGTCATTCCGATACCTGTTGCAGCCCCTAATGCTCTCCCCCGATGTCGTGCAGGAACTTCTTCTGAAATCATTACTGAAGCAATGTTTACTCCAAAAAGACCCGCAAAAAATCGAAAAATCATGAAACTAATGGTTTCAGGGGCTAGTGTTGAGCCAATAATCAATATAAGAAATATGTTATTAAGGATGATAATGAGTGGTTTCCGTCCAAATCGATCGGCAAAATAACGCGGAAGAACTGAAAAAAGACCTGAAATGCTTATTATTGCAAAAATAATGAGTGTATCTGCAGAATCCCAGCCAAATGAAATAGCCATTCTGTTAAAACAAAGTCCTGTAAATACGATTGAAAAAAGGCCAAAAAAGGTGACAAGGGCTGAAAAAGCTGTCAAAAAAGTATGATAATTAGTCCATTTACTAGCCTCTAATTCAAATTCTGAATCAGATTGAATGTATACCATCACCTTTTTGTTCTTCTACTAATTTAAAATTACCCAAATTCCTATTTTTAATTTAATTCTAATGCCTTTTAAAGAAAAATCCACGATTATATAAGAAAATTTTTCCTAATTGAATTAATTTTGTCACTTGATATTGAAAATTTTCTAAAAAACGATTATGTAACTCCTATAAGATCTTATCGTTTTGCTTTGCTGTTTAAACCAAATATTCTTATAATATCACAGCGTTAAAATTTGATAACGCTTCAAGAAAAGTGAATAAGAAAATGCGCCCACCTGCGGGATTTAAAAAAATTTTTGAAATGTATCCAATTTTAAAACATACTACCTATTTAACGCCCCTTTTTACTTCGATAGAAGACGCGGAAACAGAGAAAGATCGCCAACGTATTGAAGAATTCCAAAAACAATTAACAAAACGAATCTATCGGAATGCTAAAAAAAGTAAGGAATACGAAGGGCAAAGTACAAAACGTTACAGGAAAACTAGAACTGCAACTCCTGCCGAACGAAAATGGTATCGGTTGATGCAATCGGTTTTCCGTTGGCCTCGTATTTCAGCTCGTTTACGGGTTTTTCAATACGGACTTCCTTCTATTAAAGCTGCTTATCTTAGTTACCTTGGTGCTAAAATCGGAAAAGATGTTATGATTACGGTCGGGAATACTCTAGACCCCTACTTTCCAGAAAAAATAACAATTGGCGATAATTCGATTCTCGGAATGGGCAGTAGTATCCTCACGCATGAACTCTTAGATGGGGAACTTCGGGTTGGTGAAGTGAAAATTGGGAAAAATACTCTAATATGCGCAGGATGTTTCATTCTGCCTGGTGTGACAGTGGGAGACAACTGCATTGTTTCCCCTGGCGTGCTCTCTTCTGACGTTGAGGATAATACCTTTGCGATCGGAGAACCTGACAATATTCGTCATAAAATGACGAGAAAAATTAAGCTTGATACCGGAAAGAAACGACGACGCATTGAAAAGACAGGTTTGACCCTTCATAAGTGGCGAAAAATTAAAAATCCTTTCGATGCCCTTATCACGAATCTTATTCTTCAATTTCAACGAAGACCGATGAATCAACGCATCCGCCAAGCCTTACTCCGACTAGTAGGCGTGAAAATCGGTAAAAATGTATTCATTGATGATGAAGTTCTGTTTGATGGCTGGTATCCTGAATTAATAAAAATTGATGATGGGACACACATTAGGAAACATACAGCTCTCGCCACTCACGAAGGAATGGTTGGCGCATTTCGGAAAGGTGAAATTCAAATTGGAAAAAATGTTCTGATCGGGGCTGGTGGTGGAGTTCTTCCCGGCGTGACTATTGGGGATGATGCCGAGGTCCTTCCTTTTGCCTTTGTCGCAAACGATATTGAAAATGGAGCACGCGTGGAAGGAATCCCTGCTCGTAAAGTTGGAGAAACTTTTGATTTCGACTCCTTTACAGAACAGACTTTTAGTTATGCTCGAGAAGTCTGGGATGAGATTGTTAAAGTTAAGAGAGAAAAGGAAGAAGAAAAGGAGGGATTTTAATTAATGAGACCGAAACCGTGGGAAAAAACATCTATCTATTCATTAATCGTCCCATTAGATCAGACAATATCCCTATTAGGTGTGACGGCGAGCCTTAATTTAGGCACTGTTATCAATCGATTGGATAAAGAATGGATTTGTATTGGTTCTGGAGAAAAATTAGGAACTGAAGATACTTTTAAGGTTGAAGAAATTCGATGTTACATAGTGCGAGAAGGAGCCCTTCAGACGGTTCGAGAAATCTATGAAACATGGATTCAAAGAAATGAACCTTTAAAGTCTGGGAAGGAAGTGGTGATAAAAGGTACTCTTGACACTTCTGACCCCGATTCACCTCTCATTCAAACTGAAAACTCTGATACCATTATTTCCTTACTTTATAATAACGCTGATGTTAAGGTTCGCTTTATCAAAGAAAATCTGAAATATATCGAAGGAATTGATCTTACTCAAATTACTTCCTATCGTGGGACTGAGATCTACATTTTTGGACAAGCTACCCAGATCGCACCTCAACAATGGGAAATTCTAGGAAGAGCTCTCCTTCCTACCGAAAGTAAATAACTCAACTCATTAAATGAAACCCTATGAATAAAAAACTTGTAATTCTCATTGTTATTATCATAGTTATCTCCACAATTAGTATTCTATTCGTTAAGTATCTTTACTTTCGATATCCCAACACATTGCCATCAGGTGAAGATCCCATATTATGCCTCCCTCTTTATGATTTTTCTCATTGTGATGCAATTCAAGGCTATGGGCAAATAACGCCAGAGTATTATCATAATGGAATTGATTTTGGAGTTAATGGAACCACTATCATTGTAGCCTCGCATGCTGCTTATGTAGATGAAATTAAATTTTGGTATAATGAGAAAGGGGGTCATTGGCAAACAAACGTGCGTTTATGGCTCAACTCGCAATGGATGATTGAGATCGCTTTCGAATCATGGGCTGTGAATGAAACCTATGGACAGATGCAAAGAGATGCTATCCTTGTTAATCAAGGACAATATGTTGAAGCCAACCAAAGTATTGGATCTTTACTTGTACATGGATCAGGTGCGCATATTCACTTTGGAATCTATTCAAATAACGAAGATAAATGTCCCTACAGTTATTTCTCTCCTTCCGCCAAAGCTATTTTTGAGGCACATTTTTATTCAGTAAATTACACACAACACTGGTGTATGTAATTCTGGGAAGAACTCTCTTACCAGCATAAGATATATAAGTATATTCTTAATGATTAATTAACAAATTAAGATGTCAGTATTAAATGAAAGCCTATGAATAAAAAACTTATAATTCTCATTGCTATTATCGTAATTATAACCACATTCGGTATTATTATTATCATTGAAAACTACAAATCCCAGTATCCTGACACACTAACTCCAGGTAAAGATCCCATACTATGCCTCCCGCTTTATGATTTTTCTCATTGTGATGCGATCGCAGGCTTTGGACAGGTCTCTCCCGATTATTATCATAATGGAATTGATTTTGGCGTCAATGATACAACCG
>Ga0180301_10003334_pt1 | contig 12571 bp, 10 predicted proteins | sample GuaBasSediGuay16_FD_121797 | JGI IMG/M metagenome (GOLD analysis project Ga0180301, IMG submission 121797) | Subseafloor sediment microbial communities from Guaymas Basin, Gulf of California, Mexico - Guay16, Core 4569-2, 12-15 cm | ecosystem: Environmental > Aquatic > Marine > Hydrothermal...
CTGCTCAACCTGTTTCCCACCAGATCGTAGGAGTATTCATACTGGTCTCTGGTCACGCCTTGGGGCTGGAAGCGGGGAACGTCTGCACGGATCAACCGATCCAGGTCATCATATAGGAAGCTTTTGTTTCTGGAGGCGTGTTTCGGCATGAGGATGTTCGTGATGTTTCCGTTGGCATCATAGGTATACCGCCGCTCATGGCTTCTCCCCACATTGGCCACGGTTACGCGATACAGCTCATCATAGCGGAGGCCCCCCTGGGAAACTCCGCGGGTCAAACCCTCAGCCGCTTCCATTTCAGGGCGTAGGCCACCGCGATGCCTGCCAGGAACCCGACGGCGAGGTTGGAGGCGAGGGTGATGCCAAGGATCAGGAGGGCCACAAAGAAATCCTTTCGGTGACCCACCTCCATTATGGTGAGAGCGAGCTGGCTTCCCGCGAAGAGGAGCAGCACGCCCAGGACCGAGAGCGGGATCAGGTACACGAGACTCAGGGCGTGGGCACCTAAAAAGACGGCCAGGAGAAGGAATATGGCCCCGATCATGAGGTTGGAACCGGCCGTTCTGGCACCGAACCGATAGTGGGCGGCCAGCCCGCCTGCCCCGTGGCAAAGCGGCATGCCGCCCAGGAGGGCAGCCGTGAAGTTGGCCAGAGCCATGGTGATGCAGGATGCCCGGTAGGTGACCTTTTGGCTGTCCTCCCCGAAATACTCCCCCGATAGATCTGCATAGGCGATCACGGCATTTCCCAGGGTCATGGGCACCTGGGGAAGCGCGAGGGCCAGCAGGGCGAAGGTGAAATCCTGAACACCCGGAACCCCGAAGGGGAAAATGGCAGGCAGGTTCAGGCCCAGGGTTATTTGTTCGAACCCCTCGTGGGTGCCGAAAAAAAGGCCTACCATGAAACCGGACACCACCACAAGGAGGCCGGCCGGGAAGCGCCGGTTTTCCAGGAAAAGGAGCGTGAGGAGACCTCCCGCAACACCGATTAGTACGCCCACGGGGAGGGGCCCCAGGTTCTGGATTGTCAGGTAGGGCTCTGCGGCTCCTTGAAGGGCCTGAAAGCCGGAGGTCCCCGCGATGAACCGCACCCCCTGGGCCATGAGGAGCGTTCCGGTGGAAAGTTGCACACCACGCACCACGGGCCCGGGAATCAGTCTCCCGATGAGAGTGATGGCCCCGCTGGCCCCGATTACCAGGAGGAAAAGGCCCATGAGAAATCCGGATGCCTGGATCTGGGGGGCGCTCATTGCGGTGGCCACGGCGTAAGCGCCGATTACCTTCATGGGCTGGATGGGCACCGTGACCCCGTAGTAGATGCCGGAAAGTATATAGAAAAGCCCCACAGTGAAGAAAAGACCCGAGGGGCTAAGGCCGTTGACCAGGATCATTCCCACGGCCAGGGGAAGCAGGGTCCCGATGTCCCCCAGGGAGCCAGCCAATTCGAGTCTATTGAACCGGTACCGCGTGCTCATGGTAACTCCGTGTCCGGGTGGCGGTGGATTCGTCCACGAGACGGGAGCACTATAGCAGACAACGGTCGGATCGTCCTGACTTTTCTTCAAGAACGGAGACCGCACAGGTGATCCCGCAGGCTGACGCCGCCTGTCCCGGCGTAACCCTGGCGGAGCCGGAAGATTGTGAACCCGGGGACCCATCCGAAGGATGGGGAGTCCGAAGCCGAAGGTGAGGACAAACCGGGGACCCATCCGAAGGATGGGGAGTCCGAAGCCGAAGGGGAGGACAAACCGGCGACCCGCTGCGAAGCAGTGGGACTTGGCGACCGAAGGAAGCCAAGAATTGGAAACTCCTCCGTGCCCTGAATTTATTTGTGGATGGGCACTCGGAAATCGCTCAATTTAGGTGTGTCTCATCGTTACTTTCCACTTGAAAGAGGCAGATGTCTCTGCGATGGATCACTCCCAGGAACTGCTTCTGTTCTCCTTTTTCCACCACCGGAAGGTAAGGTAGCTGACGGATCTCCAACTGGCGCAAGGCATGGGCCAATGCATCATCAGGGTTTATGGTTTCAACATTTTCGGCTACATCACGGGCAATGATCAAACGCGCCAGGTCCCGGTCAAAAGAAAGATCCCGAATGGAACGAAGCGATAACATCCCTATCCATTCGTTGTCTTTTCCGATAACGGGCAACGCGGTATATCTGCTGTTCTGCATAATTTTTATGACCTTATCCAACGTTGCATCCTGGGGGATGGTATCAATATGATATCTCATGAGATGTTTGACAAGGATCGGTCCTTCGTGTCGGTCGATGTTGCAGCCCGGACCCCTTCCAATGGCCTCCATCAAGCGGTCGCGCAATAACAACAGATCGGCCTTCAAGTGTCCGACGGTAGCAAATGATACTATCTTTACTATCTTGACCTCTCCTCCCCTCACCAGGCTGATCTTGGTCAATATGGGGCCGGCCACTTCAAAGACTATCGTGGTGGCAAGGATTAGGGAGAGGAGGGAGCCGCCGCTATTCGGGATTTCCCTCGCCGCCCAGGTGGAAAGGCCGATCGCCAGGCCGGCCTGGGGCAGAAGACCCATGCCCAAGTAGATGCCATTCGGGATATTTACCCCGGCCATTCTCCTTCCCAGTACCGCTCCCCCGATTTTCCCTGTGGCCCTTCCGAGAATATATATCCCGCCCGCCAGTCCCATTGTCTCCAGCATATCAATATGAAAACTCGCGCCGGCTAATGCAAAAAAAAGGGCATAAAGTGGGTAATCAATCTCACTCAATCTCTTAACGGCTACTTTTGCTCTATCACACGTATTGGCGAGAAAACCACCCATCGTCAGATTAGTCAGAAGTGCGGAAACGGAAAAGGTGAGCGATAATCCCACTCCAAGCAATATTCCTCCCAGAGAGACGAGAAGAAGTTCATTCTGATCAAGTCCCCTCCGTAAATAATAATGCAGAAATAATGCAATCCCCAGGCCGAGAATAAGGGGAACAAGTATCCCGTAAGCAATCAGCGAGATTGAAGTGAAAAACAGGGAGCCCCCGGCAGCACATTGGGATGCAAAAGAAATCATACTCATGGCAATTACAAAAGCGATAATGCAAACCAAATTATTGAGACCTACCAAGGCCAAAATATGGTCTGTGAGGGGACCCTCGGAATCAAATTCTCTTATGACCAGGAGAGTGGCGGCGGGGGCTGTCGCTATGGAGAGAATTCCCAGCAAGGCCGCCATGGCGAATGAGCCCTTTAAAATGACAAGTAAGGCAAGAAAAACGACTAAAGACGTGACTATTATATCACAGAGAGAAAAGAAGGGGAGTGTTTTCTTGATTCGCCTGAATTTCCGGCTTTCAAATTCTGTTCCTATGTAAAAGGCAATGATTCCCAGCGCAATCTCATTGATGAAACTGAAATGGGCGACTTCCTGTCTCGTTAAGAAGCCTGTTATGGATGGGCCGATGAGGAGCCCTGCCAGCAGATATCCGCTCACGCGCGGCAGGCGGAAAAGAGACGCGATTCTGCCCCCTACAAGAGCCAGCACCAAAACGACGGCCAGTAGTAAAATGTAATTCATGAAAACCTGCCGATGCCCGCCTCATTAATGTTCTCGTTTAGGGCACAATCAAGTCTGCACAGCCTCAAAAAATGTTTGCCGACACTTACTGGATTGGGCAGGCGCCCCGATGATGCGCCCCTTCTCACGCCACTGGGCATAACTCATCCCGTTCCTGTAGATCTGAAGACGTTTTTGAAAATTTTCGTTTGGCGGGTTTGATTCTTCGTAGGCTTCCTTCTCAACCTGGATGGCCTCTTCGAAGGACCCGCATTCGGCATAAGCGGCGGCAAGGGTATCCAGCCATGCCCCATTTTTCCCGATTTCAAGTGCCTTTCGGGCCAAAAAAATTGCCTTCTTGCAATCGCGATATCTCGGATCCTCGGCTGTTGCCAGTAACCATGCTAGATTGTTGTAAGAGCCCCCGCTCATGGGATCAAGTTCGATTACCCGAAAATAATCTCTGATGGCATCGCCATAGCGCTTAAGACCTGTCATGATAACCGCACGGTTATGTAAGTAATCAGGCCTTTCAAGGCTGATTGACAGAGCAGTGTTTATATCATCCAACGCCTCCCGAAGGCGCCCTCTTCTGGCATGAATTCCCGCCCGGAGGGGGTATGCGGGCGCAAATCGCTTATCCAGGCTCAGACAAGCCGCAACGTCCTCCAGCGCATCATCAAAATGACCGGCAAACATTTTGACGTTTGCCCTTTCGAAAAAGCATTCCGCACACTCGGGATTCCTTTCGAGCGCCTTGTCAAAATCGGAAATGGCAGCGCCGTGATTTCCAATCCTGGCATGGGATATGCCCCGATATCGAAATGCCTTGCATTTTCCTTCATCCAACTCGATGGCCCTTGTAAAGGCTCGAAGAGCATCTTTCAACTTACCTTTGTGCGCAAAATCAAGACCGACTTCAATAATCTTTTCCGCCTCGGCACTCCCATAATCTCTTGCCTTCTGCGACACTGCGGACCCTCCTCGACCGTGTTTAACAGCCGGCCGAACCTTCCCTTCGGTCAAGAGCTCATATGCGAGTTGTCTTTGTTCATATTATTTCGAATTTCTTCAGCAAGGCGAATGTGCCTAAGTTGGGGTATAATCGGCCGCCAAGGGCCATTGATATCCATCCTTTCTCTTCAGATACCACAATGACCAGGGCATCACTCACCTGGCTGAGACCGAGGGCCGCACGATGACGAGTCCCCAGGGCGAGTCTTTCCAGTTCCAGAGCGTGTGAGGCCAGAGGAAGCAGACACCGGGCCTTTCGGATACGAGCATTTCTGATAAGTGTCGCTCCATCATGAAGTGGACTTCCCGGATAAAATATGCTTTCCAGGATTGCCGTGCTTACCGGGGCCTCAACAATGACACCCTGGCGAAGGTACTCATCCAAACGTTAAAGATTGTAACCGGAATATCGCTTCGCTCAACTCCGTTTACAATCTTTAACGTTAAGATCACCCGGGCCGGCGGTTAATGTGGAATATCCCGGTGCTCTTTCACCTTTTTGATTAACGCACCAGGATATTCCCCGAGAATGTACCTCCATTCCATCCGGACCCCCGGATGGCGTCGATTACCTTCCTCCTGCTGGAAAGGCCATTTCGTCGCATCTCCAGCAACCCTGTTCTCTCAGGTCACCGTCGAAATCGATGTCCTTGTCACAGAGCCAGCCGTTGCCGTCTTTGTCCTGAAAATACTTCAGGGGACGTGCGGGCCTGTGGGTGTCAGTGGTAGCCTTGAGTCTTTTGTCTTCCGCCATTTTCTTTTCTCCTTTCTTCTGATGAAATGATTTTTGACTTCTGTTACTTTCTATAGATAGCATCAAACGTGCCAATAAGGGGAAGATTGGTAGTCAAAAAAAATAGATAGCTTTATTGGCCGGTTAAAAACGGGTACCGGGAAATCGGCATGATAAGGGGAACAAAAGAGTTGCGGAAATGCTACTTTGCAGGAGGGTGTATAGTTGCAATAATGCTACGCTTCATGGAGCTTTATGGCGTCCATCCTTATCCGGCAAGCGGATACCGAGCTTCTTTACTTTTCGAAAAAGGGTTGTCTTGTGGATCCCCATTTCACGGGCCGTGGCGAGGCGATTCCATTTGTTTTTCTTCAACATAAAAATTATGAATTGTCTCTCGATTTCTTCAAAGGTGTCTGCACTTACGAAGGAATTCAGCGTAGGACGCAACGAATCCGGCAGATGTTTTATGTGAATCAGGCCGCCGGGGCAGAGCACGCAGCCATGTTCGATAATGTTTTCAAGTTCCCGAATATTTCCTGGATAGTCATAGCTCATCAGGATGTCCAGCGCCTCATGGGAAATGGCTTGTATGTCCTTGTTGTGTAAGGCGGAGAAGCGAGTGATGAAATGCTCCACAAGCAACGGCACGTCTTCCAGCCGTTCCCGCAAAGGTGGAATCTCCAGATTGATCACATTGATCCTGTAAAAAAGGTCCTGTCTGAAGGTCCCATCCGCCACCATATTATGCAGTTCACGGTTTGTTGCAGTGATGATCCTCACATCGGCCTTCAAACTCCGGGTTCCCCCGAGCGGCTCATAAGTCTTGTCCTGCAACACCCGGAGCAACTTCACCTGGAGTGGAAGAGGAAGGTCTCCAATTTCGTCAAGAAACAGGGTTCCTCCTTCGGCTCTCGCAAAACGTCCCTGCCGTGCCCTGGTAGCACCGGTGAAAGCGCCTGTTTCGTGACCAAAAAGCTCCGACTCGATAAGAGTCTCCGGGAATCCCCCGCAATTGACGGGGACAAACGGTTTTTTATTTCTATGGCTCAATCCGTGAATGGCCCGGGCAAAAATCTCTTTACCGGTGCCGCTTTCACCGGTTATCAGCACGGTGCTGTCGCTTTCCGCTATGGTGGGAAGGATTTCTAGAATCTTTTTCACCTTCTTGCTTTTGCTGATAATATCTCCGTAGGAATAGCTTTTTTTTATCTCTTTCCGAAATTCTTCAACCTGTCTGAGGTCGCGGAAAGTCACGACGCCGCCTTTCAGATTACCGTGCTTATCTCTGAAAACCGCGGTCGAAATGCTCACGGGGACTTCGAATCCTTGTTTGTTCATTAGATAGATTGCGAGATTGACCACTGGTTTCCTTGTCTCAATGGTATACTGGATGGCGCAGGTGCCCCTGCAGATGTTTGATTTCAAGACTTCATAGCAAGGGCAGCCCATGGCTTCTTCCCGTGGAACACCTGAAATTCGTTCCGCAGACTTGTTGAAACAAGTAATCCGCCACTGAGAATCAACTGTCATCACGCCGTCACTGATACTCTGGATCACTGCTTCGAAGCGCTCCGGAGATGGTTCGTCCAGGAAATATGGAGTCGTCATATGATGAATTCCTTTCCGTTCCCTACGGATATTTCTATCAATTTTGCCGGGTTATCCAGCAGAATGCCAAGACTCCAAAGCCGAAATGGCTTCTCACGAGAATCTGAGGGTGCTATAAAGTGTTGGAAGCTTGAGAGCATGAATCAAAGCCGATACTTTCTGTTGATGACCAAATCTATGGGAAGAAGGATGATATCCATGCTCGTTGAAAGCATAATGCGAAATAGCCCCGGACTCAAGGGGCATTGAGCGAAGAAGGTCGAAGAGGAAAAAGGGCGGTTACCGGAAATTTGGAAAGGGACAACCCCAAAACCCTAATGGATGAAGATCCGTGAAAGCTCATAGTTGAGGCCCTCGATGTTGATCGATCAAGCCTCCAGGTTCCGGTGATCAGCGAATGTCGTGATTTCCATCGCATCCCTCATGCAGGTGAGTCCACCTGTGAAATGGAAGGGGCGGAATGATATGGGGTAGTCGGCCCGGAGGCCCCCCCCCGAGAATTTCGATGTTCAGGGCTCTTGAGAGAACTTGATGCGCACGCCGAATACATGATACAGGAGAAAACCGGTCGTGTGAGGTACCGCGCTTCAGGTGTCCTTAAGGGAGGGCTCTACGCTGTCGTGTAGGACCAATGGCGGCATTCTTGGGGGGAAGCCCCCGGCGGCACCTGGTCCCGGAAAGCGCACGAGGAAAGGAGTGATCCGATGCACAGTCAAGGCCCCAATTACCGCGCTATCGTCTCATCGGACTGGAACGAGTGCCTGGCCCCCACCGGGCCCTTTGACGTGATCATGTTCCATCACCCGGAACTGGCCTCTGACCTGATGCGGATCTTTCAGGCGTATACGGGCAACAGGATCTCCCTGGGAAAGGCAGTGGCCCAACTTCGGAAACTCTTGCCGGGCCTGGTCTCCCGACAGGAGATGGATCAATACCTCGAAGCCTCCTTCAAGACCTACCGTGGGGTTACGGATCTGATCCGTTGGTGCCGGGAAAACGAGGTCCTTTTTATGATCAACACCACCGCCTTTCAGGGCTTCTGCGAACGGGCCATGGCCAAGGGGCTGATCCCTGAAGTGCCGGTGGTCTCCGCCCACCCCTTGATCCGCTACGGGGAGCGGGGAGAGGGAAGGACACGCTGGATGGACCTATGGGAGACGTCGGACAAGGCCCTCAACACGGAGCTGGTCATGAAGGACGTGGGCCTGGGGCCGGAAAAGGTCCTGATCATGGGGGACAGCGGTGGCGACGGTCCACACTTTCAGTGGGGGGCCTCGGTGGGGGCAAGGCTTGTGGGCAGCATGACCAAGGCCTCCCTGGCAGGCTTTTGCGCGGAGAGGGGCGTAAAGATCCACACCTTTTTCGGTCCGGTTTACAAGGAGGGCGAAGCCCGGGATTTCGACCGGGAAATGGCGGTGGATTTCATGGACCTGGTCCCGGTGATCGAGGAGATCCTGTAGGGGGCCGGCAGGACCGGCGTCAGAAGAGTTCCGTGCTCAGGTAACGCTCCCCCGTGTCGGGAAGAAGCACCACTATCACCTTTCCTCTGTTTTCAGGGCGTCTCGCCACATCGAGGGTCGCCCGTACGGCGGCGCCCGATGAAATGCCGCACAGGATGCCCTCCTGGGAGGCCAGTCTGCGGGCGGTCTCCATCGCAGCCTCTCCTGTCACGGTTACCACCTCGTCGATGATGTCCCGGTTGAGGACCTCCGGGACGAACCCCGCACCGATTCCCTGGATTTTATGGGGGCCCGGGGCCCCGCCCGAGAGCACCGGGGATTCTGCGGGCTCGACGGCCACGGCCCGCAATGAGGGCTTTCTCTTCTTGATCACCTCGGCCACGCCCGTGATGGTCCCGCCCGTGCCAACGCCCGCCACGAACACGTCCACCGCGCCTCCGGTGTCCCTCCAGATCTCCTCCGCGGTGGTCCGGCGGTGGATCTCAGGGTTGGCCGGGTTGGCGAACTGGTTCGGCATGAAGGCCGGGCCCTCTTCCGTGCAGATTTCCACTGCCTTGGCGATGGCCCCTTTCATGCCTTCCGCGCCCGGCGTGAGCACGACCCGGGCCCCCATGTGTCTCAGGAGTCTTCGCCGCTCAACGCTCATGGTCTCGGGCATGGTGAGGCAAAGGCGATAGCCTTTGGCCGCGCACACGAATGCAAGGGCGATGCCCGTGTTCCCGCTGGTGGGTTCCACTATCAGTGTTTCAGGGGTCATCAGACCCCGGGCTTCCGCGTCAAGGACCATGGAAACGGCGATCCTGTCCTTGACGCTCCCCAGGGGGTTTCGCGATTCCACCTTGGCCAATACCTGAGCCTCAATATCCCGCGTCACATGGTTGAGTCGAACAAGGGGAGTTCCTCCAGTGGTGGTGCTCAGATCCTGATGCCATGGGTTCATGGCCGTACCTCCTCTCGTGACCCGCGAGAGACCCTTCGCGCGATCCTGATGGATTCGGGTTGCTTCAGGAGCACCTTGGTGTCCGGCGGCACCGGTTCCGTGATCCACACGCTGGCCCCGATCACGGAACGGTCCCCAACCACGGCGTTTTTTCCCAGCAAGGTGGCATTGGCGTAGATCACCACGTCGTTTTCAATGGTGGGATGTCTCCTGCGGTCCCGGAACCGGTCGATCTGGTGGGAGGGAAGGGAAAGAGCTCCCAGGGTCACTCCCTGGTAAATGCGGACACGGTCACCGATCCGGGTGGTCTCCCCGATGACCACACCCGTTCCATGGTCGATGAAAAAACTCTCCCCAATGCGGGCGCCGGGGTGTATGTCGATCCCGGTGAGCGAATGGGCGTACTCGGTCATCATTCGGGGGATGAGCCTGATTCCCATCAGGTGAAGGGCGTGGGCCGCACGATACACGGTGATCGCCAGGAACCCGGGATAGCAGGCAACGATCTCCTGTCGGCTCTTGGCTGCCGGGTCGCCGTAAAGGGCGGCGTCCAGGTCTTGGACCAGCGCCTCCCTGAGGTCGGGAAGCAGGCGCAGAAAGGCGACGGCCTTTTCTCTTGCCTGCTCACGGCAGGAGGGGCAGGGCCCCGGAGTCGCCTCGCACCGGTGGGAGATCGTCAGGGCGATCTGCCGTGCCAGGTCCTCCCTGATCTCGGAGAGCCGCCTTGAGACGGCCTTCCTTGCCTCCTCGGCAAGCTCCTTGGGGCCCCGGGGTCCAGCGGGGAAAAGCAGAGCGCGGATCGCCTCGGTAAGCCGGGCAATGGCTCCGTGGGACGGGATCCAGGAGCGGTCTTCCTCCCGGTCGCCCTGGTCCGCAGGGACGGGAGCCAGGAGGGCCTCGGCGATGTCCCCGTCGCTCGGTTGCGCGTTGTCCAGGGGGTAGGTCTTCTTTCCTGCAGCGGTTTTCATGATGATTTGTCCTTTCCAATCAAATAGATCCCATACGTGGCCCGAAGGTCGGGCATGAAACGAACGGTCCGGCCCCCAATGCTGCGCCCGTTGGCCTGAACCGCCTCCTCCCGAAAAATCTCGAAACCGAGACGTCCGGAAAATCTCCGGAAATCCTTCAAGGTGATCACCCGGATGTTTGGCGTATCATACCACTGGTAGGGCAGTTGCGGCGTGACCGGCGCGTTTCCCGTGAACAGAAGTTGCAGTCTGATGCGCCAATAACTGAAGTTGGGGAAACTCACCACCGCTTTTTTTCCAATCCGCAGGATCTCCCGGAGCAAGCCCGGGGGATCGTAAACCTGCTGGAGGGTCCGACTCACGATCACGTAGTCGAACGCGTTGTCCGGATAATCGACGATCTCCCGGTTGATGTCGCCCTGGATCACCGGGAGCCCTTTTTCGACACACCGGGCCACGAGGTCTTCCCTTTGCTCGATCCCCGTCCCCTTCACCTCCTTTCGGGTCATCAGGAATTCCAGTAGCCGGCCGTCTCCGCAGCCCAGATCCAGGACACAGGCCCCCGGCTCCACCCAGGAGGCGATGGTCTCCAGATCGAATCGGATCTTTTTGTCATTCGATTTTTTGGCGTACACGACTCAGAAACCCCTTTAGCAGTTCCGTCAGACGCGGGCTGGGTAGCAGGAATGCGTCGTGCCCCCAGCGGGCCTCGATTTCGCAGAAACTCACATCCAGGCCGCATCGTTTCAAGGCCCGGACCATCTCCTTGGATTGGTATGTAGGGTAGAGCCAGTCAGAGGTGAAGGAAACCACTAGAAACCGTGCCCCGGCCTTGGAAAAGGCCCGTGTAATGGATCCACCGCCGTGGGATCGGCCCAGGTCGAAGTAATCGGCGGCCTTGGTTATGTAGAGAAAGGAATTGGCGTCGAAGCGGTCAACGAATTTCCTCCCCTGGTAGCGGATGTAGCTTTCCACCTGGAAATCCGCGTCGAAGTTGTAGGAAAAATCCTCCCGGTCCTGCAGTCTACGGCCGAACTTGTGGCGCATGGAATCATCGGAGAGGTAGGTCACATGCCCGATCATCCGTGCCACGGCCAGCCCGTGGTCCGGGCGGGGACCTCCGTAATATCGCCCCCCCTGCCAGGCAGGGTCCGCCATGATGGCCTGTCGGGCCACCTCGTTGAAGGCGATGGCCAGTGCCGAGTGCCTCGTTGTGGTGGCAAGGGGCACGGCCGAGGCCACCATTTCGGGGTAACGCACCGACCATTCCAGGACCTGCATCCCGCCGATGGACCCGCCGATCACGGAAAGAAGACGACGGATGCCCAGATGCTCAACCAGGGCCTTCTGGGCGCGAACCATGTCCCCGATGGTGACCACCGGAAAATCGGGACCAAAGGGCTTCCCTGTGGCCGGGTTCGGGGACGAAGGGCCCGTCGAGCCCATGCAACTTCCAAGGATGTTGGAGCAGATGACGAAGTATCGGTCCGTATCGATGCCTTTGCCCGGGCCCACCATGATGTCCCACCACCCGGGCTTTTCATCGTCCTCTTGGTGATATCCCGCCACGTGTGCGTCACCGGACAGGGCGTGGCACACCAGGACGGCATTGGTGCCGTCGGTGTTGAGTTCCCCATAGGTCTCGTAGGCCAGGGTCACAGGCCCAAGCCTCCCTCCCCCCTCCAGGAGCATCCCGTCCGGGGGGGCGGCAAAGGTGAAGGATCGCTCTTCCACCAGGCCCACGGAGACCCCCTGCCTGTCATGTTCGATATACTCGCTCAACGGCTCTTCTCCAGCGCCCGTCCCAGGTCGTCGCACAGGTCCTCAACCGCCTCGATTCCCACGGAGAGCCGCACGAGCCCGGGCGTGATCCCGAGCCTGACCCTCGTGGCCTCTTCAAAGGAGACATACTGACTCGAGTAAGGGTGGATGACGAGGGTCTTGCAGTCGCCCAGGTTGGCGAGGTGGCAGACTAGTTCCAGGCTGTCGATGAAACGAAAGCAGGTGCCCTGGTCCTTCAGTCCGAAGGTGATCATGGCACCGAAGCCTTTACCCTGGAATTGCCTTTCGGCCATCTCGCGGTCCGGATGATCTTCTAGCCCCGGGTAGTTCACCCACAGCACCTCGGGGCGCTTGCGCAGATATCTGGCGACGGCCGTGGCGTTGGAAAGGTGACGTTCCATGCGCACGACCAGGGTGTCCAGTCCCAACACCGTGAGGTAGGATTGAAAGGGCGACTGGGTGGTGCCGAAATTGATGTGGTGTTCCCGCCAGACCCTGTCCAGGTAGGCAAGGGATCCTTTTCGGTCCACGAA
>Ga0180301_10003335_pt1 | contig 12571 bp, 14 predicted proteins | sample GuaBasSediGuay16_FD_121797 | JGI IMG/M metagenome (GOLD analysis project Ga0180301, IMG submission 121797) | Subseafloor sediment microbial communities from Guaymas Basin, Gulf of California, Mexico - Guay16, Core 4569-2, 12-15 cm | ecosystem: Environmental > Aquatic > Marine > Hydrothermal...
GGCGAGCCGCAGCTCTGTGGTTGCCCCTGCGCAAAGATCAGGTTCCGCAAAGAGCCCCTGTCTGCCGCCAGGCAGGAAGGCCCGGCGGAAACGGACCAGGGACAATCTCCCGGTACACAGTTTCAGGACCTTGCTCAAGGACCTGGCCACCATTTGTAAAAACCGTGTGCAACCCCGGCTCCCCGGTGCTCCGGCCTTTGACAAAACCACTGTGCCGACACCAACGCAGCAAAAAGCGCTAAAGCTCCTCCGTGTGAAATTGAGATGTGCCCAGTAGAGACAAATTGACTTTCAAATATAAACCATAATATCAATAGGTTGCAATTTCCTTCGTCAGGAACTTCGGTCTAGACCCCCTCCGATATCTCCTGGTGATCATCAGGGGGATTTTCTTGAAGGGTGTGGGTTTCGAGATCCTCTGGCCTCGGTTCGCGGGCCTGGCGTTCCTCGGGGCGTTCGTTTTTTTCGGGGCCGTGAATCGGTTCAAGAAGCGGTTGGATTGATGGTGAGTCCCCCCATACGAGCGGTCCCGGACCGCGGCGCACCGGGGAGGCGCATGCGGTGTCCCGGCCCCGGCCCGGCGCATGATCAGGGGAGCGTGCCTCTTCGTGGGCCGGGGGGCTCAAGACCGGGTGTCTCCTTTGCATCGCCGGCCGCGAACTGGCCCTGCAGGCACAAATCGAGGCCCGTCTTCAAAGGATCCTCCGTTGTGATCGGTCTGGGGGGCCTCGCTTTCGTCTTTGCCCTTGGTCGGTACAGCGGGACCTCTTTGTCGTCAGCGGACCTGAGAATAACGGTACAGGCCGTACATGGCGCGGGCGGCCTCTTCCGGGAATTCATAGAACGGGATGCCGCGCTCCTTCATGAGTTCGAAAGCCACACCCTGCATGTTTCCCCTCATGGCCGTTGCGATGATCGGTTTGCCGTAGGTCTTGGGGATCTCGGAGATCATCTCCGCCGCCCCGACGATTTCACGGACGAAACTGGGCTCCGTGGAACGCATGGCCACGGGGGCCATGGTGATGATGGCGTCGATGTCGGGCCTGCCGGCGAGTATCCGTATGATGTTGGCGATGGTCATGGGCCTGGGATCCGCGGCAAGGTCGATCGGATTGCGGGGCGGTGGGGCGTGGGGAAGCAGGAGTTTCCGGATCCGTGCCACTGTTTTGGGATCCAGTTCGGGGACTTCCAGGCCGAATCCCGAGCAGGCGTCCGTGGTGACCACGCAGTGTCCGCCGCCCGCCGATACTATGGCGACGCGGTTGCCTGCGGGCAGGGGCTGTTTGGAGAGGGCCTCGGCCACGTCGAAGGCATGAATCACGTCGTAGAACCGGATGATGCCGCTCTGCCTGCAGAGGGCCTCGAAGATTTCGTCGGCCCCGGAGATGGAGGCTGTGTGGCTCAAGGTGGCGCGGCTTCCCTGTTCCGTCCTTCCCGCCTTGTACACGATAATGGGTTTTTTCCGGATGACCTGCCTAGCCGTTCTCAGAAACCTCGTCCCTTCCCGGAGCCCCTCGATGTAAAGGACGATCACGTTCGTGGCTTCGTCGTGACCCAGGTATTCCACGTAATCGGACATGGTGAGATCCGCCTGGTTTCCGACGCTCAAGAAGGCGTTGAATCCGTACCCCTTGTTCGTTGCCGTCTCCAGTAGATATCCCCCCATGGTCCCGCTCTGTGAGACAAAGGAGATCCCGCCGGTCCTGGGGGTGAACCAGAATGCCGTGTTCATGCGGACCGCCGAGCTCCAGATCCCCATGCCGTTGGGGCCCATGACGCGGACGCCTCCTGCCCGGGCGATTTCCACCATCTCATCCTGGAGGGCCTTGCCCCGGGGACCGGTCTCCGCAAATCCGGCGGTGATCACGATGGCGGCCCGAATCCCTTTCTCAGCGCAGTCACGGATGGCGTCGGGCACTTTTTGGGCGGGAATGGTGATGATGGCCAGGTCCACGGGATCGGGGATGTCCCGCAGGCTGGGATAGGCCTTGAGACCCAGGATTTCTTTCTCCTTCGGGTTGACCGGATAGATTCGCCCCCTGTAGCCCGACTGGATCGGCCGGGAAACCATCATATACCCCCATTTGCCCACAGTGTTGGAGGCGCCGATCACGGCAAGCGAGGAAGGCTCGAAAAGGGGCTTCAGTTCATTGATGATCGCACTGGACATCAGTTCCTCCCGGTATTTCAGGCAGTGCTTCGCGTCTCCTCCGGGGGATTCCACGCCGGAAGTCCGGCTGAATTCCTCTCTCTCCGTAAATACCCGGGCCCCGCCCCCGGGATTCGTTTTCCCAAGGGGCCCCCGCGTCTCGTTCCAGCCCCGTCCGGGCAACGGCCGCCCACGGCCCAAGTCCTCAGGCCTCGACAAAAAAAGCCCCGTCCGGCGGTTGTGGCCGCCTGGGGCTGGGGTTCGATCCATATCGGCCGGGGGGCCGGGAATTTGTCTATTTTCCTTCCTCGATGAAAGTGAAGCCGCGTTCAATGGCCTTCCGGTTCTGGTCGAAGAATTTGGCTTTCCCCTTCAGCGCGGCCTTCATGCCTTCGACCGTTTCATCCAGGCTCAACATGCCGGTCTTGGCGCATACGGCGCCGATCATCACCATGTTTCCGCCCCGGGCGGATCCTGCCTCCTGGGCCAGTTCCACCACGGGCACGGGGATCACCTGCAGGTCGGACCGGCCCGGTTTCTCGTTAATGAGCGAGGCGTTGAGGAAGACGAGCCCGTTTTCCACCACCGTGGGTTCAAATTTCTCGAGGGAGGGCCCGTTCATGGCCACCACCACATCCGGCCTCGATGCCACGGGAGATGCGATCTTCTTGTCCGACAAGGTTACGGTACAGTTGGCCGTCCCTCCCCGCATCTCCGCGCCGTAAGAGGGAAAGTAGGTCACATTGAGTCCTTTGTGCAAGGCCCCGTGGGACAGCACGTAGCCCATCAGCAAAACGCCCTGGCCGCCGAAGCCCGCAAAGATCGTCCGGGTAATCATTTCGCTTCCTCGTATCCTGTGATGTCCTTGATCACACCCAGGGGATAGGTTTTGACCATTTCATTGTTTATCCATGCCCAGGCGTCCTTGGGCGGCATCTTCCAGTTGGTGGGGCAGGGGGAGAGCAGTTCCACTATGCTGAATCCCAGGTCGTCCAGTTGGCAGCGGAATGACTTCATGATCGCCTTCTTGGCCTTGCGAATGTTCTTGACGGAAGTCAGGGAGCAGCGCTCCGCATAGACCACCCCGTCGCAGACGGCCAGCATCCGCGAAATGTCGATGGGGCTTCCGTGGAGCCTGGGGTCCCGGCCTCCGGGAGCCGTGGTGGCTTCCTGTCCGAGCACCGTGGTGGGGGCCATCTGTCCACCCGTCATCCCGTAGATCGCATTGTTGATGAAGATGGCCGAGATCCGCTCGCCCCGGTTTCCCGCATGGATGGTTTCCGCAGTGCCGATGGCCGCAAGGTCCCCGTCACCCTGATAGGTAAGCACGAATTTGTCCGGGTGGACGCGCTTGATCCCCGTTGCCACGGCCATTGCCCGGCCGTGAGGCGCCTCCACCATGTCAAAATTGAAGTAGTTGTACGCCAGCACGGCGCAGCCCACGGGAGGCACCCCGATGGTCTTCTCCCGAATTCCCAGTTCGTCCAGGCACTCGGCCACCAACCGGTGGGCGATTGAATGGCCGCAGCCGGGACAGTAATGGGTAGGGTTTTTTTTCAGGGATTCGGGCCACCCAAAAACTTGCTTGTACGCGACTTGAGTGCTCATACTTCGATCCTCCGGCCCACCTTTTCGTCACCCCGCACGGCGGAGTGAATAAATTCGACCACGTCGGCCGGGGTGGGAATGAGACCGCCGGGAATGCCGTAAAAGTAGATCTCCGCGCGCTCCCCGACGGATAGGATGACGTCTTCGACCATCTGTCCCAGACTCAGTTCGAACACAGCCACTTTCTTGGCCTTGGTGGCCACGTCCCTGAGTGCCGGCAACGGGAAAGGCCAAAGCGTGATGGGGCGAAAGATGCCCACGGCCGATCCCTCGCTGCGCAATTCCTCCATGGCGCTTTCCGCGATCCGAGCCGCGGTCCCGTAGGCCACGATCACGATGTCCGCGTCATCCGTCTGGATGGTCTCCCATCGTTTTTCGTTTTCCGTGATCCGGTCGTATTTTTCCTGGAGCCTCAGGTTGTGCTGGTACAGTTCTCCCTGCTGGCCCAGGTACATGGAAAAAATGGTCCGGGGCTCCCGCCCCTCACACCCGTCCAGGATCCAGTCCTTCTTGGGAAGGGAGTCCGGATCGAGTGGGTCCGGGAAGACCACCGGCTCCATCACCTGTCCCATGAGACCGTCGCCCAGCAGCATGACCGGCGTTCGGTACTTGTCCGCCAGATCAAAGGCCAGGAAGGTCATCTCCACCAGTTCCTGGCAACCCGTAGGGGCCAGTACCGGCGTTCTGTAATCCCCGTTTCCGCCGCCCCTCGTGGCCTGGAAATAGTCGGCCGCCGAAGGGGCTATGTTGCCCAGGCCGGGGCCCCCGCGCATCATGTTCACCACCACGGCGGGCAGTTCCATGCCGGCCATGTAGGAAATGCCTTCCTGCTTGAGCGCTATGCCGGGCGAAGAGGAGGAGGTCATGACACGGCCTCCTGCGGCCGAGGCCCCCAAGACCATGTTGATGGAGGCGATTTCACTCTCTCCCTGGATGAAGGTGCCGCCCAGTTCCACGATCCGCTTGGACAGGTATTCGGGCAGTTCGTTCTGGGGGGTGATGGGATAGCCGAAGTAATATCGGCAACCGGCACGGACCGCCGCCTCACCCACTACGTCCGAGCCGCGCATCAGTACTTTTTCACTTGCCACGATACACCTCTATGGCTACTTCAGGGCAAACGGTGGCGCATTGCGCACAACCGATGCATCCCTTTTCACCTTCTTCGATGTTTTCCTTGAATCGGGCGGGAAAATATCCTTTCTTGTTAAGGCTTTCGTCCGCTTCGATCCGCTGGTTTGGACAAAAGTCGATGCAGATGTGACAGCCCTTGCACCGCTCTTTGTCAATAACGATATACCCCTTGATCTTTCTCTTCGCTGTTTCCGCCATGATGTCCAACCGCTTCCGATCCGCCGCAGGCGCGGGGCTCGGGCCATGTGATGAGTGGGTCGGCTGGGAGACGCACTCTCAGCCACTTCAACTAAAGCTTAGAACCCTATGACGCAGTCCCTTCCTTGTCAAGGCCTTTTTCCGCATCTTGCTGTGGCCGCTATTTCTACTGCAACAAAAAAAGCTTTGAATCGTCAACTCCTCTTCTGTTATACTCTGCGCCGCTTTTGGGGTGGTAGAAAATCCTTTTTCTTATTTCGGAAGATTGGTCAACATTCGTTAATCAGGAGCAAAAATGGATGCAAACCAATTCATTGTAATGAACGGCAAGGAGCTTGTTTTCGAGCCGGGAGAAACGATCCTGGACGTAGCCCGGAGAAACGGGATCGACATCCCCACGCTTTGTTACCTGAAGGGGGCTTCTCCGACCGGGGCATGCCGCATCTGCCTGGTGGAGGTGGAGGGGGCTCGAAACCTGGTGGCCTCCTGTGCCACTCCCGCTGCGGCCAACATGGTGGTGAGAACCGAGTCGCCCCGGATCCGCGAGGCGCGCAGGCTCAACCTGGAACTCTTGCTGGCTTCGGGGCGGCATAACTGCCTCGTTCAGGAAATGGACCTGGAGTCCTGGGCCGATTTTCAGCTCAAGGCCATGAAAGGGCAAGACGGGGGGGAACTTTGCCCCGCCTACGGCGAATGCAGGCTCCAGGAGCTGGCCGTCAAGTACCAGGCCAGGCCCAAAGGGCTTCCGCCCACGGACACCGTGTACCCGGTGGAGGATGTCAACCCCTTCATAGTGCGTGATTTCAGCCGATGCATTCTCTGCGGACGCTGCGTGCAGGCCTGCAACGAGATCCAGGTGAACAACGCCATCAGTTACGGCTATCGCGGGGCGCAATCCAAGATCGTTGCCAAGGGGGACCTGCCCCTTGTCAACTCGGATTGCGTCTTTTGCGGTGAGTGCGTGCAGGCCTGTCCCGTGGGGGCGCTCGTGCCGAAAGCGGATTACGGCACGGGCAGGCTGCCTCTGGAAGCACGCAAGGTCCGGACCACCTGTCCCTATTGCGGCGTGGGGTGCCAGATCCGACTCCATGTGGACGACGGAAAGATAGTGCGTGTGACGGGAGTCCAGGAGGTGGGTCCCAACTACGGCAGCCTGTGCGTAAAGGGACGCTTCGGGCATGATTTCGTCAACCACCCGGACCGGCTCAAGAAGCCCCTGATCAAGGACGGAGACCGATTCAGGGAGACCACCTGGGACGAGGCCCTGGATCTGGTGGCCCGCAGGCTGGGAGAGATCAAGGAACAGGCGGGGCCGGATGCCCTGGGCCTGTTCACCAGCGCGCGCATCACCAACGAGGAGAACTACCTGGCCCAAAAATTCGCGCGGGCCGTCCTCGGCACCAACAACGTGGATCACTGTGCACGGCTCTGACACAGCTCCACCGTGGCCGGTCTGGCCGCAGCCTTCGGAAGCGGTGCCATGACGAATCCCATCAAGGACATCGAAAAGGCCCGGGTGATCCTCATCACAGGCTCCAACACAACGGAGAATCACCCCGTGCTTTCCTCTTATGTGAAGCGGGCGGTGACCCGTTACGGCGCAAAATTGATCGTGGCGGATCCCCGAAAGATCCGCATCGTCCGGTTCGCCGACATCTGGCTCAGGCAGAATCTGGGTACGGACGTGGCCTGGATCAACGGCATGATGCACGTGATCATCAGGGAAGGGCTCTATGACGAGGAATACGTCAACACCCGGACCGTGGGCCTGGAGGATTTGAAGAAGACCGTCGAGAAATATACCCCGGAGTACGTGGAAAAGATAACGGGCATTCCGGCCGATCAATTGACGGAGGCGGCGCGGATGTATGCCGGGGCCGAGGCGGCTTCGATCCTTTACGCCATGGGCATCACCCAGCACATCAGCGGCACGGACAACGTCAAGTCCCTCGCCAACCTGGCCATGCTTTGCGGCAACGTAGGCGTGGAGGGCGGCGGAGTCAATCCTCTGCGGGGGCAAAACAACGTGCAGGGTGCCTGTGACATGGGCGGCCTGCCCAACGTGTACACCGGCTATCAGAAGGTGGACGACCTGGCGGCCAACACCCGGATGGCCAAGGCATGGGGGGTCAAGGACCTGCCCGGCAAACCCGGACTGACCGCCACGGAGATGATACAAAAGGCCCACGAGGGTGAACTCAAGGCCCTCTATATCATAGGTGAAAATCCCATGGTCTCCGATCCGGACCTGAATCATGCCGAGAAAAGCCTGCGCAACCTCGAATTTCTGGTGGTCCAGGATATCTTTCTCACCGAGACCGCTCGTGAGGCCGACGTGGTGCTGCCTTCGGTCTCTTACGCTGAAAAGGACGGTACCTTCACCAACACGGAGAGGAAAGTCCAGCGTGTCCGAAAGGCCCTGGATCCGCCGGGAGAGGCACGGCAGGACTGGCGGATTATTGCCGAGATATCCACGAGAATGGGCTATGCCATGGAATATGAAAGCCCGGAGGCCGTGATGGAAGAGATCGCGGAGCTGACGCCCTCCTATTGCGGCATCCACTACGATCGGCTGGAAACGGACGGGATCCACTGGCCTTGCACAGGCTCGGATCACCCCGGGACCCCCTGTCTTCACATGGACCGATTCACCTGCGGTCTTGGTGTGTTCCATGCCATCGAATACCGGGAGCCGGACGAATTGCCCGATGGGGAGTATCCCCTGTTTCTGACCACGGGAAGGGTCATGTACCAGTATCATACCGGCACCATGACCATGAAATCGGACGGGCTCAACGAACTTGCCCCCCGGTGTTTCCTGGAGATTTCGCCTCAGGACGCCTCCCGGTACCGGCTGGAAGACGGTGACAGGGTCAAGGTGGCGTCCAGGCGGGGAGAGATCGAGGTGCGGGCCAAGATATCGGAAAAGGCCGTGGAGGGTACGGTCTTCCTGCCCTTTCATTACGCGGCGGCAGCGGCCAACCGGTTGACCAACGCCGCCCTGGACCCCACGGCCAAGATTCCCGAGTACAAGGTGTGCGCAGTGCGTATTGAAAAGGGATAAGGCGCGTATGATGATGTGAGGCGGCAGGACGGCTAGTCCGCCGCAGGGAGCAGTGAACGATGCATGATCGAGCGACTCTGGAGGCGACCAACGCCGATTTGACCCCCGAGGTCATGGACAAAGTTGATGCCGTCATTCAGGCCCACAAGGGCATTCCGGGATGCCTGATTCCGGTGCTGGAGGAATGCCAGGAAGCGGTGGGTTACCTGCCCGTGGAACTCCAGGAGTACATCGCCACACAGTTGAATATACCGGGTAGTACCGTGTACGGGGTGGTGACCTTTTATTCCTTTTTTTCCATGGTCCCGAAGGGCAGGCATAACATCAAGGTATGCATGGGGACCGCCTGCTATGTGCGGGGGATTGGTGAGGTGCTCAACCGGCTGCAGTCGGAATACAACCTGAAGCCGGGGCAGACCACCGAAGATCGAAGGTTCTCACTGGAGGCCGTCCGTTGCCTCGGGGCCTGCGGCTTGGCGCCCGTGGTGGTGGTGGACCGGGACACCCACGGCGGGGTCACGCCGGACAGTATTCTGGAGGTTCTTTCGGCGTACGAATAGGAGGCCCCCGGGAAATGGGACTGACGCTATCAGAAGTGTGTGAAATTCTGGAGGCCGAGGTTTTCGTGGGAAAGGAGAAGATGGACCGGCCGTTCGAGGCGGGTTTCGCTGCCGATCTCATGAGCGACCTCCTGCATCTTCCCACGAGCGGTGCCCTCTTGCTCTCCGGCCTGAACAACATTCAGGTCCTCAAGTCCTCCGTGATTTCGGGTGTGGGTGGCGTCGTCCTTGTCCGGGGCAAACGACCGAGCAAGGAACTCATCGAGGAGGCCGAGAAACATGGGCTTCCACTGCTTGCCACCACATTCACGATGTTTACGTCCTGCGGGAGGCTTTTTCGGGAGGGACTGCGGGGAGTGGAGGACAGGCTCTAGGATCCTGTCGGGGTACAGGCATTTTGTGAGGCTGGTGGAAAATGCCCAAGATGCAAGGCCCGCGAAACCGGGGACCCATCCGGAGGATGGGGAGTCCGAGCAAAGCGAGGACAAACCGGGGACCCGACCCGAAGGGGTGGGGTCTGAGCCTGCGCGAAGCGACGGCAAAGAAATCCCCCAGGAGTGCGGCGTACTTGACAGTACGCCGCAGCGACGAGGGATAAGCATAACCCGAGCAGATGGGCGTTTCCCGACAGCCTCCTAGCGGTTTCGAGTCCCTTAACGGTGGGAAAGCCCTTGGCGCTTTAGGTGGCGCAATGATGCCCCGTTATGGATGTACGGCCTGGTGCCGGGGGGGCGCGAGTGGATCGAGATGGCACATCTGTTGAAAACCTTTTCAATCACGCCTCGGGACTTTGTCCGGGCGGGCGAGATTTCCATTGCGATCCAGGGAATCCTGAAATCGGTGGGTTTCGGCCAGGATGTGATTCGGCGCGCCTCGGTGTGCGCCTATGAATCAGAGATGAACGTAGTGATGCACGGGGGGAAGGGGACCTTTTTCCTCGCCGTGGAGCCGGAAATGATCGTGATGGAGGTGGCCGACGACGGCCCCGGCATCCAGGATATCGATCTGGCTATGCAGGAAGGCTACTCAACGGCCTCGCCCGAGTACCGGGAAATCGGATTCGGAGCGGGCATGGGGCTTCCCAATATCAAGAAGAATGCGGACGAAATGGAGATCACCTCCGAAAAGGGAAAGGGCACTCGGGTGAAGATCTTGATCCGGGCAGAGGAGGAAAGTGGAGGAGCAGGTTAAAAACGCTTCCTGGGACCATTTTGTACGGATCCACGAGGACCTTTGCAACGGATGCGTGCTTTGCATGAAGGTGTGCCCGGCCAAGGCCATCCGGGTGCGTGGGGGGCATGTGGCCCGCACCGAGGGCCTGTGCATTGATTGCGGCGAATGCATGCGCGTGTGCCCCCGGGGGGCCGTCAAGGCCATCACCACGGGAAGCCGCAAGATTGATCGTCCCACCGCCGTGGCAATCATTTCCCCGGTGCTCTACACGCAGTTTGGGGAGGACATCACGCCCGGGGATATCTATGAAGCCGTCAAGGGGCTGGGATTCATGGACGTCGTGGAGCAGGCGGAAGTGATGGCCCAGTACGTGAAAGCCTTGGAACTGTACATTCGCGAAAAAGGGAAAAGCCGCGACGCCCCGCGTCCCCTCATTTCGCCGGTGTGCCCGGTGGTGGTGCGGTTGATCGCCTACCGTTTCCCTTCCCTGCTCAAGAACGTGGTCCCCATCATCACCCCCAGGGAGCTTTCGGCGCGGGAGGCGCGCAAGAAGATCGCCGAGCAAAGGGGAGTGGACCCCGAAGAGGTACGCGTCTATCACGTGACACCCTGCGCGGCCAAGATGATCTCCATCAAGCGCCCGGTCCTGATGGAACGCTCTTACCTGGACGGGGCCATCGGGATCAGCACGATCTATCCCGAGGTGCTCCGGGAACTCAAGGCGCGCAAAGAGAAGAAGGGGGAGGCAAACGCCCGCAACCGCATGGTAGAGTGGGCGGCCTCGGGAGGAGAGATCGACAACATGGAAGAAGGGAACCTCCTGGCCGTCTCTGGTATGCAGGAGACCATCCGCTACCTGGAGCGGATCGAGATGGGCCTCCTCGAGTCCATTGATTACGTGGAGTTCAGGGCCTGCGGCGAGGGGTGTATTGGAGGTCCCCTCACGGTGGCGGACAAGTACCAGGCCAAGTACACCATCAGGAAACTGGGCCGCCGCCAACGACAAGGTCTGCAGGCCGACGTAGCCCAGGTCGAGGAGCGATACAAGTCCGGCTGGTTTTTCACACACTGGGAACCGCGGCCGATCGGGCACCGGGAACAAACACTTCCCCTGGCCGAGGCCATCCGGCGGCAGGAGCAGGTGGAAAAACTTCGAAGGGCCCTGCCTGGAAAAGAGTGCGGGGCCTGCGGTTCGCCTGATTGCGCGACCTTTGCCGAGGACGTGGTGGATGAACGTGCGTCCATCAGCGAATGCGTGTTCCTGAAACGACCTCGGGAAAAGGGGGAGTCGGGATGAGCATAGACGAAATCCGCAAGAAACTCGGGTTGGAGTTGGCCGCAGGCGGGGGAGGGCTCCACCGGGAGGTCCTGAGCGGCTACTGCGGAGACCTCTTGAGCGACGTCATGGCCAACTGCGGCAAGGGAGCGGTCTGGGTGACCATCCAGGGACATCAGAATATCGTGGCCGTGGCCGTCTTGCGTGAGATGGCAGGGATCATCCTGGCCAACGGCAGGCGCCCCGACCCGGAAACGGTGACCAAGGCGGAGCAGGAAGGGATTCCCGTCCTGTGTTCCCCGCTGGGGGCCTACGAATTGGCTGGTCGGCTCAACGCCTTGGGCGTGGGCGGTATGGAGCAGTGAGGCGGTTCCGAGCCGACCTTCATATACACTCCTGCCTGTCGCCTTGCGGGGACCTGGATATGAGTCCCAGAGGTATTGTACGGCAGAGTCTCGACGTGGAACTGGAGGTGATCGCGGTGTGCGACCACAATTCCGCGGAGAACGTCGGCGCCGTGATGCGGGCGGCGGCGGGCAGCGGCCTCAAGGTCCTTGCGGGGATGGAGGTCCATTCCAGGGAAGAGGTGCACACCCTGGCCATCTTTGACACGGAGGAGCAGGCCATGGCCATGCAGGCCGTGGTTTACGAGCACCTGCGCGGAACGAATCGGCCCGATATTTTCGGGGACCAGGTCGTGGCCAATGAGCGCGACGAGGTGGAAGGGTTCAACGATCGGCTCTTGATCGGTGCCACCACCTTGAGGCTCGAGGAGATCGTCGCCCTGGTCCACCATCTGGGCGGGTTGAGCGTCGCTTCCCACGTGGACCGGCCGAGTTACAGTGTGACGAGCCAGTTGGGTTTCGTTCCCGCTGACCTGGGCGTGGATGCATTGGAATACGCGGGCGAAGAGATTTGGGACGCCCCGAGGGAGGACGGCAGTCGTTTTCCGGCCGTACGTTTTTCAGACGCCCATTTCCCCGCGCAGATCGGGCAAAGGTTCACCGTGTTCCTGATGGAGTCTGCAAGCGTGGAGGAGATCCGAAAGGCTCTCAGGGGCGAAGGGGGGAGATCCGTCGTCACCTCATGAGAGAGTTGGCCCTTCACGTCATGGACATCATGGAAAACGGGCTGGATGCCGGGGCGGACCTCCTGACGGTGTCGATTTGCGAGGACCGGGAGCGGAATCTGCTCGAGATCGACATCGCCGACAACGGCCGTGGAATGGACGCCGAAACCCTCGAGCGGGCTCTGAACCCCTTTTTCACGACGCGCAAGACGCGCCGCGTGGGTCTGGGCCTCTCCCTGCTCCGGGAAGCGTGCAGGCGGTGCGGCGGTGACATGGAGGTCCGGTCGGCGCCGGGGGAAGGGACGCGGGTGAAGGCCTCTTTCCAGGCGGACCATATCGA
>Ga0180301_10003336_pt1 | contig 12569 bp, 11 predicted proteins | sample GuaBasSediGuay16_FD_121797 | JGI IMG/M metagenome (GOLD analysis project Ga0180301, IMG submission 121797) | Subseafloor sediment microbial communities from Guaymas Basin, Gulf of California, Mexico - Guay16, Core 4569-2, 12-15 cm | ecosystem: Environmental > Aquatic > Marine > Hydrothermal...
CCCTATACCTCCAGAGCCCGAAGCGCTCGAGCACCTCGCGGGCCCTCCTTCGCGCATCCACGGGATCCATACCGGTGTTCAGCAGCACCCCCAGCACCTCGTCGAATACCGTTGGGGCGACGAGCTGCGTGTAGGGGTTCTGCCTAACGAAGCCCACCACCGCAGCCACCTCCTCAGGCCTCACCGCCGTCGGGTCCACGCCCATGACCCTCACCCTCCCCCTAAGCCTAGCGGGGTAGAACCAGGGTATGAGCCCCGCCAGGACCCTTAGCAGCGTCGTCTTCCCACCGCCGCTCCTAGAGGCTATCACCACGAGCTCCCTGCACCCAACCTCTAGGTCTACGCCCCGCAGCACCCATGGAGAGCCCCTGTAGGCGACCCAGAGCCCCCTGACCTCCACGCACGCGCCCGCCATGCCCTGCTGCCGCACCGTGGTTCTACGCCCAAGGGTAATTAGCGTTCGCATACCCCGGGAATCGTTTATAGCCTCGCACCGCGAAGCCGGGTGTCGAAGGTGCTAGGCTTGGCCAAGGAGGGGAAGAACTACTTCGAGATCTCGCTCAGGCTCCACCGCTTCTACAGAGGGAAGATCGAGATCGTGCCCAGGGTCCCCGTGACCCAGATGGAGCACTTCTCCGTGTGGTACACCCCAGGCGTGGCCGAGCCCTCCCGCGTTGTGAGCCGCGACGCCAACCTCTCCTTCGAGCTCACGAACAGGTGGAACACCATAGCCGTGGTGTCCGACGGCACGAGGGTCCTGGGCCTCGGCAGCATAGGGCCCGAGGCGGCGCTGCCCGTGATGGAGGGGAAGGCGCTGCTCTTCAAGTACCTCGGGGGTGTTGACGCGGTCCCCCTAGTCACCCGTACGCGCGACCCCGACGCACTCGTAGAGTTCGTCAAGGCTGTGGAGCCCAGCTTCGGCGGGATAAACCTGGAGGATATCGAGAGTCCCAAGTGCTTCTACGTCCTTGAGAGGCTTCAGAAGGAGCTGAACATACCCGTGTGGCACGACGACCAGCAGGGTACGGCCCTCGTAACCTTGGCGGGCCTCATAAACGCCCTGAAGATAGTTGGGAAGAAGCTTAGCCAGGTCAGGATCGCTGTTATAGGCGCTGGCGCGGCCGGGATAGCCATCATGAAGTACCTCATGGTCGCCGGGGCGGACCCCGGCAAGATCATCGCTGTGGACTCCAAGGGGATACTGCACCCCGATAGGCCCGACCTGAAGAGCGGGGACCCGTGGCTTAGGTGGAAGAGGGAGATCGCGGAGAAGACCAACGCTGAGAGGATGACGGGTGGCATACCCGAGGCTATGAGGGGCGCGGACGTCGTCATAGCGGCGTCGAGGCCCGGGCCCGGGGTGATAAAGAAGGAGTGGGTCCGGGCCATGGCCGACGACCCGATAGTGTTCGCCGAGGCCAACCCCGTGCCCGAGATATGGCCGTGGGAGGCCAAGGAGGCTGGGGCCCGGGTGGTCGCCACGGGTAGGAGCGACTTCCCGAACCAGATCAACAATAGCCTGGGCTTCCCGGCGGTGTTCCGGGGGGCTCTAACGGTGATGTCTAGGAAGATAACCGATGGCATGTGCATAGCCGCTGCAGAGGCCCTGGCGAGGTACGCTGAGGAGAAGGGGCTTAGCGAAGACTACATAATACCCACTATGGAGGAGACTGAGGCCTATGTACGGGAGGCTATAGCAGTTGCGCTCAAGGCTATTGAGGAGGGGGTTGCGCGTAGAAAGCCTAGCAGGAGTGAGCTCGAGTCCGAGATCAGGGAGCTTATAGAGAGGCCCAGGAAGTACATGGACCTTGCACTGGGTAGAGGGCTCATCAAGAAGGAGCCCGAGTGGTAGAGCCGCTACCTCCCATAACCTTTCTCAGGAACTCTCCCGGTCTCGTAAACAGGGGCTTGTCCTGAACATAGTTCTTCCCAACCCTAAGAGCCTCCTCAGCCTTGGCCAGCTCCTGCCCTAGGTACGCCGCGTGGTCTAGGGTCGACACGAGGCCCAGCTCGATCGCCTTCTGGTATATCGACGCCGCGTCCCTACCGCGGATAAGAACCCTTCCTCTACGACCTATATGCAGAACCTCAATGAGGCTCTCATCGCGCCTGATCCTCACCTTGAAGAGCCCTGCAGGATCAGGAGCTGGTCTTCGAAAGCCCTGAGCTTCTACAACGCGGTCAACCCTGCCCAGATCAATATCGATCCACCTCCTCTCCTTGAGCACTAAGAGGTTAGGAGCGAAACCAGTTGGCGCACCTCCTCTAATACTTGCACAGGTAGCCATGAGTATCCCTGTGGATACCTCCTCTACAATTCCATAGCTCTTAGCACCCAGCTCCATGGCCACAACCATGCCTACACCGAGCTCCAAGAGTAGGGGTAGTAGGAATCCTATAACCCCAGTGCTATCCGCATCCACGTACTCGACGATGTTGTTGACATTGGCTGCGAGCGGAAGTGTTCTCCAGCGGCTCCTAACAGACCTATACCTCTCTAGGCTCTCAATGAAACCGGTTCCCCTCAGCGGAGGATCGATAACGGGGTCAACGATCACGTTCTCGAAACCCATGTTAAACACCCTCTCGATCAACTCTTCAACACCATTGCTATGATCGATACCAGCTGTGAGAACCAATGTTACTTCCTTAGGCATTCCGTCTAGGTAGCGGATGAGGTCACTGGTTACGTTGAGTACGAAATCTATTCCTGCTTTCATGGCACGTCTTACAAGCTTAGGCCTAGGAGTGTCAAGCCCTAGGGGAACGCCAACAACGCTGAATCCTTTAATAATCCTTGCCAGTTCACTAGGATCAACATCTCGGCTAGGAGCTATGGCAATAGCCTCTGCACCCATCTCAATATAGCTCTGTGCTTTCTCAACAAGCTTCTCATAGCTTGAAGCGCTAACACCAACTACCTCAGCCACCGGGAGTATTGGTGGTGGATCCACGTAGACGCGTTTATCTCCAAGAGGTACCCACGGGATGCTCTGGGAACGTTCTTCTACTGACGATAAGCATATCCTCAGCTCACGCTCTGCAAGAACCTCGTCTGCAGGTCTCTCAGGAGATAGCATGACTAGATCACCTTCATTAAGCCTTAGCAGGGTGTCCACGTCATCGGCATGGATCGTGCCCTTAACTATGGGAACTCCAAGATCTTCAGAAACGCCTTTAAGCGATCCCCGGACAAGTCCAGGGACTATCACGATATCATATCTAAGGCTAAGCCCAGGTATTTGGGATAGGTAGTGCTTAAGCAGTTCAGGTGTTAGTAGGGCAGCGACCTCTATGGGGAGTACCAACACATCAACATGGTGCTTGGAATTGCTACGCTCGATAGCCCTCCTCAGCGTTGCTTCACCTAGTCTTCCAGTTACTAGGAGTATCCTCAACATGCCGCACCTCACGAGCTACATCCGCCGCTGAGGTTCACCATTCAGAACCACGGCTAAATAGAACCCTACCCTCCAACAAGAACCCATCCCTTCTCAAAACCTCCGCGCTCCCTTCGCTTACGCTCCTTGATCTCCATGAGCTCTTCCCACTTGAGCCCTAAGCATTGGCCAAGCGCCTCGATAACCTCTAGGAGATCGGCGAGCTCCTCTGGATTACTACTCTTGCGGAACTCCTCAGCCTCCTCAAATAGCTTGTCTACTAAAAGCCTGCACGCCTCTTCGCGACTAACTTTTTCGAAGCGTAGACCACTGGCTAAAAACGGTATCTTGTCACGCACGATCTTCCTCAGCGTAGCCCCCCAGCAGTGCTATGGTATATAGGCTATCGCCTCGACCTCCAGCTCCACACCCTTGGGAAGGTTAGAGACCTCGACCACTACCCTCGCCGGGGGGTTGCGGGGGAAGTACTCAGCGTAGACCTTGTTGAACCTATCGAACAGCGATATGTCCTTGAGGTATACCGTCACCTTAACCACGTTATCCAGAGAACCCCCAGCCGCCTCCACAACCGCCTTCACGTTCTCGAGGACCCTCCTAACCTTGTCCTCGAAGCTCCCTTCAACGATCCTGTCCGTTGACGGGTCTATCGGTATCTGCCCAGCCACGAATAGGAACCCCCCTGCCTTTACTCCCTGGCTGTAAGGCCCTACAGGCTTAGGGGCCTTTTCGGTGAATACGACCTGCTTAGCCAAGCTCTCACCGCAGCACGTGTTGCCAAGTGTAGATATCAGCGTTGTGCCTAGGCGGGAGCGCTACCCTTATATGAACCTGTTGAGAGAGGGCCACGGGTCTGAAGAGCCTTGAGCCTAAAAGGGTTCTGGACATGCCGGTCATGCGGCTTCAGGGCCCCGCTATCCCAGGGCTACTACTGGAGGTGTCCACGTTGCGGCTCACCGCTACACATAGAGTTCGAGCGCTCCTGGGCTCCGCGTGGCCGCGGCGTTGCTAGGTACTCGTCCATGCTCCCTGTGGAACCGCTTAGAAGCCTCGGCGAGGGCTCTACACCCGCTGTTGCGAGGAGCGTAGGTGGTCTGAAGGCGTGGTTCAAGCTTGAGTACCTCAACCCCACGGGCAGCTTCAAGGATAGGGGCACGTCCCTAGCCATAGCCCTAGGCCACTTCCTAGGCTTCCGAAGGGTTGTTGAGGATACTTCGGGCAACACCGGGATCTCGGTCGCCGCCTACTCATCCCTCTACGGCATGGAGGCAACCATAGTGATGCCGGCCTACGCCCCTGTAGGCAAGAAGATGCTAGTCAGGGCGCTCGGGGCGAGGGTCCTAGAGACCCCTACCCGGGGAGATGCTGCTGAGAAGGTGCTTGAACTGGCGTCGCGGAAAGGGGTTTTCTACGTAGCCCACACTTGGAACCCGCTCTACATCGAAGGGGCGAAGACCGTTGCCTTCGAGGTGTACGAGGATGGGTTTAGGGGTGGGGCCATCGTAGCGCCCGTGGGTTCCGGAGGCCTATTCCTCGGTATATACAGGGGGTTCCTAGAGCTGAGAGAGCTGGGGCTCATAGACGAGATCCCCAGGATGATCGCTGTTCAGGGGGTTTCGGTCGCGCCTCTATACCGCGAGCTCTACGGCGAGGAACCGCCAAAGGGGGACTCGACACTAGCCGACGGCATAATGGTTCCCAGGCCCCCTAGGCTCAAGGAGCTAGCAGATGCCGTGAGGAGGACTAAGGGGTGCCTAGTACTCGTTGACAACAGCGATATCGTCAAAGCGCTTAAAGAGCTTCTACGAATGGGCTTCGTGGTCGAGCCCACATCAGCCGCTCCGTACGCAGCTATATCCAAGGCTGTTGAGGAGAAGTGCCTTGAGAAAGGTGAGGAGGTGCTCATACCCCTAACGGGGTCAGGTCTTAAGACCCTAGATACTATATCCAAACACCTTGGGCAGCGAGTCTAGAGAAAGATTTCTGTCGAAGCGAGATACTCTCAGCTATCGGACAGCTTAAGTAGTCTCCGTATATACGCCCCCGTCTTCACAATACGAAGCGGAGAAAACTATTCTTATATGCACCATTGCTGTGGTGGGCTGACTTGGTTGGGCAAAGCGATTATGGGGTAAGAGGAGAAGTTTACGTCAGAAGGCTCTAGGGCTCTACAGCGATAGGCCTAGCCTTACTGCTGATAATAGGAGGAATCTTCGTAATAGGAGAAGTCGAGCGTAGCTCCGTAAAGCCTTACGACGAGTGCGAACCTGGGTGCAGAAAAGCACCTCCAGGAGGAGGGTGTGATTGTGCCAACCTAGACATACTACGGAGCTGCTGCTTTGATTTCAGCAATCCTAATAGTCAGTACTGCTGCTCGTGTATAGCGGAGTGTTGTTATAAAGTTGGTTTATGTGGATAGCTCTAAGGGGTGTTCAGGGAGAAGGCTATGGGCTTTAAGCTTAGGTTTAGTAAGACTCTACTCATGCATAGCGCTCTGGCATTCCTAGTGGGGCTTCTGCTGGGTGTACTACTGGATATAGCCCTGGTCAAGTTCGTGATGCCTGCGGTTATGATAGTGAGTCTTGTTCAGGAGGAGCCTAACCCTCTGGGAATCGCGGAGGTGAGGTTTGAAGAGGTTAACGATACTCATACCCTTATCCGGGTTAAGCTGTTCAACAACTCTTCCAAGATCCTCAGCGCCTATGTAGTGCTAGAGGAGCCCGGCGGCTTCTATACAAGGGTTAAGAGGGATCTAGGGCCCTTCGAGGTAAAGGAAGTAGTGCTTTCTGCAAAGGCTAGGGCTAGAAACATCACCATTCCGTACACAGGAGATGTCAAGACCGTTGTGGCTAAGCCCCGTAGCTACGCTATCTATGCGTATCCCGAGGTAGCAGGGTTTACGAAGGCGAGGTACGTGTTCATAAGCCGTTCAGGATCGCTTCCCGACACCCTAACGATCGATAGCGTAGCTCTGAAGTCCATGCATACCTTGGATAACAGGACCGTTATGGGCTTCAGCGTCGGTATATCGAATGGGGGGAGCTGAGCTACCGGGTTCGACCTGGGCTTGTCGCGGCGGTGAATGGGCGTATGTACCCGGCGAGAATCGCCTCGCCCCGCGAATGCTGCTACCTTCGCCCTGGCGAGAGCGTATATGTGACGTTTGTCGTTAGCGTGGACAGGGCCGTGAAGCCCAAGGACCACGTGGCTGTGTATGTCTTCTTAGCATTTGCCCAGCAAACACCGGCTTACGCTTACCACAGGCCCAGAACCCCTAGAACGATCCCTACAGCTGCAGCTACTAGAAGCGAGACTATCGGGTGGAACTTGAACACAAGAATAGAGACTATCATGTATAGGGCTATTAGCGCAACTGCGAGTAGCTGCATAGGCTTAGGCAGGGCTTCGCGTATCCCTACAGCCATGGAGTAGAGCGCCAAGATCATGAGGCCTAGGACAGCCCCCTTAAGCCCGTTTATCAGCGCCTGTACATACCGGTTCCCTGCAAACGATGCTACTCCGTAGGCCACGAGGGATATTATCGTGAATGGCGGGAGTATCACCCCTAGGGTAGCGATAGCCGCTCCTACGGGTCCCGCGAGCTTGAAGCCTACGTAGGTCGCGGCGTTCACGGCGACGGGCCCGGGTGTGGAGCCAGCGATCGCTACTAGGTTGGAGTACTCCTCCGGAGTTATCCACCCGGCATCCTCAACGATCTCCCGCTGTATAATCGGGAGGATCGCCCACCCTCCGCCGAAGCCAACGAGCCCTATCTTAAGGAACCGGGTGAAGAGCTCTAGGAGCAGCCCGGGTCTCAACCACCTAGCACCGCTACAAAGCACCGAGCCGCAAGGAAATAAGGATCTTCACAGCATTTATCTCGGTGAGCCTCAGCATACTTGGTGGCGCTGCTTGGTCGAGGTGCTAAAGGGGGTTCACCTAGTGGATGGATCGTTTGCAAACGTCTACATCCTTGTGAGAAGCGATCACCTAGTGGCAATCGATGCGGGGGCTCCGGGAAACGAGGAGAAGGTGCTCGGCTATATTAGGGGCATGGGCGCCAAGCCCTCGTCGCTGAAGCTCGTTGTAGTTACACATGCTCACTACGACCACGTAGGGGCGCTCAAGAGTCTTAGGGGCGCTACGGGTGCCCGCGTAGCCGCCCATAGGGATGAGGAACCCTTCATCGAGGGTAGAAGAGGGCTCCCTGGGGTACGTCATGAACCGGTAGAGGTAGACCTAGTGCTCGGAGAAGGAGATGTTGTTGAAGGGCTTCGCGTTATACACGTGCCGGGTCATACGCCTGGCAGCATCGCGCTGCTCGATGAAGAGCTGGGCGCGATCTTCATAGGGGACCTAGCCTATGAGGAGAACGGTGCTCTCTATGAGATCCCGCAGCAATACTCGCTTGATCCTGAGGGTAATAGGAGGTCTATAAAGAGGCTTCTCGAGCTGAAGTTTAAGCACGTGCTCCCGAGTCATGGAAGGCCCATTATCGGTAGGGGGCGCGAAGCCCTAGAGGACCTTGTTAAGAGGCTCAGGATCTAGCTCCCTCCATGGGCTTGAGAGCTAGGTAAGCTGCTGTGGAGATAGTTAGGGTTATGGCGGAGTAGAGGAAGCCTATCCTCAGGCTCCCGGCGACCTCGATCAGGAACCCGTTGAGCACTGGCGATGTGAAGAGCGCTAGCTGCGCAGACATCGAGTAGAGCCCGCTTACCCTACCCACAATGGCTGGAGGCACAACATCGTTTATAACAGCCCAGAAGGTCACTGTGGCGAACTTGTAGGATACGAATGCTGCTAGGGTTAGTAGTAGAGATGCTGAGCGTTCCGGAACTGCGTAGAGCCCCAGTAGCGCAGCTGTGGTTACGCCCTGTCCAACGGCGATCACGAATTTCCTACCCCTTAAACCGCCCATCCTATCGGAGATAAGCCCCGCGATTACCTCAGCACATGTACCTAGGATAGCCACCAAAACCATGTACAGCACAAGATCTTGGTACTTCAGCCCCAGCTCCTTCACGAAGAAGGTCGAGGTCCATGATATTAGGAGTCCCCAGGTCTGAAGCGTTAGGAAGAACCCTGCTAGGAGCAGAGCAACGGTTCCTAGAGATGATCTGAGGGTTCTAGTGCCAACGCGCTCCTCATGTACATCGGCCTGGTGGTAGCCCCATAGCCGTCGAATAGCTACAGCGTACAGAACGGCGTAGGCTATGCCCATAGCGGAGGTGTACACAAGGCTCCTTCTCCATGACGCCTCGGCAAAGCCTACGATAACGTACGATGCTGCTAACCCAACTATAGACCCCGCGTCATAAAGAGCCGTCGCGACCCCTACCATGGATTGCGGTACGTAGAGCGAGACGAGCTTCGCACATGATGGCCAGAGAGCAGGGGATACCAGCCCTAGTAGGAGACGGGTTGCTACTAGCCATCCCGCACTATTGGCCATACTTGTCAGTAGCGTTGCCAATGACATGGTGAGTAGGCCAGCAACCCCTACTCTTACTGGGCCAAACCTATCGATTAGAACCCCTATCAGCGGTGATGAGAGGAAGGCGTTTAGCGTAACGGCGGCTATGGCGAAGCCCATTATGCTGGGAGGTATGGATAGCTCATCCATTATGAGCGGTGCTACCGTGTTCATGGCAACGATCAGCAGCGCACCTATCGATGTCAAGCCTAGGCATAGCAGCATCAGCGCTATCGGCTTCATTCAGCTACGCCTCTCAGCGCTTGGGAGAAGCGGTGGTAAAAATCCCTAAGCGTGTAGCTCAGCGAGGGTGATATTCATCAGCGGTCAGCTAGCCGAAGTGCTCATCACGGATAGACCCTTCTGCCACCAACGTACGTCTCAACAACCTCTATATCCCTAAGCTTCGTGGGCTCTGTAGCCAGCGGGTCAGCGCTGAGCACCACTAGATCTGCGTAATGTCCAGGCTCAAGCGATCCGGCCATGGGGTCCCTCAATGCGTAGGCGGAGCCCCGTGTATATGCATCCAGTGCCTCGTGGACCTCTAGGGTTTCGTTTGGTGTTATCCTCCCCAGCTCTATACCTTCATTGATTCCGCGGGTAACAGCTGCGTATAGCGTCTCGAAAGGATCTACAGGCTCCACCGGGGCATCGGTCGATAGTGCTAGCCTAACTCCTCTCCTCACCATCGTGCGGAACGGGTATACCCAGGTTACTCTTCCCTTACCAACCCTCCTAACAACCCACCAATCGGTAATAACAAAGTGTGGCTGAACAACAGCTACAGCACCTATTTTCGCCATCTCGGCGATCTGCTCAGGTCTAGCCACCGAAGCATGCTCTACCCTAGCCCTATCGCCCTGGGAAACCCCTAGCTCCCTATAGAGCCTGAGAACGATATCGAGCGTAGCATCGCCAATTGCATGAATCGCTAGCTGGAACCCCCTCTCAAAAGCTAGCATCGCGACCTCCTTTAGCTCCTCGTAACTCCAGAGCAGTGACCCTCTAGTCGAAGGGTCGTCGGCATAGGGTTCGCTAAGCCATGCAGTCCTAGCACCTAATGACCCATCTACTATGACCTTTAGACCCGTCACCCTTAGTAGGCCATCTCCAAAGCCCGGGGCTAAGCAGCTGCTGCACCTCCTGAAAGCCTCAGGTTCTAAGTATAGTCTGACCCTGATCGGCAGCTTACCCCTTCTCCACAGCTCCATAACGGCGTTAAGGGAATCCAGATTGCAGCTTACAAACCCTACCTCTGTAACCCCATGAGCTGCGACGTACCTAGCCCCCTCTTCAAGAGCTTTAACAAGTCCTCTCCTAGCACCCAGCGCCTCTATAGCACGCTGCACGAACTCCTCCTTTACTACCCCTGTGGGTTCCCCATCTTCCCTACGCATGATCAATGGGCTCTTAACATCTATCAACCCGCTCTCTACAAGAGCCCTAGTATTGAGCAGGGCCGCGTGGCCACAGACCCTTACTAACACCGCAGGTCTATCTCCTGTTACATCATCTATGTCCCACCGCGTGGGCCATCTACCTTCCTTGAACAGCTCCTGATCCCAGCCTCTTCCAAACACGACCTCGGTATCAGGGTGTTGCTCAAGGAATCTCCTGATACGCTCTCGCAGCTCCGCTATAGAGCGAACACCCCTTAGATCCGCTGAGCGCAGGCTCATTCCTAGGCTGTCTAGATGTAGGTGTGCATCTACAAATCCAGGAATAGCTACCTTACCACCTAGATCTACGATATCACCGCCTAAACCCTTAACGATCCCAGCAGCCCTAGCAGGATCACCTGCATAGACTACTATACCGTTGACAACAGCAAGCCCTCTAACACGTCTAGGCGGTGAGAATCCGGTATATATAACGCCATTCACGAATGCAACAGTGTCCGTATTCACCACCCCGGGTGAAGGTGCCTAGGCATAGAAATCAGTGTTTCCGGGAAACACTGAGCTGGGTGCAGAGCTTGGGAAGCCTTAAGGTGGTCTACGCTGTTAAGGTCCATAGGAAGGGACTTGAGCTCCTAAGAGAAAAGGGTTTCGAAGTAGTGGTCTACAGCAAGGGTAGAGTCCCGCCATTTGAGTGGCTATGCAAGGAGATTCGCGATGCACAGGGCCTAGTTATCACCCCTATTCATCGCGTCAACTCTGAGCTTCTGAGATGCTCAGATAAGCTGAGAATAGTGGTTATCCATGGAAGTGGTTACGAGAATGTAGACCTGGATACGTGTGAAGAGCGAGGTGTATGCGTGGCGAATGAGCCTGATGCTATAGCGGAATCCGTCGCTGAACATGCACTGGCGCTGGCACTAGCCGTTCTTAGGAATGTTGCTAGGGGCGATAGGTATGTACGGAGTGGTGCATGGAGAGAAGGACCGGCTCCGCGATCACTAATAGGCACGTCCTTGAAGGGGAAGACCGTTGGTATTGTAGGGGCGGGACGCGTGGGCTCAGCAGCTGCTCGTCTATTCAAGGCGTTGGGGAGTCGCGTCGTGTACTGGAGTAGGAGGAAGCCCGAGCTGGAGCACGGTGTTGGTGTAGAGTACGTGGGGCTGGAGAAGCTGTTTGAGGAGAGCGATATTGTTGTGGTGGCAGTGGCCCATACTCCTGAAACCCATCACATGATCAGCCGCTCGCTCCTATTCCGTGCGAAAAGAGGAGCTGTGCTTGTGAATGTTAGTAGGGGGGCCGTTATCGATACAAATGCACTGGTAGATGCGCTTAGAGAAGGGGTCATTGCGGGTGCTGGACTAGACGTGTTTGAGGAGGAGCCTCTTCCACCAACGAGCCCACTGGCCTCTATGGAGAATGTTGTTTTAACACCGCATATAGCTGGGTATACGTGGGAGGCCATGGAGGGTACTAGTGTAGCAGTTGCCCAAACACTCATCAGGTACCTCGTGCAGGGGGTACCACCGCTAAACCCGCTTACCCCGCGAAGCTGCGGAGTTAGAGGGGAACGCGTATAAACCCTGTTACGCCCCAGCACAACAGCTGGGATGTTGAGGAGCGTACATGTGGGTGCTAAGCTGGTCCTCTCCTCGGTTGAGGAGGGGGTGTGGCGTCTCTTCTCGTACTTATCCAGCAAGGGCAAGGCGCTCTACAACGACGTGCCTATGCAGGTGGTCGGCAGGGTCGGGAGGATCGAGGTCGGGCTCTTCGTAGGGCCCCGCTACGCCCTCCTCTCGGTGAGGTGCAGCGGCTGCGGATGCGAGGAGGTTGCTGAGGAGTTCCAGAGTGTTGTGGGTGTTATCGGGGCTAGCCTAGAGCTGATCAGGGCCGAGGCGTCGGAGGAGCTGGGGGCGGATGCTGTTAGGTGTAGCTCTGTACTGGAGGAGCTCGGCATAAAGCTCGTCCGCGAGGTCAGGATAGCCCCCAACGACATGCCCCTAGAGGTTATCCACGGAGGGGTTAGGATACCGGGAGTGGGCGAGGTCGCCGTGGTGATATCGGGCTACGCGGGTGCGGAGCTCTACAGGCTCTCCGTAGCCATAACGTCCCCGCCCAGGTTCAGCCCCCGCCTGCTAGCCCGGGAGGCGTGCAACATCCTTAGCGAGCTCCGCAAGCTTCTTAAGGAGTCTGAGTGCTCTAAGCGGGCCGAGGCCCTTCAGCGAGCCAAGGATCTCGGTCTTCATGATCGCCACCGCTAGCTCTGGGGCCCTCTCCACCAGCTCGGCAACCGCCTCGACA
>Ga0180301_10003337_pt1 | contig 12568 bp, 8 predicted proteins | sample GuaBasSediGuay16_FD_121797 | JGI IMG/M metagenome (GOLD analysis project Ga0180301, IMG submission 121797) | Subseafloor sediment microbial communities from Guaymas Basin, Gulf of California, Mexico - Guay16, Core 4569-2, 12-15 cm | ecosystem: Environmental > Aquatic > Marine > Hydrothermal...
ATTTTGACCGTCTTGGTGGCACACTCTCAGGCTTTTTAGGCTTCAACGGGAAATGCGTGGAGGCTAAATCTACGGCTCCTAGGGGTGTCTAAAATGTAACAAAACAAATTTCGGAAGTACTGTGGTGATAGGAATACGAAATCTATAAAATACAAAATTTGTGCATTATTATACTTGGCCCGCATACAGGACTCTCCGGAGGTCTCGCGGGCTGACTAATGAGGAGAGTCTGTAAGAGAATTCGAGGAGAATAATTCCGTTCACGAATCCCGCTTAGAGGCGGGATGATTTGGAAGGGTCAATGGGAGGCCGCCCGAGCCGATCTACCGAGCGATGATGCGAGCTCGGTGGAGCTGGCTAAACTCCGCCCGTCGAGGGTCTTAGGATTCCCCGTACTTCCAGTACGGGGAAGATAGCTCATAATCAGTAGGGGGCTTAAAGCGTAGGGTGATATCATGTCGGAGGAAAATGTTATTTTGGACGTAAAAAACCTAAATGTTAGATACAAACTGGGACCTTATACAGTATATGCGGTTAATAATGTTAGCTTCAAAGTAAGAGAAGGTGAAACTCTAGGACTTGTAGGAGAAAGCGGATGTGGGAAATCGACAACATCGCTAGCAATAATGAGGCTATTACCAGCAAACGGATATGTAGAAAGTGGGCAAGTGATATTCAAAGGAGAAAATATTCTGGAAATACCCGAGGTGCGAATGCGTAAAATCCTATGGAGCGAAATAGCAATGGTCTTCCAAGGAGCAATGAACTCATTAAACCCCGTATTCAAAGTCGGAGACCAAGTCGCCGAACCTCTAATATACCATGAGGGAATCTCAAAAGAGGAGGCATATGAAATTGTTCGAGAGCTCTTTATCGAAGTAGGACTAGATCCAGCACGAATGAATGACTATCCACACCAACTATCAGGAGGGATGAAACAAAGGGTAGTAATAGCAATGGCAATAGCGATGAACCCATCGCTACTAATTGCGGATGAGCCTACAACAGCACTAGACGTCACAATCCAAGCACAGATTCTAGATCTTCTAAAGAAGCTACAAAGACGCTACGGAATGAGCATGATATACATCTCGCATGATCTGGCATGTGTCGCTGAGATGAGCGATAGGGTTGCTGTAATGTACGCTGGATACATTGTGGAGGATGGCGACGTTGTTAGCATCTATAAGCGTCCAGCTCATCCCTATACAAAAGGTCTTATTGCTGCGGTTCCATCGCCAACTAGGATTGAAGAGGGCAGAATTGTTTCGATTCCAGGCTCTCCTCCAGACCTTAGGATTCCTATTAAGCACTGTCCATTCGTGGATCGATGTCCTATGGCTAAGGATATTTGTAGGGAAGCTCTGCCTGAATATCACATCATTGATGGTAGACGTGTGATGTGTCACTTTGCTGAGGACCTCGCGGACCTAGATCCATTTGAAGTTTGGGGCGAGTACTGGGAGAAAATAGAGTTTGGCGAATAATTCCTGTTTTTGTTCCACAATTTTGAACCCTACTCTTATGGATCTCGACTATTCGTCTTTCTATTTTTATAACTTAGAACTCTCATGAAAATTCCCAATCACATTGGGAGTAATTGGGGTTCTGAAGAGCTTTAAGAGTCTCAGAATATACCCTGAAGGATCAAAGGGAATAGAATTACATGAATACTAAGAAACAAACATATTTCATCTGGGACGTGTCAATCCAAGAAGATTTTGCATATGAATATATGAATCAGTATGTCGAAACGATTTTTCTGATTGCTCCCTCTATCACTATTGGCATGTTTTCCTCTGCAAATCGCTTTGCTTTGTCGAGTCTTGCTTCATTATTAGAATATATTTTGAGAATAACATCATTTTCTCTTACATATCTCCCTCCTTTAAAAGGAATTACTACTCCCGCCCCTACATCTTGGGGAGCCCCTGCTCTTCGTGCTATCTCCATAATTAACTGATTGTCTATCTGAACGACATAGCCATTCGCATTTGCCCTTATCTCAGCTACATAGCTTCCGATGGGGATATCATCCTTTTTTATATTTGGATTCCCACCTTGGGCTTCAACAATCTCCTTAAATTTTCTGAGCGCTTTTCCGGATTCTAATATGTTCTTAGCCAATCTTTGTCCTTCCTCAGTAATCCCAACGAGCTCAAATAAAATTCCAGCAAGACCCGTTGACTTCTCAATGAGTGATGTTGAAGGTCGACCTCCCTCCAGAGTTTCCAAAGCTTCTAAAGCCTCCAAAGCAACTCCTACTGTGTGACCTACGGGCTGCTCACCATATGTTATCGCACACTTAAGTGTGATTCCTAGCCGATTCGCAACAACTAAAAACTTATTGGCTAATATCGTGGCCTCACGTATTGTTCTAACTTTTGTTCCACGTCCTTGGGGTATATCCAGAACCAAATATTTTATGTCCATAGCCTTCTTTTTTGCAAGAATAGATGCTATCATCAACGAGGTGGGATTCAGTTGAATGGCGCTTTGAACCTCAAGGAGAATATCATCAACAGGAGCAAGATTCAGTTTCTTTGTTGATACAATACATCCATTCGCCTTCTTAACAACCTCCATGACTTCATCCGCTGTCAGATCCACTGGTGCAAAAACCTCCATTTTTTCAGCGGTTCCTATAGTAGTAATAGACCTTGTTGATGTCTTTGGGATTTTTAGGCCTGTAGCAGCCACTATCGGCACAACGATAAGGGATACTTTATTTCCAGGAACGCCTCCGATAGAATGTTTGTCTACAATATATCTGCCAGGAAATTCGAGAGTATCCCCCGTCTCAACGAACGCTAATACCAATTTGTAGATCTCATCAATATTGAGGGGTTTGTAGTACATCCTTGCAATTATTGTTGCTAACACCATGTTAGAATATTTACCATTCATAATAGTACGGCAGAGCTGTCTGTACTCATCAAGTCTTAGCTCTACTCCCTTCAAAAACTTTCTCCAGACCAGATAGCTATCTCCTAGCATTATTATCACTTAGCTATTCTACAAAAACTTCTCGCAGATATTATGTAATATGTAATTAAGAATTGTGTTCATAAGACTAAAAATCCTGCCCGAGATAGAACAAAGCCTTGAAAAACATTTTTGTTTTTCTAGTCTATTTTTGATGGCAAGGGAAAGGGCATAAGGGAATTCCGAACTGTTTTTCGGCTCTTTATTACCGAAAAAGACTTAATAGCAAATTAGCGGTGTTGATTATGTCTGCACAGGTTTTTGCATTTAAGTACGGTATATCGACATCGATACTTAATCTAAGGCGTAATGAGACTCTGCTCGACGCAGCTGAATTCGCGATAAAACATGGATTTGAACATATAGAGATAGTCGCAGATGGTGTGCATCATGTTGTATATATCTCTGACGAGGAAATAGGGAAAATTCGTGAACTAAGCCATAGGAATAAAATTTCTCTCTCGGTTCATGCCCCATACTACTCAATAGATCTCGCAAATCTCAGCGAGAGAGTGAGAAGATTTGCTATTGATGAAGTTATAAATGCTCTTCATTTCGCTCGTGCAATATCCGCTAAGTGGATAACGGTGCATCTTGGCTTCAAATTTTATCCAACAAAAGTCCTATGGAAAAAGGCTTTTGAAAAGCTTTGCGATTCATTAAGTCAAATCCTCTCACTTGCAGAGGAGTTGGGTGTTATCGTGGGTATGGAGCTCAGAAGCGGTTACTTTGATTTGGGACACCCCACGCTTCTAGACAAAGTGTTGAATAGATTCAATGATAATAAATATATTGCAGTTGTGATAGACACGGCACAACTAGCAGGTTTTCCCAATCTTCCGATGATAGATGTAATAAGTAGGTTCAAGGACAGGATAATATCTTTTCATGTCCGCGATGTTAACCCAAAGATAGGCAAAGACATGTTAGCCTGTGGCGAAGGGATAATAAATTGGTATGAATTCGTAGATATTTTACTTCGATTGGACATAAAGAAAACTCTTGTTTTTGAAGTTTCAGACAAGGAAGGCGCTCTGCTGTCTAGGGAGTACCTAGAAACAATAATATATGAAAAACTGCACCCGGAAATCATCGAAGAACGCGAATCTATCGGACAGCAGTATGGTGAGGCGGAGTGACGTCTATTAGAATGGGCGATCTAACTATATTGGAACTTCACGACTATGGACTCCAATCGAAGCTTGTACATAAGTACATCAGGGATCCAATACACATATATATACCATTCTCTAAACTTGAAGAACTAGTAATTGACAGTGAAATTTTTCAAAGACTGCGAAGAATACATCAGCTCCAGGTGGCTTATAGTGTCTATCCTGGTGCGACACATACGAGATTCCTACATTCTTTAGGTGTTATGCACCTCGCAGGAAAATTTGCTCTTGCTCTTCTTCGGATGACACATTCATTCCAGAATCAGGAAACACTAGAACTTTTGAGGGAAATAAAATTTGATGTTCCATCCTTCGAGGATTTAGGGGTAGATAATTCCTCAACATTGCTCTCACTTCTAATGGCTGCACGGCTCGGCGGGCTCTTACATGATATCGGTCATATGCCCTTTTCACATGCATTTGATGAGGCAATAATAGCCAATAGCAGAAACATTCAGAGTGCAGGGATATATTCGCATGAGGATACGGGATATTTCATATACCGAAACTACCTCCGAGATATCATCGAGAGATTTGTTAGAGAAAACTACGAGGAAATAGGTATAAACACTGATGTCCTTCTGGAAGCTGTTGATGCAATAATGGCTCCCAGCGAAGCTGAGAAGCATAAAAGAGACATATATGTTGTTCTAAGGCACGTTGTCAAAGAATTTCTGTATCCCGCCGACATAATAGATTTCTGTTTAAGAGACTCATACTTCACAGGAGCTATCGAATATGGCAAAATAGATGTAGACAGATTATTTATGTTTTCAATAATACTTAGGCGAAAATCCTCAGACTCAGAAAATCTAATGATAGGTCTTCTCAGAAAGGCTTTGGGAGCTCTCAGAGCCTATCTATATTCGAGAATGTGGCTATTCAACAACGTATATTTCCATAAATTCTCGAGACTTATGGACTACGCCGTTAAAGATCTTATCCGAGAAATGTATAGAAGAGAAATAATAGATTTTGATAGTATCCTTATTGGAATAGCTAAGGGCGAGGAACAAGCAATAGAGAAACTAGCGAAGCTCGATGATAGTTACATTCTATTTAAGGCTATTGAGAGCGGAATACCAACACTAGTGGAATATGCCAGAAGAATCTTATATCGTAGACCTCACTTAAAGGAAGTCTTTGCATTAGAAATAACAATAGACCCCGCAGAGATAGAGCGGGTGAAATATGCGAAAGATTTTGATGAGATAACAAATAAGCTCAGAGAAGATATAGCTGAAAGCTTAGGAATATCCTCGGAGGATATAATCATTGACTCGCCTCCAATAAAATTCTTTCCACTGAATCCATATCTGCCCCGAGCAGCATTTCCTATTGTTGATGCTGAAAAACAAACAATTGTTAATGTTCATGAAGCTCATGCCTGGATAGTTTCTGGTGCAAGAATATCGGATCTCGCGGTGTTTAGAGTTCTCATGAAAATAGAGGCAATAAGACATACAGGTCTAAGTGTGGATATGCTTAGAAGAAAAATCTCACAAATTGTTAGTGGAATCGAAGATGAAATAAAGAGTGCTTTCATAAAGAAATATTCCAGCATAACATGGACTGTAACTATGTAAAAATGAATCTTGATTAAACATGAAGGTATCTAGGGAAAAAATATGGGTGCTAAACAACGAATAAAAATAGGAGACACACTAATAGAGTCATCAAGGGAGTTCCCATGGGAGACGATAAAAGAATTGGCAAAATACCTGAAACGTATTGCTAGGTGGGATCCAGAACAAAAAATCTGGATTGCCTCTTGGCGCATATTTAGCAGAATCGATGAATTCATTAGTTTCATAAACAAGAAACTAATATTCGTGGACCAAGTATATGCCTATAGACTTCTAGAGGTTATTGAGAAACTCATAGAGGGGGTGCCAAAAAGTATTATCGATGATGAGAACGATACAATATACTTGTTAGTGATAGGCGAAGACCCATATGAGATAGTGAAACAAGTCAATCGCGATCTTCTTCCAATAAGATTAGTTGAAAGATCTGTATCCATCGACGACATAGGCGAAATCCAAGCAATGTATCTAGCAATAAAGCTTAGTAGAGTCTATGAAATAATGGATTCTAGAGCGATAGATAAACTGCCGCCCTCACTTCGAGAAGCCCTGATGGAAGCAATACCAGAAAGACCAAAACAAATTGTCAGAATCAGAGTGACAAAGCGGAATAGAATAATGATCCGAATACCTAAGCCTATTTCCAAAGAACTTATCAGTGAGATAAAAGAGCTAGGCACAATACGTTACTATGTTGAATCCATAGAAGGTGGCCACGAAGAGCGCATAATAGATGCTTATAAGATATTTGAAAGAGGCGGATACTTGGATATATATCTACCCCCCTTCGCAGCAGGATTCGTAGAGGAGGTTCTCGAAAAGTATGGCTTTGAAGTCGATGCGGATTATCAGCTTCCCGAACAGAAATTAGACTACCTAAAAGAAAACTTTAAGCTATATCCTCATCAACTTCAAGCTCTTATGAGGTGGATAGAGAATGGCAACAAAGGAACCATTGTGTTTCCTACAGGCGGCGGAAAAACAATTGTTGCTATAGCCGCTATTGTTAGATTAAAAGTACCAACAATAATATTTGTGCCCAACCTATGGCTACTAGATCAGTGGAGAGAAAGAATAGCTCAGTTCACTGGTATTCCAAAACATAAAATTGGGATTCTGGGAGGCGGAGAGAAGGACATAAAAGATATAACAGTAGCCACATACCAATCAGGAGTCAAAAACATCGAAGTTTTGAGTGGAAGGTTTTGGCTAGCAATTTACGATGAATGTCATCATGTGCCAGCAAGAACATTTAGAAGAGTGGCTATGAATCTTAGAGCCCCATACAAAATGGCTCTATCCGCAACCCCTAAGAGGAGGGATAAGAATGAAGTTTTACTCTTTAAACTCGCTGGGGGAATTGTATACTCAATAACGTATCCAGAACTTGTAAGAAGAGGATTAGTAGCTCCGATGGTTTACAGGAGGATATATGTCTCTCTTCCCCCCGAAAAAATATTGGAGTACCATAGTGTCGCTAGGGAGGTAGACAGAGAAACGAATGAGCTCAAACGAAAACAGCTTATCAATAAGATGATTGCAGTGGCTCAAGAAAATCCTGCGAAAATAGAGGTTATTCTAGAAATCGTTAGAAAGCATAAAAATGAAAAGATTTTTATATTCGCACCAACAATACGTTTTGCGAAACAAATAGCAAAGGAAGTAAATAGACTTGTTCCTACGGCAACTCTAACAGCGGAGACATCGAAAAGCGAGGAGGAAAGGATAATAAGGAAGTTCAAAGCGTGTCTGATCCAAGCGCTAGTAATAATCAGAAAAGCTGAGGAAGGCGTAGACATCGGAGATGCATCTATAGCCATAATTGTTGGTGGGTCAAAGCAAGAAAGAGAATTTATTCAGAGGGTTGGACGTGTTCTTAGACTTGATCCCCAGAAAACCAAGTTGGCGTGGGTATATGAGATAATATCTGAGAATACTGTTGAAGAATCGATGGCAAAGAAAAGAGGAGGACTCAAGTTAGTAAGGGACATAGCAGATTTTGTTTTGAAGAAGTATGGTATTCCTGCAATAAGGAAGATATATTGGAAGCCTGGTGTTCCGATAGATTAGTGGGATCTGTGTTTTCTTCCCCACTCAACGAGCTTATGAACAGCCTTCGCCACGAGTTCTACCTCGGCAGAATCCATAGTGGGATACAAAGGAAGCCAGATAGTTGTTTTAGCAAGTCTTTCTGCTGTTGGTAAATGCATTGATGAGTATTCTGGATATTTATTTACCTTAGCGAAATGATTGATCCTAGGATCATTAATTCTCCTAAATAACTGCGTTTTGTGTAACGGTATATGATAGCCCCTCCTAGCAGAAATTCCCTCAGCATTTAAGGCTTCAACAAATTTGTCTCGTGTCCACCCTATTTCCTTAGGGTCTATTTGTATAGCGTATATGTAGTATGCATGCTTTTTTAAGTTAGATTCCTTAGGCAGAACTATGCCTGGTAGATCCGAGAGAAGCTCATTGAGATGCCGAGCATTTCTTCGTCGCGCCTCAACAAACCTATCTAGTTTCTGTAGCTGGAAGTATGCTACTGCGGCCTCGATTTCTGAGATCCTTAGGTTGTATCCGAGTCTAATATATTCATACGCTCCCTTGGATCCTTCAAGAACTCTAAGTTCTCCGTGTGCTTGTAACAACCTTATTTTTTCGACAACTTCATCACTATTAGTGGTTATCACTCCTCCCCATCCCCCTGCTGCGATTATCTTAGAGGGATATAAGCTAAAAACAGCGATGTCACCAAGAGAGCCTACTCTGCGTCCCCTATACTCCGCTCCGTGGGCATGAGATGCGTCTTCTACTATGGGGATGTCTCTCTCGACACTTATCTTCTGGAACTCGTCAAAATCAACTGGTAATCCATAAAGATGGACTAAGCATATTGCATCGAGGTCTTCGATCTCACTAACTTTAGAAGGATCTAAATTTCCATCTGGAAGGACATCTGCAAAAATTGGTATAGCGCCAGTGTGCAATATTGTTGATGCAGAGGCGATGAATGTTAGTGGTGTGGTGGCGACTTTTGATCCGAATGTAATGCCTAAGGCAAGGAAGGACAAGAAGAGGCCATCTGTTCCGTTGCTCACAGCTATGGCATATCTCGTACCCACATATCTGGCAAATTCTTGTTCTAAAAGTTTTGTGTATTCGCCGTTTACAAATCTCTTGGTTTCAAGAATTTTGTTTACGGCGTGGATTTCATCATCGGTAAGTACAATCTTAGTGAAAGGTATTTTTCTCTTTGTTACTGGTTCGCCACCAATAAGAGCGGGTTTGTTCAATGTAAAAACCCCTCAAATCAGACCAGAAAATGACTTTTAATCCGTATTTAATATAAAATTTCACTTACCTTAGTATCTTATATTGAAGATATGAGCATTGTTGGCCTAGAAGGTGTTTGAGTTGGGATTAAAGGAGTATACAATTAGGCGCGTCATAACTGGTTTAATAACGATACTTGTAGTCCTAATTTTCAATTGGATTCTCTTTAGGCTCCCCTCATTCGTAATGGGGAAGGATCCCATATGGCTCTACGTTATACAGCAAGTCCAAACAGGAATGGATCCAAAGCGTTTCATAGCTCTCCTAATAAAATATAAGAGACTTTGGAGAATACCTAGTCTCCACGCACCACTTGGCCTATGGATTGATCACCTAATAATCTATCTGAAAAATATGTTTACATTCAACTTTGGAATATCGATGAAAGTTGCGGAGGGAAAAGAGATCGCTCCTTTGCTCGCTCACCGCATAATGTATTCTGTGTTTCTGCTTCTTCCAGCAACACTTATATCAATTTCTGTTGGAATACTTATAGGAGTTAAACTAGGTGCGAACCCTGGTAGCAGACTGGATGTAGCTATGATGAGCATAGCGCTGATGCTATACTCGATACCTATATTCTGGCTACAAGTGTTGCTTAAGGGCGTATTAGCGGGGCAACTTGGCATATGGCCTGCTGCGGGCGGTGTGTTTTCCTTACCGCAACAGGCACCCGATCCTCTCATAGCCTTTATAGATGCTTTCTACATGATCTCATTACCAATATTAACCCTAGTTCTCGCAAATTTTGCTGGATGGATGATACTTATGAGGGGATCCCTAATGGATGTTATGGGCGAAGACTTTGTACTTACAGCAAAAGCTAAGGGCCTAGATGAAACAACGATCCTTTATAAACATGCCTTTAGAAACGCTGTATTACCAGTGGTAACAAGTGTGGTTCTTGCAATCGCAGGTGTCTGGACCGGAGCAGTAATAACTGAAACAATATTCACGATACCAGGTGTTGGTTCCTTATTGCTAAACGCTATTCTTAATCTTGACTATGCTTTGTGTGAGGTAACATTCTACTTTATAACACTATCAACAATTTTCGCGAACATAATAGCTGATATCTCATATGCACTTCTCGATCCTAGGGTTAAATATTAGGGTGAATGAGTATGAGCGGAGAACAAGCAGAAATTGAAGTTAAAGAAGTAATTGCTCGATACAGAGAGGTAACTAAAGTAAGGCGTAGGTACACGATAAGGGCATTCTTCAAGATAAAGAGAGGTGCCTTGGGCCTTATAATACTTGTAACCCTAACCATATTATCTTTGCTTTCCCCGGTAATAGCCCCAAATCCAAATAGTAAGGTGCATTCCGAGCTATCAGTCCCAGCATGGCTCAAAATGTTTGATCCTAACGCATTTGATGACTTCTATCCACTAAAACTTGGCTTTCAAAGCGCAGCTGATCTAGATTCCTCTCATGTATTGGGAATAGGAAACACGTCGACATTTTATGTGGATGGTATCAAATTAGCACAAGACGGCTACTTGGATCAAGGCTCCCTTATGATCCGGGTGGTTGATAATCATACATTGAACGACACCACATTATCAGTAGGTGCGGCTTTTCTGTTTAGATGGCCACATCGTAAGCATCCCTATAGAGCTTACTTTGGTTTTGCTCATAAAGTGGAGATAAGAGCACCACCCTTCATTAATGATAGTGTCTCTTTGGATCCCAATGCTAATAAAACATATAGCCTTAACTTCACAACTAAAGGTATAGCGTTTAACTGTTGGCTTTCGATAAGCCTCAAGCCAAATACTGGTCCAGTAGCGATAATAGTTAATAGTAGTGCGGGGACAGTAATACTCAATACCGTGGTTATAGAGAGCACAGAGTTTCCCCTTAGTTTAAACACGGACTATAACTACACTATTACACTTCAAAATAAAGGATTTGTCGCGACGCAACTAAATATATGTGCGGTGGCCGATATAAAGAATGCATATAGTGCATCATTGGTAGACATAACCCTAAATATATATGACCCAGCGAAAGGATCTCTATTGAGCATGGAGGAACTCCTTGATTACCTGCAAGAAAATGGAGTTGAGCCATCCTCAATCATGCAGGGGAACTGGGGCGCCGCAGAACATGTGAGAATAACAACGTTCATTGATAGATGGTTCGCATTCGGAATACATAAGGACGAGCCTAATAAGCCGCCAGAAGTTATGCTATGCAGAGAGTTTCTTCTTTCGCCACTCTTCCAGCCAGATCAATGGTTAGCAGTTATTATCGAAATAGACTTTCGAGCACTCAGTAGCTCATTTTTGCCTATAGTGAAATTAAAGCAAGACATACCAGGGGGCATAGAGATAAGATGGTATATCGACGATATTCGTGTGCAAGCACAAGATGGATATTACGGTCTGATGGGAACCGACAAGGATGGTGCTGACATATTCGCGAAGATCATAGACGGACTAAAAATATCTCTTCTAGTAGGCTTCGTGGCGACAATAGCGAACCTTACAATAGGTGTTTCCCTAGGCTTGGTCTCTGGTTATTTGGGAGGGAAAATTGACGAGGTAATAATGAGGTTCGTAGACTTTATGATGTCTATACCGACACTCCCACTACTGTTGGTTCTCTCATTCATATTCTATCAGATGCAGATAGATCCTCTAATCGCGATAATACTAGTATTATCGCTTCTTGGATGGGCCGGAATAGCGAGAGTGATAAGATCGCAGGTTCTCGCTCTGAAGACCAATGTTTATGTCGAAGCAGCAAGAGCATCGGGGGCATCGCCATTTTACATAGTGAGGAAACATATACTCCCAGGAGTTTGGCCACTAGTACTGGTTTACCTGATGCAGGGAGTCGTAGCAAACATCTTAGCCGAAGCATCGCTTAGCTTCCTAGGAGTACTTAGACCCAATTGGAATAGTCTCGGGAGGATGATACAGGAGGCGTCTGGAATAAGTGCAGGAACTACTGGTGGTGCAGGTATGTTCGCAGTACACTGGGTATTCTTTCCAGGATTTATACTGATGCTAATCGGATATGCATTCTACGCAATATCGGATGCGTACGACGAAATCATAAATCCAAAGCGACGAAGAAGATTTTAAATTTGCTTATTGTGTATGTTCCTTTTTCTTCCTTCTATGTCATATAAATGTCCTAGAATTCTGTTCGGAATCTGCGTATTTGCGGATTATTAGTAGAAAAATCTACTGATTTATTCTTATAGTCAACTAAAAAGATGCTAGGAGTCGAGGTAGAGGAGAGTGTTCTCGCGCTAATAGTTGTATTTATTGCTTGTAAGCCGCCTCCACAAGCCTAAAACTGGCGAGCTTTTGAAATAATACACAGCCCTATAAAGAAACCACAACAGCCCCACCTAGTAATTAAGATAGATAGTCGGCCGGGTCAAAATTCACTTTGAAATTGATTTGCTGGAAGAATCGCATAATTTCGCTTTTAAGCTCGTCCACAGAAAAGAAAAGTTTGTTAGCTAGA
>Ga0180301_10003338_pt1 | contig 12567 bp, 18 predicted proteins | sample GuaBasSediGuay16_FD_121797 | JGI IMG/M metagenome (GOLD analysis project Ga0180301, IMG submission 121797) | Subseafloor sediment microbial communities from Guaymas Basin, Gulf of California, Mexico - Guay16, Core 4569-2, 12-15 cm | ecosystem: Environmental > Aquatic > Marine > Hydrothermal...
ACGTTGGTGAAAATAATAATAGACCATAATAAATGTGATTTGTGCGGTCTCTGTATAAAGTATTGTCCAGCCTACGTATTCTCCATCTCATCGTCAAGAATTGTTGCTGATAACGAGAAATGTGTTGAATGTTATGGCTGTATACCATTGTGCCCTAAGAAAGCTATAGTTATCGATGACTGAGAAAACTATGGTTAATAATATGGCTGGATCTCTGAGCCATCGAATGGGCATCTATACTTAACTTTCCTTGCATCAGCTACACAGAAGAAGTTTCCACACTTAGGGCAATAGTATACATCCCCTGTATCTACAGCTTCAAATAGATCCAGTATTTTATTACAGATACAGCATTTTCTTGTTGTCCAGCCTTTGTGCCCTGGAGAGTTAACACCTTTTAATAATCCTATCGTCATTATATTGCCCCCGCTTCAATACTAATCTTGTTAAGTTACACTAAAGGTATCCTTTATAATTTTTACTAACTATCACATATCTTAGTGATAGAGGCTTGAAGAGTATAACATTACTAGCGACGGCTGATGTCCATAGTCCTAGGTATCTTACGGCATTTATTACGAAATTAAGGGAGTTACCGGGAAAACCGGATCTAATAATATGGGCTGGTGATATGGTTGAGAAAAATAATATTAATGCTCTAGAACCTGTGCTAAAGTATACTAGAGAAAAGTTCCCTGAGACACCTATTGTCAGTATTTTTGGGAATGAAGAATATAGGGGTTATGAGGAACATTATATTTCTCGTTACCGTGACATAATATGGGTCAACGACAGTTATGTTATTCATGAAGTGGGAGACACGAGAATAGGTATTATCGGTACAAGAGGCTCTTTGGACAAGCTTACATCATGGCAAGCAAGAAATATGCCTTGGCTCCAGAAATACTATAGACAGCTTCCGCAGAAAATTCTTGATTTAGCTAAGAAGCTTAGAAGACAATGCGATATTATAATACTGGTTAGCCATTATGGCGTAACCTATAGGAATCTAAAAGGCGAGCACCCAAGTGCATGGCCGTATCTAGCCTCGAAACATATGGAGACTATAATTAAGCCGGATATAGTGGATATAGTTATCCATGGTCACGCACATAAAGCTATTATCGAAAAGATCACTATAAATAATGTTCCTGTATATAATGTCTCGTTTCCCGCATTCAATAAGATCTTTATGATAGTGTTAGAGGCCAGAAAGAAAGGATTACTATATTGGCTTGGCATGAGTCAGTAGGTTGGTCTCAATCCCTCGTAGACGGCTAGTTGTGTAATAGCTATAAGTAATGGAATATAGTTGTCGTAAATATAGCCGCTCTTTCTAAGCTTGAGATCTATTTCGAACAATAGTTTACCCCCCTCCTTGGTCGCCATAAGCTTATTCTCTATAGCTTTATCAAATAGCTCTTTAGCCCAAGACGGGATACGGGGGCTTATTAGGTCGATGTATAATCTTATGATGGCGTTATTTGGTTCCTTGTAATACCTATAGTATTCCATTAACTTCTTAACCATGTCAAAGACCAGGGTTTCTCTAGGATTAACGGCAATAAATCCTGGCCACTTACTTGAAAGAGAATTGAATGCCTCACCCAAATTCACTCCTTCAGCGAGAGCTTGTGAATAAGTTATGCCTGTGTCTTGTAAGTGAGTAACCTTTTCTTCTTCACCAACGCTTCTTAATGCATTAATAAATTCTCTTACATCACGCCACTTGGTCCCATTAATAAATATGTTTAATGCTTTTCTCAAATTACCTGCTTCTTCAATAACGCTTTCTGGCTCAGTATAAGATAATATTAGGGCATTGGTTATTGAGGGTACTATTACATCGGAACGAACATTTCTTCCAAGCCATCTATAGGCTTCTCTTAAAGCTCTAGCATACAAGTTACCTAGATTTATGCTTGTTGCAGCAAGATTGCCTTTCTTAACGCTTTCACCTAGCTCAATAGCCTTTACTATATAGTCTAAGACGCTTATACATGATGACATTAACGCGTGTGCTTCAATATCTAATCTTAGTCTATGAACACCTCCTGGCTTAATACTTGAATAGACAGCTAAATGCGTACCCTCAATTATTGCTCTAACTATCTCTATACTCAAGTAATTCACCTTGACTTGATAACTCCTAGTTTTTTAGTATGTCCAAATTATGTTATAGGGTTAATGTGATATAAACGTACTTTATTAGATAAGGAAGGGTTTGGCAATGAGATTTGTCAAAATTATGCCAATGCTACTATATGTACTCACGGGAGTATTCATCTCAATAATGTCTATTATAAACTACAGGATCTTGGGCTTTAACGACCCAATCACTATTTTCACGTCGATAGTATTGCCTTTAGCTATATATGTTGGCTCAAAAAGGAATATTTCCTTTAGAATAAACGGCGTCACTCTCTACATTAATATCGGGGGCTTTATAGTACCATTGGTATATTGTCTAGAATTATTCACTAGGATGACACTACTTTATGGAACAAAGGTGGTTGTTGCTTCCATGCTATGCTTAATTATTACATTCATGTCTCTATACTATTCATCAAGATATATTGTAGGTTATGGGATAGGGCTCCCTCTACTCCTTCCCATCGTGTTGGTGTCTTCGTTTACTCTCATCTTTCTCCACTTACTAAGAATAGACTTGATCATAGCTCCTCCTTTTGCAACAACAATAGGTATTCTTGGCACTATAATTGGTGTAGACATGGTTAAAACAATAAAAATCTCACTAAGAAGGAGACAGAGTTTTGAGCTAGGTGGTGGAGGATTATTTGATGTAATAGTTTTATCGGGATTCTTTTCAAGCCATCTAACCCTTATCTTGCTGATAATATTAGGGTATATTTATAAGCTTTAAGAAAAATATTCTAGACATGATGTAGAGCCCTAACGCCCCCGTAATGGGGGTTGGATGAGGGGCTCTCTCCCGGCCTCAGTACACTAATAGAGCATTTTCTTACCTTATTTATAGTGAAGAAGTATTATCCTGAGATTATGTCTAAGTAATTCCTGTGTGAGGTGTCAAGTTCGTGTCATCAAGAACAGACTTAGATGACCTAGACTTAGAGATTATTAGGATCTTGTTGGTTAATTCAAGGACGAGTTATAGGAAAATAGCGGAGAAAATAGGGGTAAGTCCTGCAACTGTCTTGATAAGACTTAGGAAGCTTAGGAGGAAAGGTATTATAAGAGGGTTCACAATAGATCTCGATCCAAATAAGTTGGGATATAATGTTCAAGCTTATATACTAGTTAAAACAGAGCCTAAGAAAACACGTAATGTATGGTCAAGAATAGCCTCGTTGAAAAATGTTGTAGAAGCCTATGAAGTTACTGGCGAGTATAATATATTGGCCAAAGTATGGGTTGAAGACTATAAGTCTCTGGCGAATACAATTGATCTCGTACGCGGTATTGATGGTGTTGTCGACACTAACACAATAATTGTTTTAAGGCCAATCAAGACCATGTATGTACCTTTATAATTCAGCTTGAGAGCTCCCTTTCATAACCCCATTTGGGGGTTCAACCGGTTTGCTCTTCATCATTTCCTACATTTCTGTATAATATAGTCGATTATATGTTCTGCGGGATTTACTCCAGTAGCATCCATTAGTCCCTTCCATAATGGTGAAGCATTAGTTTCTATAATGTAGTGTCTCCCCTCCTTATCCACTATAATGTCTACACCCGTGTAATCTAATTGGAGCAGTTTTGCAGCTTTTAGCGCCAGCTCAAAAGCCTCTGGATCGTCTTTTTCCTTTAGAGCAACGCCTTTAGCTCCTTGAGCGATATTAGTTTTCCATCCTTTTGTAATCACTCTTTTCATTGCCGCGACAACATGGTCGCCTACAACAAAAACCCTTATATCATATCCAGGCTTGTCAATGTATTCCTGGATATAGCTTGGTTGTTTTGCTGAAAGAAGACTCTTTGTCAACTGGTATGCTATATCAGGATCCTCTACATAAGCTGATCCCAGTCCAAGGCTTCCTATGATTGGTTTAAAGACGGCTTTTTTATATCTATTGATCACTCTCATCGATGTATATGGATTTTCCGTAATAATAGTTCGTGGTACTGGAAGACCTGCCGAATATAGTGTGAGAAGACTAAACCATTTGTCTCTAGCCAATAGCATCGACAAGGGTTTGTTTATTACAAAACAGCCATTTAACCTAAGCGCCTCTAAAACCCCTATTCTCCTCATTAATTGCTCTATACTAGGCGCTACACCTAGGCCGCGAACGATAACAGCATCAGCTTTTATTCTCGATCCTTTTATACTAACTACTATGCCTTCTCTAGACAATTCAGCGTCTAATGATTGAATTCTTTCATAGAATGCCTCGCAATTTCTCTTCTTGGCGGCTTTAATTAATTCCTGTGCACTCCAAGGAGGATTAGCATGATGATGCGTAACCAGGATCTTCGTAATACATCTCCCTCGATAAAGGTATGTCGGAATAGAGGTTTATAGAACATATTTCGTTACCGCATAGATCAATCCAATAAATGCTATGATGAATGAGAGTATGTAGAGAACGGCGCCAAGTACATTGCTTGAAAATACTAGTCCTGATAATAGGCCTAATACTAAGAATATGGCTGAGAACACGAGTGCTGAAACAGAGTCTCTTACATCAATATGCTTAACTGCATATACTCCTATGTACGCGAGCAACGTTACCAATATTACTGTGCCATAGACTATTGTTGTGAAATCGAAATTATACACTATGTAAAATGATGTAGCATATATACCGAGTAATACGAGTATCAGTAGCTTCCTAGAGTATAACGGATTCACCATAGTATGATGTACCTCGTTCACTCACATACTCATAGGACTATTATTATGAGTCGGGTTTTTATTATAAATATGTTTCTTAATGTAAAAAGCTCATTGATACTAAGTGAATATAGATTGGTGCTTCTAATGGGTCAACATTTAAGGTAAAATCTATAACGTTTGCATTATTCATGAGTGCTTTAAACTTCTTCTCCTTAACTATGTTTTCCTCAATACTGGTTGCAACTATTAGAATATTTTCGCTTGACAAAGGTGTCAACATAGTTATTGGTATAAAAGATGCCTGGATCCCAATATTTCTAAGAGCCTGTATGAGAACATGCACGTGTGGTTCTAATAGGCTTGTAGAAGATACTATAATGCTCTTATACTTCGTGATAGTTGATGTAACGTTCCTGTATCTTTCAAAGAACTCGTCAAGTATAGGACCATATCCTTCGTCTATAAACTTCTCTAGTCTGATAAATCTTTTTCCTCTACTGCGCGCTATCTTGACTCCTACTAATAGACTGAGCATTGACTCATAAAAACATGTTATGATCTCGTTGGAAGAACTTGGTGTTTGTATGTATGGTGAGCCCCGTAGGAGCTCTTTCAGTACTTCAGGAGGCTCTGGAGTAATTATTAATAGCCTGTTGTTAGTCCACCTTGATGTATCACTTAGCCTGATTAAGGCGGGATCGTCTGGTCTTGTTGAAAAATGTATTATCGATGAACTTTTGCTATATGGTAGCCTATAGTAAGCTATGGTATCTGAGTCAAAAAGTGCCGTGTTTTTATCGGGGAAAGCTGTTGTAATGATCCAGTATAGTATTGATGCAGGCGAGTATCCTAGCCCACTATATGTTATCACTATATTGTTGCCTGCTTCTTCTATGAATCTGGCCACTTCTTTCTCTCTTTCTCTTGCCCAGGTCTCCCCTATCTCTATGATCTTCTTTAGCTTGTTTAAACCAGAGCTACTTCTAATGCCTTGCAACAGCTACATAGCCCCGGATCGGGTTCTTTTGGCAACCTTTTTATAATTTCTACAAGTAATTTTCTTGCTTTAGCCGTATTCTCCTTCATTACTCTTACTACTTCTTCTGCTGTAACAGGTTTTTCTGCCCACACGTCATAATCTGTTATCATGGCGACAGTTGCATAGCATAATTCTGCTTCACATGCAAGATTTACTTCTGGAACAAGCGTCATACCGATAATGTCTGCTTTAAACACTTCTTTCCAGACCCTGCTTTCGGCTCTTGTGGAGAATCTTGGCCCTTCAATACATATGTAGGTTCCTTTCGGATGTATTGTTAAGCCTTCAACGTTCTTTGCAGCTTCAAGTATTATCTTCCTCAGATGTTCACAAAACGGGTCAGCCATACTGACGTGGCATACTACTCCTCCTTCAAAGAATGTGTATTTTCTAATACCCTTGGTCATGTCAATAAACTGGTCTGGGACAACAAAGTCTCCCGGCTTATAGTCCCAGCGTAGACTGCCTACTGCTGAAAAGCTTATAACCCATTTAACGCCCAGGCTCTTTAAAGCCCATATATTTGCTCTATAATTGATTCTATGAGGCGGTATCCTATGTCCACGCCCATGCCTTGGTATAAATGCTATTCTTCTTCCCTCAAGCGTCCCTAAAACCACATAATCACTTGGCTCCCCATAGGGCGTGTAAATCTTAATCTCTTTCACATCGGTTAATCCAGGGATTTCATATAACCCGCTTCCGCCAATAACACCTATTTCAGCCCTCTCTTTAACGGGTACGAGCATTGCATCTACACCCACGTATTCTTAAGATAATATAGGAAAATAGGTTTACGGAAAACACTCTTATATTGATATTAGAGGGGTTTATCCAATTAGAAATACTTGTATACTTAGGTGTCTGTAAAAGTATGGCTAAAATAAAAAGGTATCAGGTATTAGTGGATCGTAGGAAGTGTAGGAACTGTGGTTTCTGTAATTTCGTTAACGTGTGCAGAAGTCCATTATCATGTATTGGATGCTTATCGTGTTATTGGGCTTGTCCTTATGAAGCACGTAAAGTAAATGTTATTGAAGAATACCAGGAACATACTATAAAGATATATCTTGACTCTACTCCATTTTATGTCCCAAAGAATATACCTGTGTCAAAAGCCCTAGAGTATATTGGCTTTAGATTCGATAAGCCCGGGTCAAAGAATCCTTCACTTGCCTGCAAAACCGGTGGTTGTTGGGCATGTGCACTAGTCATAAATGGCAGTCTTGAAAGAACATGTATTACTCCTGTTAGGGACGGGATGAGGATCTCAACAAATATTAAAGATGTAACACCATTAAGAATAGTACATGGTCCAGAGCCTCATTTAGTTGGTGGCAAAGCAACACCTTGGTGGGAAGTTGATTATAAACACTATGTTGAGGCAGCAATATGGGTTGCGGGATGTAATCTTAGATGCCCACAATGTCAAAACTACCATGTTACATACGATAATGTTACTCCACCACTAACCCCTCTTGAGGCTGCAAAAAAGATTGTAGAGTGTCATGTAAAGTACAATACTCGGGGTGTTGCAATAAGTGGAGGAGAGCCGACAATAAATAGGAGATGGCTGCTCCAATTCTTTAGAGAAGTCGCAAAAAGAGTTAAGCCGAAAATCAGGAGACATCTAGATAGTAATGGTACTGTATTGACGAGAGACTACATAGACGAGCTTATTGAAGCTGGCTGTAATAATATAGGTATTGAGCCTAAATGTGTTAATGTAGAAACTTATATGAGGATTACAGGATTAAACGATCCGGAGCTCGCGCGTAGATATCTCGACACAGCTTGGAAAGCTATAGAGTATATTAATGAATATTATCTCAATAAAGTGTATTTGGGTATAGGCCTTGTCTATAACAAGGAGCTAGTATCACTTGATGAGATAGCTGAAGCGGGTAGGAGAATAGCGTCGATAAATCCTAAGATACAGGTGACTGTTCTAGACTATTTTCCCGCTTTTAGGCGAAGGAATATCAAGAGGCCTTCTCCCGAGGAGATGATTGAGGTAAAGAGAGTGCTTGAAGATCAAGGTCTAAAGACTGTTATTGTCCAAACTAGTATAGGTCATATAGGCCCGGGTGTTCGTAGAGTATAGGTAGGAGAGTAAAACTTGGTTACAAAAACATGCTTTATCTAGGCTGGTTAAGTAATTAATATGTATTTACCTCTACTACGATCGTATTTTATAACTCCTTTTTCTTCTAGTAGCGCTAGTGCGTCCTTATAATATCTTTCACCTACATCTATTCCATACCATTCCTTAAAGCCATCTACAATCTCGGTATAAGTCCATTCTTTCTTACCTGTCTCCTTATATGTCTCAGTCATCATCCTCTTTATGAACTGGTAAGTATCCTCTAGACGCGTCCATGGGTACTGGAACCATGTCCAGTCTTTGACCTCTATGGTATAGTAGTCTGGTTTTATCTTTGCTACCGGGCTGATCCATTGTAGTGTAGCAATCTTTATTTCAGCAGGCTTCCAGTTTTCTTGGATAAACTTTTTGGCGAGAATTAGTGACTCGCCTGTATCACATATATCGTCTACTATTAAGACCTTGAGCCCACTTAGATCAACTTTATATGGGAATTTTATTATAGCCCTCTCTTCTTTCTTTGCTGCTTCAGTCCAGTGTTGTGATTGAATACTTAACAAGTTCTCTATGTCGAGAAAATCGCAGAGAAGACGTGCCGGAACATATCCTCCTCTTGCAAGAGCTACTACTACGTCGGGTTTATAGCCTGACTTCTTTATCTTTCTCGCTAGTTCCCAAGCCCAGTCAACTATCTCGCTCCAATCAACAAGCTTAACAGGTACTCTAGCCATCTACTATCACCAGTATATAGTGAGAACACTAGGTACTAAAGCTTAACCATTGAGACTTCATAAACGGTTGATTAAGTGGAATACGTATATCTAGGCACTCTTCTTTATAGTATAGTACTGTGAATCATTATTAAGGGAATTGAGGCTTTAGATATGCTGGTCATAGGTCATAGGGCTAATGTTCCTAGAGTTCTTAAATGGTATCTTAGACTAAATACGCCGATTATAGAAGTTGATGTAAGGTATCGTGACAATGATTTCTATGCGATTCACGGGCCTAGTTTGTGAAGAGGGCTAGTATTGTAGGGAAAATCATGTCTTGGATAGACTATAAGTTCTTTTATAGGGATCCATTGTTCAGGCCTTTGAGTCTTAAGAGGATTGTTGAAATGATAGATAATAGGGCGGATTTAGTGCTTGATGTAAAACAACCGGGTATTGAGGATAAGCTCCTAGATTTTCTAAGGGATACGGGTTTTCATAGAACTGTTTATATTTCCTCAGAATTCCACCAGGTTATAAAGAATGTGAAGACGTTGGATAAGAAGGTATTAACGATCGCACCCATCAATATAATGCCTGTCGATATAGTTGGCTTGGTGAAGAGAGCTGAAGCCGATTACGCATCAATACATGTGAGCCTGATAGATGAGAAGATTGTTAGAGAGCTCCATAATGAGGATATAGGGGTGCTAGTCTGGACAGTTAATGACGTCAAGCAAATACTAACACTACTAGATATGAATGTAGACGGGATAGTAACTGACAGACCCGATGTAGCTCTAGCCACGCTAAGAATATGGAAGAATAATATTCCATTAAGAAACTCTTATAACCCCATTACGAAACCTAATTAATTGCTAGAAGCGCGGGGGTGCCCGAGCCTGGTCAAAGGGGTCGGGCTGAGGACCCGATGGCGTAGGCCTGCGTGGGTTCAAATCCCACCCCCCGCACCAATAACATCAAGCTTCTCTATATCTTTGAAAATAAGTTCACGTACCCATAATGTCTAAGTTCATCAGATCTATGACTTCTCAATAAACATTTTTCCTACACACATATTTGTTGATGAAACATCGTCTTGTTAACATTAAATATACGTGCTATCAGGAACCTGTTGAAAGATTCATGAAGAACTATAAGAACACTGGAGGAGTTTATGCTTACGCGGTTAATTTTTTACAGCACTCTTTGTGACGTGAAAAATCGTGATATTGTATGGAACAATGGTATTGTTTTGCCCTGGTATTAAAAGGTTATTAGGTTCTCTTAGAAATACCGGTTTATCTGGATGTGGTTTTCTCACGGTCACTGAGCTGGTGATGAGGGCCGCAGCATACCGATACTCTAGAGTTGTTTAGTTAATCGCTATAAATAGGTATAGTAGCCTACTATTTATCCTGATGAAGAATACTCCCCAGCCTGACACAATGGATGAAGAAAATTCCTTTAACTGATAAACCTCCTTCTACACAGTATTAAAACTATTCTCTTGTAGCCGGCTGTCCTAATCATTCTTCAAATCCTTGACGTTGATGAGAATAGGGCCGTTATACCTAAGCTTGGTCTCCAACTTATTACTGTCGAAGGACTGCTACCTCCTATCATAATCAATAATATTATCCGCTACAACCCCGCCGGTACTAGTATCAATGAGGAAACCCTGTCCATCACATACTATAGCCATCCTCCTATCTTACAATATTGTATCTGCTTCAATCTGATCCTGGTCAACAATAATACCATGCTTCCTAAGATACTCGTTCATAGTCTCTTCATTAAGCTCCTCAAAGCTCTTGTCAACAAGTCTGGCAAGCTTCCTCATTTCGGCAACAACATCAACTCTTACCCTAAGACCGATCTTGATGCGTTTACGAGAAAAAACTATAGAAGATTTTCCTGGAGGATCTGATACACTCTCCATCTGGACTTTCACCTCTCTAGATACTGGTTACCTAGTACCTAGTATATAAATACTAGGTACCTAGTACTAGGTACTGAGTGCCATTTAACTAGACTCTATTAATATGTGAACTAGGTACTTAGTACTTGATGCAAGATGGCTAAACTAAATGGTCCACTAAGAGTACTAGCATACTTACTCGAGGTAAACGAGCCAGTAACACTTCTAAAAATAAGCCAAGAAGCAAAAATCAACTACAGAACCGTAAGAAACGCCATAAAAACCCTCAAAGAACTAGGCTTTGTAGAAGAGACTATTGAGTCAGGGCCGCCAGTCAGGCGCCTGGTAAGATTAACCGAGAAGGGGAGGAAAGCAGCATATCACGCCAAGAAGCTTCTTGAGCTTGCAGGTGTGATATAGTGTTTATTTTTTTAGGGTGTTTTTGTTATGATTGAGTGAGGATGGATTTATGGTATTTTTGTTTTGTCATTGATGATATTTTATGGTATTACGAGGGCTATTTTCAATTCTTATTATGGTAGGTTTCTTGATCTTGCTAGAAAACTGAACATAGAGGAATTATTGACTGAATTGAATGAGAGAATACGTGGCTTAGCATATAGGGATATACTCACTGTAGTATCTAAGGATACTGAAATGATTATAAATAATGCAATAAAGAGTAGGGATCCGAAGATTGTTATTGAAATTGTAGATAAAATTAAGAAGGGGCTTTGGAAGCCCCCACAAGAATTTGATGATGCTGTGAGAAGCTATGAAAGCGGTGTTAAAGCCTTAGCTTTTCTGGAAAGCCTATATTATAGTGCTAATAATAAAGAATGGTTTCTCAAAAAGGTTATTACACCAGCTGCTATACCGATCGTAGGTATTCTTTTAGTGTATTCAATTGCAATGAATCCGAACGATATTATAATGATCTCCTTAACGACATTTATCTTATCTATTATTATTGGTATTCTTGTTGTATACCCTCCTGAAAGTTATAGGCGTTATGCTTCAAAGGCTGTAGCAGCACTTGAGAAGATCAGAAGGGTTAAAAAGGGGGAGAACTATTATGAGAGATGCATTAATATAATTAAAGGAGAACTAGGTGAGTTTGTTGAAGAATCTTAGTCGGTTAGATTATCTTCTACTGGTTTTAGGCCTCCTGTCTAATGGGGGCAAGGAGATTGTTAGCTCTAGAACTAAGCTCATGAAGATAATGTATTTGCTTCAAAAGGAGAATAACATGTTGGTTGAAGAATTAACTGGTTCAAAAGAGCCATATGTTTTTGACTGGTATCTCTTTGGTCCTTTCTCGGTTGATGTACTTAATGACCTGGATAAGCTTAGCCAAGAGGGTCTAGTCGATATCGTTCTAGAGGAGAAGGAAACTTACATTCAATACAACTATATGCTAACAAGGGCTGGTAGGGAAAGGTTTCAAAAAATTCTTAAAGAAGTTGATAAAAGGATAATCTACTCTCTTGAAAACTATCTTTCCAAATACAAGCAAATGAGTGCATCACAAATAAAGAGACTAGTATATAGGAAGTATCTATCAGAAATAGAACTATCTTCGTAGACTTTACACTCCTAGCTCTTTTTCGATCTGTGCGAGCCCGTATTCTATTATTGTTTGTTTTCTGTTTTTGGGTACTTTCATGGCTCTTAGTTTCTTGTCGACCTTACGCTCACTGAATTCTATGAGCATTTCTAGCTAGGCCTGTTGGTTATATGCGAAATTTCAGTCATATAAGTGGTCATATAAAGGTCATATAGGAGTGAGTGGAAACGTTTTTAAACAAGTAGCATAGTAACTTGACGACCTCTATGCCTAACCTAGATCAGCCTCTGGATCCTGAGAAGCTTCGGGACAATAATTATTTTGCCCGAATCTTGGATAAGTATGGTATAAAGCCTAGTGATCTCGGGTACGAACCTAACTACATCTATAAGGTTAGGACT
>Ga0180301_10003339_pt1 | contig 12567 bp, 9 predicted proteins | sample GuaBasSediGuay16_FD_121797 | JGI IMG/M metagenome (GOLD analysis project Ga0180301, IMG submission 121797) | Subseafloor sediment microbial communities from Guaymas Basin, Gulf of California, Mexico - Guay16, Core 4569-2, 12-15 cm | ecosystem: Environmental > Aquatic > Marine > Hydrothermal...
CAAATCATCAAGAGTTTTACAGCCTGATGTAAGCCTTCTAACAGTGCTTCTAATCCTCATATATTCTTCAGCAGTCATAAAAGGTTCAGCTATAAGCCTCCTCAAGAACCTCCCTAGCCACCTGCTCACCTAAAACTTGGCTTAACTCTTTTAGGCTTGCAGTTGCAAGAGACTCAACAGTCCCATAACCAAGCCTTCTAAGCCTCCCAGCAACCTCAGAAGTTACACTTGGAAGCTCCTCAACCCTAAAAACTCCAAGCCACCAAACTTTTCAGGGCTTAGAAGCCTTAGCCAAAAAAACCCTCCCAAGAAGGGCTACAAAATAAACTAGAAAAAAACATCTACATATTGATGTGAGGTAAGTGAAACTATTGTATATCATATAGAAGCGTATGGTGGTTTAAGTCTTTTGTGAGTACCCTTATAGGCCGTACTCACTTTTTATGGTTTTGATGTGAAATTGCACCGAAGAAAGGCGCGCTAGGGTGCTGCTAATTTGATGTTTTTGTGTTAATTTTCCATGTTGTTAGGGGTGATCTTATTTTTTCTGGTTTGTTTTGTTTGAATGTTGCTAGGGCTATGAGTAGTATTGTTGTTATGCATAGTAGGATGTGAATGGCTATGTTTTTTAGTCTTCTAACCTTATGGTTTTCTAGGCTTAAGTGTTGTTTTAGTCTAGAAACAACTCTTTCAACCGATGCTCTATACCTATACAATTCCTGGTCACTTAGAATATTCCTAATCCTTTTAACAATCAAAGCCTTCAAAATACCAAGAGGATTTCTAGGAGGCCTACCAGGTTCACACCCCTGATAAACCTCCCAAACAACACCCTCAAAACATCCCTAAACACCCAAAAACAAAAAATATAAAAACAAAGAATTTAGCAACAAGCTACCGCGCTTTACCTGTACGATACTGGTGACATAAATTTCAGGTTAGATTGGGTTAATAGTTTCATAAACCAAACTGCCTATTACAGATGGAAAATGCAATTTACGCTAATGGCAATGTTGTAAATTGTAGGGATACGATGACATTCTGTTACACCTCGATAAGGTTTCTGGATGGAGTGAAACAAACGATAGTACAAGTCTTAAACACTAGAAAAATATTTGCAGCCTATGACATTAAGACTATTACTGATACCTACTTCTGTATCGAAGGTACCTATTACTCTCCATCAAGCTACCAAGCTAAAAAATAAAAACCAAACCATTATTTTTCAAAATTTTTCAAAATAACATTAAAGAGTTTAAGAATAAAGGTAAAAATTTTTCCAAGTTTTCAATAAAGACTATTTGAAAATAAAATTCAATGATGGTGGGATGAAGTCTTAATAGTCTAATCTATCAAAAATTTTTATCGGACATTTACGTTATGGTTATTGTTGCGGAGAGATCCCGACTTGAAAGTTCGACGTGAAACCCTCCTCTGGCTCAAGATGGCTGAGGAAGACTTAGAGGATGGAGCAGAAGCCCTAAAAAGAAAAAGATGGTTCAGAACAGCATTCTACGCCCAACAGGCTGCCGAAAAAGCCTTTAAAGCCCTATTCTTCCCAGGCAGAAGGGAGGACCCTCCACACGGTAACCGAACTCTACAGCCTACTCAAAGAAGCAAACTTTAACCTACCAGAAGAAATCGAAAAACAGCTTTACACCCTCAACAAATACTACACGGTAACACGATACCCCGACGCTGCCAACGGGCTTCCAAGCGAATCTGTCGACGAAATCGAAGCCCAAAGGGCAATCAAAATAGCGAGAGAAGTGGTCACCCATGCTAAAAAACATATCGAAGGAGACAGCTAAAACCCTAAAAAAAGCCCTAAAAAAATTAACCAAAGAATTTAGCCCATGCGAAATCTACCTCTACGGGAGCTACGCAAAAAACACATGGCTCAAAACAAGCGACCTAGACCTAATAATAATCTCAGAAAAATTCCAAGAAAAACCTTTCCTCCAAAGACTCGACCTAGTAAACCAGATAAGTTGGAAGCTTGGAGAAAAACCCCACCTTGAAATCATACCCCTAACACCCAAAGAATTCAAAGAAAAACTAGAAAACAGCACCCTAATTCGTGATGCCTCCAAACACTGGATAAAACTCCACCCAAAAAACCAAACCTAAAACACTTCTAACAGGTCGCTATAAGTTTTTAGCTTCTTAGGATTTCTCTTAAGTTTGTTACTGCTTCTTTTATGTTTTTTGCTTTTATTATTTTTAGGTTGTATTGGTTTGCAAGTTTTGAGGCTGTTTCGGTTAGGTCCGGTATCACTACAAGTATAGACTTTGAGTTTCCAACATCAAGAGACTTTACAAACACATGCAGTACAGAAAATTCTCCAACAGCCTGATTTGAACGAATAATGTCTACAAACACCCTTTCGCCATCTTTCTCAGCCACAACATCAAACCTATGGGATGCCCCAGAAACCCCTGTAACAACATCAAACAGGAGGACAATGGGTTTAACAAGCTCCTCAGAACCTATATACCCACACCTTAAATGTTCGATAAGACTTGTTTTTTAACGTTAAAAGAACCGAAGTTTAAACATGTTGGAAGAGCATTAAGGTTGAGAGAACCACAATAGGGGCATTGAAGATGATTTCTAAAATGCTTTTTTACTGGAGCACCCTCAGATGCAAGTTCTTCAAGAGCATTAAAAGCTTCCTCGGGTCCACCTACAATCTCCTCAATTTTTGGAAACCTGCAACTGTAGAAAGGGTCAAATATGGGTTTAAGTATATCATTCCCACACCTCTAACAAGAGAGTTTTTTAAAACCTCTTTTTTTGCTCGTCCACGAAGAATAACCTCTAGATATATGTCACCAAAGACTATTCGTCCTAACAACCACAAAACTTTTTTAAAATGGTCTAGAATATAAAGTTTTACCGCAAATAAATTATGTTAACAACAAAAAATTTATTGGAAACATTCTTATATCTAGTAAGCTAATAACATGTTAAAACTGTATCACCTTAAAAAAAGAAATAAGAATTTAACAGTTTTTAGTGGGTGTCTCTATTTGGATACTGTTCCATCAGGAATTGAAGGTCTTGATGAAATACTCAATGGAGGTTTCCCTAAGAGAAGAATAATACTTGTTACTGGAGGTCCTGGAACAGGTAAAACAGTTTTTGCTATTCAATACCTTTACCATGGGGCTGTTAACCTAGGAGAAAAAGGTGTTTTTATTTCTCTTGAAGAACCTGTTGAGAGAATAAAGGAGAATATGAGAAGGTTTGGTTTTGACCTTGAAAAACCCATAAAAGAGGGTAAACTCTCGTTTGTTGAGTTAACACCAATCCAGTTTACAACAATAAAACCAAGCGGACTTATACATTTAATAAGAGAAAAAGTAAAACCGGGAGTGGAAAGGTTGGCTATAGACCCACTAACAACAATCATGCTTCAGGAAAAAGACATTTACCAGCAAAGGTTAGACTTAATGCGTCTATTCAAAACTCTTTCAGAACTTGACTGTACAGCGGTTGTAACCTCCGAGGCGCGTTATGCAATGTTAAAACGTAGGTTTCATGCTGAAGAGTTTCTTGCCGATGGTGTGGTAATCCTTCATAAAATCGTTTTAAAGGGTAGGGTTATCCAAGCTTTACAGGTTGAAAAAATGCGTGGAACTCCACATGACACACAACTACGACCCTATAAGATAACAGAAAAAGGTATCGTGGTTTATCCTAAGGAGAGAGTTATAGAGTTAGAGTAGTAAACCTATAAAATTTTTATTCCCTCTCTTTCTATCATAAACCTGTGGAGACTGTTATCACATGCACCTAAAGCTTTAACCACACGTAAATACATTTTTCCACCGAAGTTTTCTGTTTCTATAGTATAATCCGATATTGATTTAACATATTCTTCCACCCATTTTTCTTGAGCACCCTTATCCATAACGAGAATTGCTGTTGTCCCTATATGTCTACATCTAGCCTTAACCATATGGAAAAATCTTAAAGCATCTTTAACCTCTCCACCTAAGGCTATTAAAGGTGTGATTGTATGGATAAGACCTCTCCCACCATAACCAATCTGCTCCCTAACCCTTGCAATAATATCAAGCAAAAACTTAAGGTTAACCTCTGTAACGTATCCAGACTTTCTTGCAACTTCAGGGAACCAGTCAGCAGCCCAAACACTAAAAAAGTCGATAATTTTAAGCAAACCTTTAGCCTCATACTTTTCATAGTCCCAACCATAACTGTTTTTAAGCCAATCTTTTATGGCTTCAGGTGTTGAAACTGTGCTTACAACAATACATGGCTCCTCACCCTTTAACCCCTCATAAATAAACTGGTAGGCTAAAGTTGATTTTCCTGTGCCTGGGGGACCTAAAAGTAGTAAAAGCGACCCTTTAACGAATCCTCCTCCAACCAGAGCGTCTAAACCTTTAATTCCGGATAAGATGTAGTTTCTCATATGTTCACATCCATAGCTTTTAGAAATAGAATTGTGGCTTTAAGTCTTCAGATAATATTTGTGAAATAAGCAATATATGTTTGTCTTTAAAAATCTTAGATTTGGAGTAACACCATTTTAAAATTTCTAGTTTTGGGTGTTTTACTTTTGCCAAATAAAAATGAAGAGGTAAATCTTGTTACAGACCTTCTTAAACTTCTCACATTAAAATATGTGAGTAGGTATCCATCCATAGACTTTAAAGAAGCCTACACGGTCTTTAAAGAGGTAATAAACGAATTTAAAATTCGTATGGAAAGGCTGAAAAAGAAAAGTTTCTGTCTAGATGTCGACTCTCTAAAAGAAAAACAGCTTTTTAAGGATAAATACTATATTCATGGAGCTTTCCTTGCAACTATAAGCTCTTACCCCATTCTCTACAAAATTGCAAACAGGAAAAACATAAAGTCAGCAGTTTTTGCTAAAACAGCCATGGCAACAAGCTGTAAAATATTAGATAACATAAACGATTCTGTTCATAGTTTTGAGGAGGCTGTAAACTCCCAAGAAAATTATTATCGTGCATTGACAAGCGGATGGTTTAAGTTTAACGGTGAAAACCTTAAATGGGTAAAAAAAGCTGAAAACTCGGCTTATGAGGTTGCATCGTGGACATATAAAACCATAGTTTCTAACTGCGGTAAACCTGAAGTAATGTTTAATGTATATGTGTCAGATGTTGAAGAGTGTGTTAAAGGTCAGCTTGAATCATTTTACCAGATGAAAGAAAAATATGTGTATAATAACCTAACGTTAGCTGAGTATTCTCAAAGAATATCTGCGAAAGGAATAGGTAAAATGTGGGTTGATATTGACCTATGTTTTTACGAAAAATTCTTGGGAAGAAAAATTAGCCAAAAAGAGTTAAAAGCTGTAAGGTCTATTAGAAAAAGTTTAGACCTGCTTTTTAGGTCTCTACTTTTTTATGATGATGTTACAGACCTAGAAGAAGATATTGAGAATGGTATAGTGAATTCGACGGTTATGCTTGGACTTGAAACAGGAAAAATATCTCTTAACGATGTAACACTTGAAACTGGTAACCTTATTAGAAAGCTTAAAGAGGGGAAAGTGACTGAAGACATAATAAAGGTTGGAGACATCTTTTATCTGGTTGGCATTGAGTATCTAAACCAGATAAAAAAATATTCACGACTAATAGATGCTGACGCCCTAATTTTTTGTGCAAGAGTTTTAAGACTTTTCCTACTAAGAAAACTTCTAAAAAAAGGAATCGACCTAACAAGCCTAAAAATATTTTTCCAGTCGCTACTTCCCTTTGAATGGATTAAGGCTTCAATCCCAAACCATCTAACCCAATATTATAGGATAGCGTTAGATATTGCTGAAAATTCAGACACACAGTTTACCAACAACAAACCTATATTTTCCTAATTAAGAATACACATTCAGGATAACCCATCGCTTTACACATAACCTCCTCACAAGTCAATCTCTCCTTAAAGGTAACAGAAAGACTTCCAAGTAAGGTTCCCGCTATAACATGGCATACAGGCTTGTCAGACTTTATCCCCTCACATAAGAAACAATCTTTAATCCTTAACTCCCAAACATCTTTTTCCCTCCTTACCACCTCACCTTTAAGCTTAAAGCCTAGGTAAAGAGTTAGATTAACAACCTTTGGCAGATGTTTTAGGTCTAATTTTGCTCTAGGGTCTTCATCCATAGCCTTTATACGTTCAACAGCAGTTTTTCTGCTAACAATCTCCTGAAGAAGTTTTTCTGTTATCTCTAAAACTGTAAATGGCTCCCTTTTCTCAGGAAAATATGATTGAAGTATGGCTTCTATGGTTTTTCTTAAACCTGTAAACGACTCTCTTGGCACTTTTCTAGGGGGTTTTCCAACAAACTTTATTGTAATCCAGCTTGGAAACATTAATGCAAGTTTAGCGTTTAACCCTGGATATCTAACAGGTTTTTCCTTTTGTTTTTCAACCTCTTTAGCGCTAATAATACCTTCAACAATCCATTTTGCGAGCTTAGTTAAAATCTCATCAAACTTTTCAGGAAAAATCATTTTTATATCTGTTAAACGCATATCATGTAGCTGGGTTAGAAGTAGGTAGTCTGTTACGGGAACTTTTCCTATTTGGAGGTTGTCAGTAACGATTTTTAGGCTTTCAATGTTTTCCATAAGATAAGCCTTTTTACTTTCTATGGCTTCATCCGTAGCCATTGGAATTTTATCTGTAAACTCGTCTCCAATCTTTATTAACAGTTTCCCATCCTTTATAAGATATGGGAAATCTCTCCCATGATACTCAATTTTACATGCTCTCTGGATAGAAAAACTTCTAAAATATTTCTCGTTTTCCTTAACAAACGTAAGGTTAATAACACCTGGTAAAAGCATTTGAAGGGTTTTTTCAAAGGTTGGGAATGTTCCACGTGGAAGGGTTAAAATTTCAAGTATGGGTTTTTCATGAACCTGGGTAACCCAATGCTCTATCATTTTTAGTATTGATGATTCACCTTGCTGTACAAGTAGATGGGGTAGGTAGTGGTGGATAATTATACCTTGACCTATCTTGTCTCTAATTTGGTTAGCAAAAATTGATAGGTCGCTTAAAGATTTTATTGCTCCAACCCTTATCTGGTTAAACCTTGTTGGTATATCATAGTAGGTTAAGATAACCACAGGTTTTTCTTTCATAAAATTGGATAGAAGGGCGTCTAAAAAGAGAATGGAGTCAAAATGTCCCTCGTCAAGAATAAGTATTATGGAACCCTCGTATATGGTTGCTATTGAATCGAAAACCTCGTGCCCTGTTTTTACCAGTTTCAACTTTATGCTTACCCAAAAATATAGAGTTACAATAAAAGTTAAATTAGTTTTGCTAGTAAATAGGGAATCTTCACAGAAATTGTTAATACTCTAAAGAAGTGTATTAAAATCTGTGGTTAAGGCTAAACCCCTAAAGAATTTCATTATGCTTAAACTACTACTCAGAAGTTTTAGGATATATTCGATTCCTTACGCTGTCATAGTATGTTTAACAGGTCTTTTCCTAACGGTTCCAAGCCCAGACTACTATACAATTGTAATTTTTATGGTAGCTTCTACCTTTTGCTGGATTGGTGGTATGCTTTACTATGATGTTACCCATGCATGGGAGGATAAAATAAAAAAGCCTTATAGGCTTATACCTTTATTTCCACACCTAACAAAAAAAATTATTCTTTTATCCTCAACCCTTATCTTTGCTGCTAGCCTCCTAATATTTATAATCGACCTTTTAAAGGGTGCCATTCTTTTAGGGCTAGGTTTAACCCTAATGTTTCTCTACAACATCTTCAAAAAAATGGTTTTTCTTTATGCAAAATATGTTGTTAGAGGGTTTGCAGGTGTTTTTCTTGTCCTGTTTGCACCCTTTGTTTTTTCAACAATAAACCTTAAACTAGCCTTAGTGGGAGCTACAGTTTTTCTACTTGACCTAGCAGGAAACCTTGCAGGAGACATTAGAGACTGGGAAAAAGACGCTGTTTTCTACAACCTAAAACATTGGAACCTTAAAAAAGCAAAAAGTATACATCTCCTTTTATCGTCTTTAGGTGTTATCTCCCTGTTTGTTACGGCTGTTTTTTCTTGGAGTAACCCTAACCTAGCCCCAGTAATCCTTCTTTTTCTCCTCCTTAGCTACACCATTTTTAGGGTGAAAACAAACATTATCCATAGGATTTTTACCCTTTTTAAGACTGCTCTTCTTACATTCTTTCTAGCCATATACATTTCATCCTATCTGCTTATGGCTGTAGGTTTTCTTCTTCTCCCAATCGTTAACTATGCATACAAGTTTAGCCATCCAGAATTTTAACATCTAGACGCTTTAACCTAAGCCATTTCAGTTAAAAATTCTTCTAGGGTTGATTGTCCAGGTTTTTGGCTTAGGTTAAGAACATGAACAATAACTTCTTCAGGGTTTTTAAATCTAAGCCTTTTTATTTTTTCAAACCCCCAATCCAAACATTTTATAGCTGAGACTAGGCATGCTGTAGCAACAGCACCTATCCAGTCTCCAGTTTGAATATAGGTTGCAAGCAACGAGCCACACCAAGTGTCTCCTGCTCCTGTTGTATCTTTTGGTTTTATTGTTAGTCCGCTTAGGGCAGGTATCATTCTGGTTTTACCGTTTTCAACTATTATTGCTCCAAGCTGACCTAAGGTTATAGCCAGTCTTTTAGCTCTTAAAGAGTTTATTGCTGATGGTAAACTGTTTGTTTCAGCCAAAACCATTGCTTCATGGTCGTTTAAAATCATAAGGTCAACCTTATCCATAAGATTCCTAAGTATCCTTCTATTTTCAGGTTTTTCTAGGTAGTCTGGTGAACTGTTTATTGAAACCCATGTTTCAGGTGAAAACTTTTTTATACGTTCAACAAAACGTTTAGCTTTAACAGGGTTTATTGGTGCTAAATGAATAAAAACGTTATCTTTAATCCAATGTAGTGGAAGGTCGTTTACCCTTATAGCAGCTCCAGCCCCAATCCTTACCTCCTCATATTTTGCCCTAAACTTTTCATCGTAGCTAATTTTAAAAAAGGTTGTAGGCATATTAACAACCTTTATTATTGAGCCGGGAAAATTTGAATGGAGAAAGGCTAAATGTTTAAAGTCTCTACCAACAGCTGAAATAATTTTAACGTTTGGGGTTAAAGCTTTTGCTCCTAGTGAAGCGTAGAGGGCTGCTCCTCCAAGCTGGATATTTTCTCCCCAAACGTTTTTTATATGGTCTACTGAAATATGACCGATAAACAAAAGCTGCTTCTCAACCATTATATTTCATCCAAAGTATCAGATTCACCATCTATCTTATAACTTTAAAGATGAAAAATGGATGACAATTTCATCTATAATCCTAAACAGTTTAACTATTCTACAACAAAAATACTATTGGAGGAGAATTTTGGTGTCAGGGTTTAAAAAATTCTCAAAGCAGGGAGACCTCGGATATACAAGCCTACTTAAAGGTAAAAGAGTGCCAAAATACGACCCAAGAATTGAAACCTATGGAACCTTTGATGAGGCAGCATCAGCTTTAGGGCTTGCTAGAGCCTTATCAAAAAACAATAAAGTTAAAGAAATAATTTTAACAGTTCAAAAAGAGCTTTATAGTTTATGTTCAGAACTTGCAACACCAACAGAAAACTATGAAGAAGCACCTTTCAAAGTCTCCGAAAACCATACAAAAAGGCTTGAAAACCTGATAGATGAGCTTTTAAAGGATAAACTTCTCCCAAGCCACTTTATAATTCCAGGTAAAACACCAGCCTCAGCAGCCTTAGACCTAGCCCGTACAATCGTAAGAAGGGCTGAAAGGAGAGTTCATAAGCTAACCCATAAGGGGATAATAAAAAACGTTGAGATGGGACGATACCTAAACAGGCTTGCAGACCTGCTTTTTACCCTAGCTCGTGTCGAGGAGGGGATAGAAGATTAACATTACATGCAAAAAACCGTTAACGGCTCTGACCTGGTTGTCATTCTTCATCAAGTCTGTAATACCAGCTTTCTTCATCGCCAACAATAAATATCTAAACAAGCGTAATTATAGGTTACGTCAAGATGTCTCTTTTCAATTCCTCCTAGGGGTAATCTTAAAATCTTAGGTTAAGGGTTAAGGTTAATGGTTGATGGGGGATGGTCGATAAAGGGTTTAAAATTGTTTTGACAGCCGAAAGATGTATGATGAGTGACTATCATAGGTCACTTTTCCTAGGTTTTTGTGCTTGTGCACCTAAAAAACTTTGGAACTCTTTTGCATTCTTCCATTTTATATGCCCCAAAGCCCCAACCTATAACAACGGTAAATCTAAACTAGCCCCCTACGGAACAAGAAAAATTGAAGCTGCACTGTTGGAGTATGGTTTTTCCGAGGATGAGGTTGTTGTAGTTAGTCCTGAAAACATCCATAACTATGTTGGACCTGAAACCAAGGTTATAGGTGTAACCTCAAACGACCCTCTTGGTAGAGGACCAGCCTCAACAACATTTTCAGCTCCAACAGGATTTTTCCGTGATAAAGGTGAACCTTATGATGCATGGAAGTTTAGGGAGCTTGTAACAGACCCATACCTTAAACGTTGGGGAGCAAAAATTGTTGTTGGTGGTCCTGGTTCATGGCAGCTTGAGGATGAAGAGGAGAGGCATAGGTTAAACGTTGATGTTGTTGTGGTTGGTGAGGGTGAAAATGTTGCTCCACCACTTTTTGAAAAGATAATTAAGGGTGAGAAGGTTCCTGAGGTTGTTTATGGGGATGTTGTTGAAACAGAAAAAATGCCTAAAATTCGTGGGGGGACTGTTGGAGGTGTTGTTGAGGTTTCAAGAGGATGTGGACGTGGATGTAGGTTTTGTGCACCAACACTTTTAAAGCTTCGTTCAAGACCTCTTGAAGACATACTGGAAGAGGTTAAAGTAAACGTTCAAGCACAACAAACCCAAATTACTCTCCACGCTGAGGATATTTTAAGGTATAAGGCTAACGGGATAGAGGTAAACAGGGAAGCCGTAACCTCGCTTTTTGAGTCTGTTAAAAAAATTGAGGGTGTGGAAAACATTGGTCCAAGCCATTTTGCTTTAGCCTCTGTAGCCTCCCAACCTAAGCTTCTAAGAGAAATCTCGGATATTGTTGGTGTTGGTGGAAGAGAAAAACCTTGGATTGCAGGTCAAACAGGCGTGGAAACCGGGAGCCCAAAACTTATAGAGAGACATATGCCTGGGAAGGCTTTACCCTTTAAACCTAAAGACTGGCCTGATGTTGTTGAGCAGGCTTTTGGTATATGTATGGATAGTGATTGGGTGCCATGTGGAACCTTAATCTTAGGTTTACCTGGTGAAGAGGAGGAGGATATTCTAAAAACTATAGAGCTTATGGATAGGTTGAGGAAGTATAAGAGTTTGATTGTTCCTCTCTTTTTTGTTCCTATAGGTTCTCTTAGGGGTGAAAAAGGTTTTACTGTTGATGATATGAGGGAGTATCATTGGGATCTTGTGCTTAAATGTTGGGACCATGGGATGAGGTGGGCTGAGGAGCTTGCAAAAGAATATGTGGTTAGGATGCCTTTCCTAGCAAAAACCTTTGTTTTGTCTTTTATTGCTTGGGTTGTAAAGTTTGCTGATAAAAAAGCAAGAAAAAATATTGTTAGGCTTAAAGAAAAAAGCTTAAAACGTTAAACCTTAAAATAACTTTTGAGGTGTGTTAAACAACGTCTTCAGATTCTGGGACAGTTGAAACCATAGAGTTTTTAAAGTCTACCCTTGATAGGAGGCTTTTAAGATATTTTCTGAAAAAGTTTTCTTCAAAATGTGGGAAGGATGGAAAAAATAGGGTTGAGGTTGCTTTAGAGCTTTTTACTGGTCAGAGGGATTCTGCATGTTGGACCTGTAGCCATATAGTGTATCCTATTGTTAGGTGGGCTGTTGAGAAGGGGAGTAAGGCTTTTGATGTTAGCAGGGAAAAGATGCTGGAAAAGTTTAGTAATGTTTATTGGAGGAGGGGGCTTGTAAACGTTTTAAATGGTATTGCAAAATTTGGGGTTAAAAAGCCTTTTACACCCGGAGCACCTTTTCTTGTGGTTTGGAATTTTACCCAGCTTTGTAACCTAAAATGTAAACATTGTTATGCTTCTGCTGGGAAGTCAGACCCGAATGAGCTTACAACCCAAGAAGCCTTTAAGGCTTTGGATAAGCTTGTGGATGCTGGGGTAAACATTATAGCTTTTTCTGGTGGGGAGCCTCTTATGCGTAAAGATATTTTTGATGTTTTAAGGAGGGCTAGTGACTACGGTGTTTTTACGGCTATAGCGACTAATGCCACCCTTATCACAAAGGATGTTGCGAAAAGGCTTAAGGATGTTAATCTTGGATATGTTCAAATAAGCCTAGATGGTGCAAACCCTGAAACCCATAACGGTTTTAGAGGTGTTCCTAAGGCTTTTGAGAGGACTATTCAGGGTATAAAAAACTGTGTTGAACAAGATATTTTTGTTGAGGTTGCTACAACAGCAACAAAACTAAACTATGAGGAAATTCCAGCCATCATAGACCTATGTGAGAAGCTTAACGTTG
>Ga0180301_10003341_pt1 | contig 12547 bp, 9 predicted proteins | sample GuaBasSediGuay16_FD_121797 | JGI IMG/M metagenome (GOLD analysis project Ga0180301, IMG submission 121797) | Subseafloor sediment microbial communities from Guaymas Basin, Gulf of California, Mexico - Guay16, Core 4569-2, 12-15 cm | ecosystem: Environmental > Aquatic > Marine > Hydrothermal...
GAATCTTTCCATGTACTCACTCATGTCGAATCTTAACAAGGCTTTCTCATCACCAAACAGATATTCTGCCAGGGCTTTTGCAAGCTCTGTTTTTCCAACACCCGTTGGCCCGAGGAACATGAATACACCGATAGGTTTTCTCGGGTCTTTCAAGCCACTTCTTGCTCTTCTTATAGCCCTTGCAACAGCCTTTATGGCCTCGTCCTGTCCAACAATCCTCTCATGGAGTGCTTCTTCAAGCCTTAGAAGTTTTTCAGCTTCAGCTTCTTCAAGTTTCCTCAGAGGAATACCTGTCCAGGAAGACACAACACCCGCTATATCATCGACATCGACAGTTGCTATCATGGTTTCTGCCCTTTTCCTCCATTCAGAATATCTCTTCCTGTATTCAAGTTCCAGCTCTTTTTCTTTTTCCTTCAGAGCAGCAGCTTTTTCATAGTCTTGGTTTAAAACCGCAAGTTCCTTCTCCGATTTTATGGCTTCCAGCTGATTTTTGAGAGCTTTTAACTTTGGCGGCATTATGAATATTTTGAGCCTTGCTCTTGCTCCTGCTTCATCTATAACATCTATCGCCTTATCTGGTAAGTAATGATCCGTTATATACCTTTTGGAGAGGTAAACAGCTGCTTCTAGAGCGGCATCAGAGTATTTCACCCTATGGTGAGATTCGTATTTGTGTCTCAATCCTTTAAGGATCTCTAAGGTTTCTTGTTCAGTCGGTTCTCTCACATATATCTTCTGAAATCTTCTTTCAAGCGCGGCATCTTTTTCTATGTACTTCCTGTACTCATCTGGTGTAGTAGCACCTATACATTTGATTTCTCCCCTTGAAAGAGCGGGTTTCAATATATTTGCTGCGTCAACAGCTCCTTCAGCCGATCCAGCTCCCACGATTGTGTGAATCTCGTCTATGAAGAGTATTATGTTTTTGTCTCTCGTGACGATTTGAAGTAGCTTCTTCATTCTCTTTTCGAACTCTCCCCTATATTTAGTGCCAGCAACCAAGGCTGCGACGTCGAGTGAGAATATTGTTTTGTTTTTCAAAATCTCGGGGACTTCTCCCGCAACGATTCTTTGAGCCAATCCCTCGACAATAGCAGTTTTCCCAACACCAGGCTCTCCTATTAAAACGGGATTGTTCTTCTTTCTTCGAACAAGAACCTGCATGACTCTTTCTATCTCCTCTTCCCTTCCTATCACGGGATCCAACTGTCCTTTTGCTGCAAGCTCTGTCAAATCTATCCCGAAACCTTCCAATTGTTTCACAGAACTACTGGCGAACGTTGGTTCTTCCTCCAGAGAACCTGTGGGAGATAGAGCGTCAATGATTTCCCTTCTGAGAGCTGATATATCAGCACCCAATTTTCTCAGGATATGGACAGCTATCCCTTCCCCTTCTCTGAGAATTCCAAGCAAGAGATGCTCAGGATTTATCTTCTCACTACCTAGAAGCTTTGCTTCTTCATATGCAAGCTCTGTTACTCTTTTGGCCCTGGGCGTCATCTGAGGAGAGGATACGAATCCCCTCATACCCATACCAACCATGGAGATGACCTCATTTTTAACTCTTGAATAAGTTATCCCCATTTCACCTAGTATGTTTGTGACAGGACCTTTTCCAACTTTCAAAATACCCAAGAGGATGTGTTCTGTTCCAACATAGGAATGCCCTAGATCTTTCGCTTCTTCTTGAGCTGTCACGAAAACTTGTGCAGATCTCTCTGAGAATTTATCGAACATCGTATCACCTCCAAGATCATTTCATAAATGAGACAACAAGAGCTAAGAAGTTGTTCAAAGAATGTATCACCACACTCGGTATCAAAGAGTTGTAATGTTCTTTAACGGTTCCCAGTATCACCGCTAGGACGAAAACCTGAGGAAATATCTTAAAAGGGTGAAACAACGAAAATATGATGGAAGATAGAATTATTGCCAGTTCAGTTCTCATTCGAGACTTCAAAAAGTCTTGGATGTATCCTCTAAACATCATTTCCTCTCCGAAAGGAGCTAAGAACAGAGCTGTTATCACTACAAACACGTTCCAATCGATGTTGATGGTATCTTCCGTGTCTAAGGGAAATATCAAAGTTACTAGAAGTAAAGCTAAATATGTTAGTGGAAAAAGTGCGAATCCCCTGATGAATCCTTTCGATACGTCTCTAAACCAGTTTTTTGGCTCGTTTCCATCCATTTTCAAAAACCAAACAGTTAATGTGATCATAGCGGGATACCATATTATCAATCCTATTTCAGCGAGGAATGCAACAAGTTGTGTAGACAATATCAGGATTAGGATGTATATCAAAAATGTTGTGAACCTGATTCTCATCATCCCCATCCTTTCACTTTGATTATAACATTACACGATATCTGTTCCATTTTGTGTAACGAAAACAACAATCTATCGGTAAAATACTCTGTAGGAGGTGATTTAAGTGCTGGTTCCCAAAAATTTGGTAAATCAGGTTTATAGGGTAGGATCTATGAGAGTAGAGGAAGAAGGACTAGCCATGGAATTCAAAAATCCCTTTATGAGCGCAACCATAAGAAAGTTCAAAGAAATCAAAATCGATGGAACAAATTTCCCTTTGGAAAAGTTCAAAGTGATTGTGGAAGGAAGGACGTTTTCGGGTGAGAACGAAGACATTCCATTTCCCGTGGGAAAAGTCGTGAAAATGGTGTTAGAAGGATATAAAAAACCTGGAAAGCACGAAATAGAGATGGTGATAACCACTAGGGAGGTAGGGGAGCTCAAGTTCAAAATAGAGGACAACGCAAGTATGGATCAAGGTGTATAATTTCTCTCGAGGAGGGGTTAAATTGCGAAAATATCAAGCATTGCTGATATCCTTGCTTTTTGGATCGATCATCTTCTGTTTCGAATTCAATGTGGATACGAGTATCATGTTCACACTCTCCTCGAGCCCAAGCGTGGGAAGATATTATTCCATAAATGGAGAGTTCATTTTCTTTGAATTGGAGGATGTATCCTTAGGTGCAGGTGGAGGAGTGAATATCTTCCCTCAGGAATTTTTGGGAGAAAAGTTCTGCTTCGATCTATACGGGATGAGCTCCTATATCATACCCTTAGAAAAGGAAACCACAATCTTGAGATTGTCAGGATTAGGAGGTATGAGTTTTCTGGGGAAAGATTTTGGACAGAAGGGATACTTCGTCAGAATGGAATTCAATATCTTTAGAAAACTTGACAAATTCCTTATAGGTTTGGGTGGGGGACTCGATCAACATGGTTTTGAAGATTCTCACATATTCTCCTTTTTTATGAAAATAAATATGGGGTTCGGTAAATGATGAGTGATGACTTGGAACTTCTGGATTTCCCAAAAGTAATAGACCTAGTGAAAAAATATGCATATTCTTCGATGGGTGAGGAGCTTTTGAACTCCTTCAAACCGGTTCTCCTTCCTTGGGATGAACTCAGGAGATTGGATGAGATGATCAGCTACATAAATAAAGAAGGAGCGCCCCCTATTGAAGGAATAAATGAGGTTGAGGACATTTTCAAAAAACTGGAAAATGGATCTCCTGTGGAACCTCTAGAATTCCTCAGAATGGCTCATTTCCTGGAGAGCTCCCTGAAATTGAAAGATACTTTGCACAACGTAAGAGATGAATATCCGAAGATGTGGGAGAAGTTTTCAAATTTACCCTCATTCGATCATTTCATCGCAGAAGTCAGAAGATGCATTTCTGAGGATGGAGAAGTGGTTGATGATGCGAGCCCAAAGCTGAGAGATCTGAGGATGAGAAAGAAAAGCTTGCAAAGAACGCTGAAGAAAAAAGCGGAAGAATACATAAACAAGAATAGAATGCTTTTGCAAGAGGATATATACGTTCTAAGAGATGGTAGATATCTCTTCCCGATAAAATCCAGTATGAAAGGAAAAGTCAGAGGAATAGTGCATCATGTCTCTTCATCGGGTGCCACCGTTTTCATGGAACCGGAAGAATTCGTATTTTTGAACAACGATTTGAGATTCATCGAGGAAGAAGAAAGAAGTGAGATAAACCGGATATTAAGTAAGTTATCAAGACTCTTGACGGATAGATTCAATGATTTAAAGATCGTGATCGACATTATGGCTTATTACGATACTTTGCAAGCCAGAGCAAGATTTGCCAAGGAAAACGATGCAGTTGTGATTTATCCAAAAACTAGTGGGAAAATAAAACTTGTGAATGCAAGACATCCTTTAATTCCCAAAGAAACCGTAGTACCTATCACTGTAGAAGTGGGAGGAAAGAGTAAAGGACTAGTTATAACAGGCCCTAACATGGGAGGAAAGACCGTAACGCTGAAAACCATAGGACTCTTTACAGCCATGGCCATGGCGGGATTTCCTGTGTTGTGTGATCCCTCCTCGGAGATAAGAATCTTTTCCAAGATACTGGTAGATATAGGGGAAGAACAGGATATAGAACAGAGTTTGAGTACATTCTCCTCTCATATGAAGAGAATCGTAAGGATAATGGAAGAAGCAGATGAGGAATCTCTAGTCCTTCTGGACGAACTGGGCTCTGGGACTGATCCTGTAGAAGGTTCAGCTTTGGCAATGGCTTTGATAGAAGAGTTGATAGAAAGGGGAGCGACTTTTGTTGTTACTACCCATTTGACACCTGTCAAGATCTTTGCCATGAACAATCAATACGTTTTGAATGCCTCTATGGAATTCGATCCAGAGACCCTATCACCAACTTTCCACATTCTCATGGGAGTTCCCGGGGGATCACACGCTTTCTATATAGCTGAGAAACTTGGCCTGAAGAAGAACATCTTGGAGAGGGCTAAAAGCAAATTATCTCAAGAAGAGATGAAGATGGAGGATCTGATAAGAAATCTTCATGAGAGAATAGCACTGCTTGAAGAAGAGACCAAGAGGATGGAAGAGGAAAAGAACAGATACCTTGAGTTGAGAAGAAAGTATGAAGAGGAGTACACAAAACTGAAAAGAGGAAAGATAGAAGAGCTAGACAAAGAACTGAAAGATATACAGGATTACATAAAGAAAGTGAAAAAGGAGATAGATACTGCGATACATCTCATGAAGAAGAAAAAACTGGAAGAGATGAAGGAAATCTCAAAGAAGTTGGAAAAGGAGAAGAAAAAACTGGAGAAGATGGAAACACCATCAGTTGAGACAGTGGAATTGAAGGTTGGTGATAACGTTAGAATAAAGGACGGAACGAGCATAGGTAAGGTTATAGAAGTTTTCGAAAAGGATCTACTCGTGGATTTCGGTACTATGAGGATGAGATTGCCGAAGAACATGGTGATCAAAGTGGAAAGGAAAGAAGAGACTATTGAGAAATTAGACACGATAAAGATAGAAAGACTCGAAAAACCAGAAGTTGATATAAGAGGCAAGACCATAGAAGAATCTGAACCTTTGATAAAAAGTTTCATAGATAAACTTGTTATGTCGGATCTCAAAAAGGGTTACATAATTCATGGTAAGGGGACGGGGCGACTTGCCGCTGGTGTTTGGGAAATCCTCAGGAAGGATCCAAGAGTCGTTTCTTATAGATTCGGTATGCCTTCTGAAGGGGGTACCGGTGTGACCGTTGTGGAGGTGCGATCGTGATATTTGCCTTAGATGTGGGAACTGGAAAAATAGCAGGTCTCCTCACCTTTATGGAAAGAAACGTTTTGAGGGTCGTTGATATACACGTTGTTGAACATGAAAGTAGGGTCATGTTCGATGGTCAAGTTCACGATGTAGATGTGGTAGCAGAAGAGGTTATGAGCGTGAAGAAGATCCTCGAGGAGAGGAATGAGATAAATCTCAAGGAAGTGGCCATAGCTCTCGCTGGAAGGTATCTAAAAACGGTCATTGGAGAAGCAGAGAAAGATTTTTCAAAAGTATCTAGGATAACAAGAGAAGATGTGTTGAGGCTAGAAGTAGAGGCTTTAGAAGATGCTAACTCAAAACTGAAAGATGAGGACTTATACTGCGTTGGTTACTCAGTATTCGAGTACAAATTGGACGGAGCTTGGATGAAAAAATTGGAAGGGCATAAAGGAGGCAAAGCGTATGTGAAGATAGTTAGCGCTTTTCTGCCCACTCAAGTTGTGGAATCCATGTTGAGAGTTCTAGAAATAGCAAAATTACGGCCGATTCACATAACTCTTGAACCAATCGCTGCCATGGAGTACTTAGTTCCTCCAGATATGAGATTGTTGAACCTTGCTCTTGTAGATGTTGGTGCTGGAACAAGTGATATCGCCATATCAAAGGAAGGAACCATAGTAGCCTACGGCATGATACCCCTGGCTGGAGATGAGATAACGGAAACCATCGCTCGAGAATTTCTTCTAGATTTCAGAGTTGCTGAGGCTGTGAAAAAATCACTTGGAAAGAAGGATACTTGTAAAGTAAAGAATGTATTGGATAAAGAGATCGTTTTGAAGAGAGAGGAAGTTATGGATGTTATAGAGCCCGTCATAGATTCAATAACTTCTTCAATTGCTCAAAAGATTCTAGAGTTGAATGGTAATCCACCAAAAGCTGTCATGGTCATAGGAGGAGGTGCTAAGGTACCAACTTTTATCGATAAATTAGCGGAAAAACTCGAGTTACCTCCTGAAAGGGTTTCCCTGAAGAACATAGAAAATACGGAGTACTTGGATGATCTGACAGGTATTGTCAAAGGAAGTGAATTCGTGACACCAGTCGGTATAGCTTATACTGCCTTCAAAAATAGAGGAGCTGTCTTCTCCAGAGTAACTGTCAATGGCGTTCCCGTGAGGCTCATGGGTTTGAATGGTCGTTATAGTGTTATGCAGGTTTTACTTCAGGCAGGATACTCCTTCTCTGAGATAATCAGCGAGAACACGATCGTTGTTGAGGTCAATTCCAAACCGCTCGTTAGAAGAGTGAAAGGTGCTCTGGAAATACGTGTAAACGGTGAGATAAAAGATTTCGATGCTGTTGTGAGAGATGGAGACAAGATTGAATTGAGGAAGAATGAGAAAATCGATACGTTCAGAATCAGAGATATTGTTGAACCAATAAAGATCAATGTTAGCGGGGAGTTCGTGGAAATATTTCCTGATGTAAAACTGAATGGTGAGTTGGTGAATGACCTAGAAACTCCCTTGAAGGACGGGGATAAACTCGAATTTCCCGAAAAAATATCTGTTTCTGATATTAAGAATAAGTTGGGATGGTGCTTTAAAGTTATTGTGAATGGAGAAGAAAAGAGAGTGAGGATCGGAGAAGTAACACTAATTAGAGATAACAAAGTTCTTCAAGATGAGGAAAAAGTATCATTGGGTGAAAAACTCCGAGCCGAAATGAAAGGTCACCCAACCGTTATGGATCTTCTAAAGAGTCTTGTTCCTTTCATGGAAATAACATTCAACAACAAGAAAATTTTGATACCTTCGAGAAGGGTTTTTGTGAGAAACTCTGAAGGGTATTTAGGAGAAAATGCCGTGTTGACAATGGATGAACCTATTATCGTGGAACTAACGGATTCAAAACCCATTATCGTTGACCTTTTGAAAAATTTGAACTTAGGAACCATTAGAAATTACGAAATCTTAAAAAACGGAAAGAAAGCGGCTTTTTCCGATGAAATCAATGAAGGAGACGACATTGTCTTTAAAGTTTTTTGATCTTCACTTTATTCCCAGCTTCTCCATTTTATAGTAAAGCGTCCTGAGACCTATTCCAAGAAGGCGTGCTGCTTTCATTCTGTTTCCTTTCGTCCTTTTCAAAGCTTCTATTATTACTTTCTTCTCGTATTCTTTGAGCAACTCTTTTAAAGTTCCTTTTTTTGAAAACGGTTCACCTTTCTTTGACAGCTCAAGCGGGGGCAAATGATGGGCTTCTATCACTCTTTCATCTATATCCATATTTATCATGGCTCTTCCGAGGACATTCTCCAACTCTCTTATATTCCCAGGCCAATCGTAAGACATCAGGATCTTCAGCGCCTCTTGAGAAATTCCTTCCACAGATCTTCCATACTCTTGATTGAGCTTTCTTATGATATGAAACGTCAGTATAGGAATATCTTTTTTTCTCTCTCTAAGAGGTGGTAAATATATCGGGAAAACGTTTATTCTGTAGTAAAGATCTGGCAAGAATTTTTCTTGCTCCACGAGCTCCTCTAAATTCATGTTAGTTGCTGCTATTATTCTCACGTTAACTCTAACAGGGGTATTTCCACCAACTCGTATGAATTCCTTTTCTTCCATGAACCTCAAAAGCTTCGGTTGAACATGAAGCGGCATTTTCCCTATTTCATCCAAAAATAACGTTCCTCCGTCTGCTTCTTCTATCAATCCTTTCTTACCACCCCTTCTTGCTCCAGTGAAAGCCCCCTCTTCATAACCAAAGAGTTCTGATTCTATGATTCCTTCGGGTATAGCAGAACAATTGACACTCACAAAAGGCCCTTTTCTTCTGTCACTTGCATTGTGTATCGCGTGCGCGAATAATTCCTTACCTGTTCCACTCTCTCCTACTAACAGAACAGTTGCAGAGGTTTGAGCAACCTTCTTAGCCTGTTCTACAGCGACCTTCATTTTTTCGCTGACAGCAACGATATCTTCGAAAGTATATCTAGCACTCATCCTTCTGATGATTCTCTTGGCTTCTTCCAATTCCCGTGTCAATTTCATGATTTCGGATACATCATGTATCACAGCGACGCTACCTTTGAACTCTCCTTTTACGAAAAGTGGTGTTACGTTAACGATCACATCCTTTCTATTGGGCCCTACTTTGAGTTTTGCGCCATATATAGGTTTTTTAAGCTTTGCAACTTTCATGTGGATACTTTCTCCTTCTGCAATGTCAACCGTGGCAGGTTTTCCTATGACATCGCTCGGTAGAAGGCCTGTTATCCTGGTATAGGCTTTATTGACCAACACGATCCTTCCTTCCGCATCGGCAACGGATATGGCGTCATTTGTTGAGTCTATTATCGCGGAAAGCATAGCTTCAACTTCCTTTAAATTCGTGACTTCTTCTGCCATCTTCTGAACGCTTGTAATATCTCTGAAAACAGCAACGGCACCTATGATGTTACCTTTCGCATCCCTTATAGGTATCCTAGAAGTTATTATCACGTTCTCCCCAACATTTTGAATCCTATCTATCTCTGGAACTCCTGTTGAAAGGACGATATGAAGACGTGTATTTGGTATGGCATCGACAATGTATTTACCCAGCACCTCTTCTGGCCTGACATTCAAAATAAGGGAGGCCCTCCGGTTTATATATGTTATCTTGCCTTCTCTATCGATGGCTATAATCCCTTCAACTATAGCGTTCAATACTTTTTCAAAGAGTTCCTTCTCCATGAATACCACTCCTCGAAGAGATTAATGATCTCTTCTAACATTAGATTCTCAGGTCTCTTCATGGGATCTATGTTGAGCTTCTCGAGAACTACCTCTGGTTCTCTAAGTAAGTTCTTCAAGTTATTCTTCACGGTTTTCCTCCTTTTTGAAAAGAGCTTGCCAAGGAAGAACGATAAAGCATCAAAATCTAAATTCATTTTTTTCTTTTCGAACAACACGACGGATGAATCGACCTGGGGATTAGGAGTGAAATGCGATTTGGAAACATCGAAAAGTTTCTTAACATCACATATTATCCTCGAGAGAGCAGATATATAACCAAAATTCCTTGTACCAGGTTTTGCCAAGATTTTATCCGCCACTTCTTTTTGAATCATGATGACGGCATATGAGAAAGGTGACTTGAATATTTTCTCGAGTATGGGTCCTGTTATATTGTAAGGTATGTTCGAGATGAATTTTACATCCCTTGGGAAGGTTTCAGTTCTGGCTTTCAGGAAATCCTCGAAAATGATTCTCACATTCTTGTAACGGGATAGTCTATCATCTAACAAGGGTTTGAAGTCTTTATCTATCTCATATCCAATCACAGTTGCTCCTGTTTTTGCCAATTCTTCAGTTAATGTTCCCGCTCCAACACCGATTTCTACGACAACATCATCGGATGATATATTCGATATCTCCACGATTTTTCTGGCGATTCTATCATCCGATAAAAGGTGCTGCCCGAGGCTTTTCTTGAGTTTTATATTGTATTTCCTCAAAAGTTCGGACGTTTTCAAGATACCTCTCCTACCTTCAAGTAAACTCGGTAATCGATATCATCGAAGATGCCATCTACCCATTCATAGTAAGATAATTTCTCTTCATCTACAGTCCCTCTGGATAGCTGATCGTAGATATCGAGGAATCTTGTTATATGTTTCTTAACTCTGTTCATGGCATAATCGACACTTGTTCCCGTTGTTATTATAAAAGCCCAATCGCTGGATTGAGCAAGTAATAATTCCCTTGCCATCTGCTTAAGAGCCCTATCAATCAAAGGATCTTCTACTCCTTCGAATTTTTTCGCCATTTCAGTCATCTTCTCAATCATTTCATGGATATGAGGATATATCCAATCGTTCTTTCCGTTCAGCCACACCTCATAGTATCCGTTCGCTCCCCATGAAGAGGCAGCAGGGGTTATTATCTGAACCACATCGAGTTTGTCTATTATCTCTGAAGGTGTGGCGAGTTTTACTGTACTCTGATCTTTTAACAACCTTATAAACTCCTCAAGGAAGAAAATCCCCTCATACCACCAATGACCAAAAAGTTCTGCATCAAATGGGGCAACTATGATCGGTTCAATTCCCATTAAAGAAGAGAGCTTTTCAACTTGCTTTGTTTTCTTATAGAAGAAATCCCTTGCATGTTCTTTAGCCGCCATTTTTGCTTCGTCTATATCGTAAAGTTCTTTCTTCGATAAATCCAAATCTTTAGATGTGATCTTGTGGTATTTTATCCCTGTATTCACTCGAACCCCTGATGGATCTATATACGGTTTTATGTAATCGTACTCTCTATCGAAACCTATATCCCTGTAAAACTCCCTGTAACGGTGGTCCCCAGGATATCCGACTGTGGCGCTCCAAACTTGCTCACTCGATTCTGGATCCCTCGCAAAAACGAACACTTCAGAAGGTGTTATGACAGGTCTGTATACTCCATATCTTGGTTGATCATCAGCGTACCAGAAAGCATGGGAATCGACGAAAAAATATTCAATACCAGCTTCTGCAAGATATCTATCTAATCCAAGGAAGTATCCACACTCTGCAAGCCATAGTCCTCTTGGCTTTCTTCCGAAGTACTTTTCATAAGCTTTCACTCCTATCTCTATCTGTGCTCTTACAGCCTGAGGATATATTTCCATCAAGGGCAAGAACCCATGGGTTGCATTGCAAGTAACGAGTTCCACATTCCCTTTCTCCTGAAACTCCTTGAACGCACCCAAAAGGTCTCTCTCTAAATCCTCCCTGAATACTCTTAAGATCTCCCTGAAATTACTGAGATAATACCTTGCCATTTTGTTTTTCTTCGGATGTTCAGATTTTGTCCTTTCCACCTCTTTCTCTGCTAGTTCTATCAATTTTCCCATATGTCTTTCAAATTTTCTCTGCATATCATCAGAAGACAACATTTCCATGAGTGGCGGGGTTATCGACATAGTTAGTTTAAAAGGTACTTTCTCTTTTTCGAGTCTTCGGAACATCATGATCAACGGTATGTAAGTTTCCATCATCGCCTCGAAGAGCCATCTTTCCTCCAAAAATTCATCATATTCTGGATGTTTTATATATGGAAGATGAGCATGAAGGAAAAGTATCATGTATCCTCTCATAGTATCCCTCCGCTTCTAACGCTTTCCCAGAGAAAAGCTCCTCCTCCTGAGTATTCAACACCTTTTCCGGGGGATGAGACTCTTACCCTTTCGACAGGTTTTACGATAACTCCCTTGGATGGTGAGACACTCTTTCTCCTTTTCCTCAAGTCATACCATCTTTCCCTGTTGGAGGGGGAAGGAGAATTGGGAGGTGTTCTCGCAACATTCGACCTCATGAGAGGAACGAATTCTCCATAGGGAGTTTTGTAACCAAGCTCTGCTAGGTAATCAGCATTGGGCATAGGAACGTTTATGTAGTAATTACTCGTGTATCTCACATCGACGCCAGCTTCAAAGGTTCTATGAGAGTTCTTCCCGTCGAAAATGATATAAGTGACATCGTGAACTCTGAGAACCACGGAACTACCCGGTTCCAAGCTTTCTATGATCCTCCTAGTTTCAGGGGACATATCCCAGTAAACGAAAAGCCAATTGGGGTTGACGGGCAGAAGAACCAATTTATCTTTATTGTAAGTTTTGGGGAGTTCCTTTACTTCTTCAACCTCCCTTTCCTCAACTTTAGCCACAGGGCTTGTAGCCGAAGATCGAGCCTCGAGAGTTTCCTTCTTCAAGAATTCCTTGATTGCACGGATGACTTCTCTCTTTTTCATAGATTTTCTTAACCTCACACCAAGCTGCTTTGCAAACTTCTTCAGATCCTGAATTCTTGGGTTGGTATCAAGCCATGCCAGAATTTCTTCTTTCCTTTTCATGTCTTTTCCCCTCCTTTACATTTCATTGAAAGAATTATAACACACGTTGTTTTTTGTTGTAAATCAATA
>Ga0180301_10003342_pt1 | contig 12542 bp, 13 predicted proteins | sample GuaBasSediGuay16_FD_121797 | JGI IMG/M metagenome (GOLD analysis project Ga0180301, IMG submission 121797) | Subseafloor sediment microbial communities from Guaymas Basin, Gulf of California, Mexico - Guay16, Core 4569-2, 12-15 cm | ecosystem: Environmental > Aquatic > Marine > Hydrothermal...
TCTTCATGATGTAATCAATGATTGAACTCGAAAACATAACCAAAGTGTATAAAGCGGGGCAGACCGAGGTTCCCGCTCTGCGGGGGATTAGCTGCCGCATTGAGTCAGGAGAGATGGTATCTATCACAGGGCCTTCAGGTTCGGGGAAGTCCACCCTGATGAATATCATCGGCTGCCTTGACAAGCCGACTTCAGGACGATACCTCCTGGATGGGATCGAGGTAAGCAAGCTTAACGATAATCAATTAGCCGAGATAAGAAATAAAAAGATAGGCTTTGTCTTCCAAAGCTTCAACTTACTGTCCCGGACCACGGCTTTAGCCAATGTGGAACTGCCACTTATTTACAGCGGCGCCAGCAACCGACGGCAAAGAGCGTTACAGGTTCTGGAGTCCGTGGGACTAGGTCACCGGGTCAACCATAGGCCAAGCGAGCTAGCGGGAGGAGAACAGCAAAGAGTGGCTATCGCCCGAGCCTTAGTAAATAATCCCTCTCTTATTTTAGCTGATGAACCCACAGGCAACCTCGACACCAAGACCAGCCAGGAAATCATGCTAATTTTCAAGCAGTTGCATGAGCAGGGCATGACCATCGTTCTGATTACTCACGAACCAGATATTGCCGCTTATACACAGCGCACTATTAAAATTCGCGATGGCCAGATTGAAGGAGGTGTTTGACAGTTCACTTGCCATTCTGAGCATAGCGAAGAATCTAGACTCTTCACCCCAATGAAATCGGGGCTCAGGGTGACACTTAAATTTCTAGTAGAGGCATCGGAATGAAACTCTGGGATTGTTTCTCTACAGCGCTACGGGCTTTGCTTGGTAACAAGCTAAGGTCAGTTTTGACCATGCTGGGCATCCTGATTGGTGTGGCTGCAGTTATTTCTGTGTTATCCTTAGGAAGTGCGCAGGCGGCTATAGTAGAGGAATCTTTTGCCACCCTGGGGTCTAACCTGATATACGTCACACCTCGAGAACTCGGCATGAGTGGAGTTGGAGCTCAGTCAACGCTGACTTTGAAAGATGCGCAGGCGATTGCCCAGAGCGCCCCTTCTGTAGAAGATGTGTCGCCAATGGCACAGACTTATGCCCAGGTTGTAGCTGGCGGAGAGAGCCTTAGCAACACAATTATTGCCGGGGTGGCTCCACAAGCCGAATGGGTGGACAATTATGCCGTGGCACAGGGCAGCTTCATAACCGACTTCGATTATAGAGCAAGGTCAAGGGTAGCCGTCCTAGGGAGCGAAGTAGCCAAGACCCTTTTTGGTGAGATGGACCCTACTGGCCAGAGCTTGAGGATTGGTGGGCGCCAATTCCAGGTCAGCGGTGTACTGGAAAGCCGGGGGATGGGATTTGGACTTGAAGACATGAGAGTCTATATTCCTTTATCTACCTTCTATACCACTCTGGCAACATCACAGGTGGGCAGCCGCGGAAACAGTGTTAACATAATCAGCGTTCAGGTAAAGAGCAGCGACATGCTGGAGTCTGCCGAGCAGGAGATCACTGCTATTTTGCGGGATACCCACAACATCAGAGAGGGAGAAGACGATGACTTCAGAGTTCTCAACGTGGCGTCTGTGGCAGACCAGGTTACCCAGGTGCTGGGAATACTCCAGCTCGTCCTTGCCGGCATAGCTGGTATATCCTTGCTTGTCGGCGGCATCGGGATTATGAATATCATGTTAGTCTCGGTGACCGAGCGTATCAGGGAAATCGGTCTGCGCAAGGCGATAGGAGCAAAGCGTCGAGATATTATGATTCAATTCCTCATTGAAGCTGCTACGCTGGGGCTCTGTGGCGGCGCTCTGGGGATAGGGCTGGGGTGGATTATAGTTATAATCATGTCCAACATAGCGACAAATCTTGGCTTCTCCTTTACCGCTACGCTTTCCGGCGATGCTATTGCCCTGGCAGTAGGTGTAGCAATTTTTATCGGGCTTGTTTCTGGATTGTACCCAGCCATTCGGGCGGCGAGACTGGACCCTATCGAATCCCTGCGTCACGAATAAACTATTTACCTTGAATCAAAGACAAAAACTCACTGCGCGTTGCTACCTTGCTGCGGAAATTTCCCCTCACCGACGAGGTTATCACAGTTGTTCCCGGCTTTTTTATCCCGCGCATAACCATGCATAAGTGTTCTGCCTGAATGACTACAGCTACTCCTTCGGGTTGCAGTGCTTCAAAGATGGCATCAGCAATTTGCTGGGTCATCCTTTCTTGAAGCTGAGGTCGGCTGGCACAGATTTCTACTACCCTGGCCAGCTTGCTTACCCCTACCACTCTACCACCACGACTGGGAATATAGCCAACATGGGCTACGCCATAAAATGGGAGGAGATGGTGTTCACACATGGAATAGAAGGGAATATCCCTCAGAATCACCATCTCTTCATATCCTTCCCCAAAGTCCACCGCTAGCTCAGCTTTAGGGTCGGCATCCAAGCCGGAAAAGAGCTCGGCATACATTTCAGCCACCCTCCTTGGCGTATCCTTTACACCCTCCCTGCGAGGATCCTCACCAATAGCTTCAATCATGGAGAACATTGCCTTTTTGATTTTATCTTGATTAACCATCTAATTTCCTTCGCTTAGACAGCCTCCTCGGGAGGCTGAGACTTCGCTACATCAAAACTTCTTCCACGGCTGCCAGTTCAGCGGGAAGCTCCATCGGTGCCCGAGCATATCTTGCTGGCACAGCGGGGTCCTTGAGCCCAGTGCCAGTGACTATGCAAATTACACGCTTGTCGGAGAAGTTCCCCTCTTTGGACAACTTAATCAGCCCTGCTAAGGAGGCTCCTGAAGCTGGCTCGCCAAAGATGCCTTCTTTGACTGCCATCAATCTGTAGGCATCCATAATCTCATCATCAGTAACACAGTCAATGATACCTCCCGACTCATCTCGAGCAGCTACTGCTTTCTGCCAGCTAGCGGGATTGCCAATGCGAATAGCTGTGGCAATAGTCTTAGGTCTTCTGACAATCTTGTCTAACACTATGGGGGCAGCACCCGCGGCCTGAAAGCCCATCATTCTAGGAGTGTGGCTGGCCCTGCCCGCACGAAGGTATTCCACGAACCCTTTCCAATAAGCAGTAATATTTCCGGCATTGCCCACAGGAATAAAGAGATAATCGGGAGCGTCTCCCAAGTTATCTATAATTTCAAAAGCTGCTGTTTTCTGACCTTCGATGCGATCAGGATTTAATGAGTTTACCAAGGTAATTGGGTATTTCTGGGTCAGTGCACGCACTATTTGAAGCGCCTGGTCGAAATTACCCCTTATACCTATAATTTGAGCGTCGTAAACAAGGGCCTGGGCTAGCTTTCCCATGGCTATCTTCCCTTTTGGAATGATGACGATGGTTTTGAGTCCGAATCTAGCGCCATAGGCAGCTGCCGAAGCACTGGTGTTGCCTGTGGAGGCACAAATGATACTCTGGCTGCCCTTTTCAACCGCCTTAGCCACCGCTACTACCATGCCCCGATCTTTAAAAGAGCCGGTGGGGTTACAGCCCTCGAGCTTAAAATAAAGTTCACCACAGCCGAGCTCTTTCTCCAGAGTTCGTGCCCTCACCAAAGGAGTATCCCCCTCCCCTAACGTAATCAAAGGCGTAGCCGGGGTGACTGGCAAGAAATCATGATACCTATTTAAGACGCCTTGCTTCATGTCTCAACTCTGATAAAGTTGCTAACCTCGTTAACCACAGTTAGCTGTCTTAATTGCTTAAGGGCTTTTTGCATCCCTTCTTCCTCTGCCGGATAGGTCATAATGACGATTATGGCGGTTTGTGCTGCCGGATCGCTTTCTTTCTGGATTACGGACGAAATGCTTATAGAGTTGTCGCCCAGCACTTTGGAGATTTGAGCCAAAACACCGGGGCGGTCAGGCGCATTCAGCCTGAGATAATACCGTGTCTTTAACTCGGACATGGGCTTAACAGTTGCTCGCCGGTCTAATTTTAGGTCAGGAACATTATTGGCGCCGCGATAGATATTTCTGGCTATCGCCAACACATCACCTATAACAGCACTGGAGGCTCTGAGAGCTCCAGCCCCCTCCCCATAAAAGACTAGTTTGCCAGCTAAGTCAGTTTCTACTTCGACAGCATTGTAAACATCATTTACTTCAGCTAACTGAGAATCCCGGGGGATAAAAGCAGGATGAACCCTCATCTCCACTTTGTCGTCATCTCTCTTAGCAATGGCTAGAAGTTTTATGGCATAGCCAAATTCTCTGGCATAAAGAAAATCTCGAGCAGCAATATTTGCTATTCCTTCACAGTACACATCTTGTGGGACAAATTTAGCTCGAAAGGCAAGGTTGGATAAGATAACCAGTTTATAAGAAGCATCTATCCCCTCTATATCATTAGTTGGATCGGCTTCGGCATAACCTAATTTCTGGGCTTGTTTTAAGGTTGAAGCAAAATCCAGCCCCTCTTGTGACATTCGAGACAGAATATAGTTAGTAGTGCCATTAAGTATGGCACGGATGGACGAGATTTTATTGGCTGCTAAGTCTTGCTGGAAAGAGGAGATAAGTGGTATGCCGCTGCCCACGCTGGCCTCATAGCGAAGGTCAGTATTGTATTTCCTGGACAGAGACAATAGCTCGTATCCATGTTTAGCTATTACCTCCTTATTGGCTGTAACTACATGCCTTCCGTTAGAGATAGCCTGTTCTATATATTCTCTGGCCGGATGCTCACCGCCAATAAGTTCGATTACTATATCAACATCAGGATGAGCAAGGATTTCTTCAGAGTGGGTAGTCAACAGGTTAGGACTAATCCCTACTGAACGCCGTTTATTCACATCGCGCACCAGTACTTTTTTCAAAACTAGAGGAAGTCCCGCTTGCTCAGCCAAGCTGTCTGCCTTGGTTGCCAAGACTTCAGCCACACCACAACCGACAACGCCCAGGCCCAGCAACCCGACGCCAATATCCTTCTTCATTGTGGCTTTACCTTCCCTCCAGAACCTTATCTACAGCCCATGCTTTCTTTTCTTTATTCAGCAAATTTTCAATTGTGCTGTTCTCCTTCAATTCCCCAAACCAATCATTCATGTGCTTGCCTACCAGCCCTTCCCTGCCATTCAGTGTGAGCTCATGCTCACCCCTTTCTATGACCTTAACCAGCCAATAGCCTCCAGTGGTTTGGACCGATTCATCTTTAACTGGCTCGCTTACCACATTGGGAGTAATATTGAAGGCAACTTGGTCAAAGGCAGTACTGCCCATATCTCCTTGTTTTAATCCGGCAAGCTCGCCTCCCTTGATTTTGCTTTCGTGCTGAGAATAATTCATAGCTAGGGCACTGAAATTGCCGCCAGATGCTAATTGAGCTTTAACCCGCTCTGCTTCGGTTTCGCTGCCCAGCAGCATAACTAGAGCGTCTATCTCCTCATCATGTTTATCAGTAACCTTTATAAGCCAATAACCGACGTTTTTAGTTGCTGTTTCATCATAAATAGGCTCGCTTATCTCGCCCGGTGTGATATTGAAAGCGGCATCGGCAATCAAGGTACTGGGCATTATCTCCCTGGGCAGCCAACCCAAATCCCCTTCAATCGCAGGATTGCAGGAAAACTCCTCAACCAAAGCGGTGAAGTTATCGCTGACTTCAATTTTGGCTATCGCTTCATCCGCTACCTCTTGGCTCTCTACAAGCATTACTTGTACGTGAGCCTGCTCCATTGTGGCATTCAGCCCGGAACTAAAATGTTCTTCAAGCTTTTCCAACAATAAGGCACTACGAACTATCTCTCGATATGCCTCATTATCAGGCCACCCAGTTTCCCTGAGCCTCGCGTCTATCTCCTCAGGAGCAACTTCGATGCTCAGATTATTAGCGCCCTGCCTTAACAATTCAGCCTCGATAATATACTTGGCCACCATATCAGCAACATAATCGCCCATATTCTGGATAAGCTCGAGTTCCACGCCCGTAGCTTTGGTGTAAGCATCAAACATCTTCACGTAGTATTCCATAGTAAAATCGACTCCGTTTACCTCAATCACAACCTCACGCCAGGCTCCAGCTCTAGCCTTATAGTCCTGATAATATCCATATCCCACCCAGCTCAAAATGCCAGCCAGAAAAACAACAGCAGCAATTATCACAATACGGCGTATTTTCATCTGGCGCTGCCATTTAGAGAGTTGCCGCTTAGTAGGGGCTGGCTTTGGTATAGCTTTTTTCTGTTTCTTAGACAAGAATCACAACCTGCTAATCTGGCACTTTTTTTGCTATGATAACTATGATAACATAATTATGTCAGCCGTGGCGACGGGGTGTAGCGCAGCCTGGTAGCGCACCTGAATGGGGTTCAGGTGGTCGGAGGTTCAAATCCTCTCACCCCGACTTTGAATAGGAAGTAAAGTGGTCAGACCACCTGAGTCGCCGAAAAAATAAAGGTGGCTAAATATGGTCTAGACCACCTGAATCGGTAGAAAATGAGGCGGGTCCGCAAAATGAATAATGGCCGCATCAATAAAAATGGAGGTGCCACCGGGGGTATCCCTCAAATCCTTGGTGGCGGGATTTGTGCTCACAAAACGAACGGAGGGGAAAAGTCCAAGGACGGTAGAATACTACCAGGACAATCTTAGGCGTTTTCTCTGGTATGCTGGGAGGCAGGGTTGGTCTGATGACGTTAGGTTTCTGACGGATTGGCAAATCAGGGAATTTTTAGGTTATGTAGGTACTGAAACTCATCGGTGGGGGCTCGAAGGTAATGGTTCTGAAACTTCCCAGCGTAATGCTTCACATTCAACTGTTCGTCATTACTTTGTTGTTCTCTCCTGCTTCCTTAACTGGGCAGTGGGAGAAGGTTTTGTTGAAGAAAGCCCTATGGCCAGAATAAAGGTAGCGAAGTCAAAGCCAAAGGTCATAGTCCCATTCAGCAACGAGGAGATCAGCCGAATGGTAGCAGTTTGCGATTATGACTATGAGCACAATGCTAAGTTTCTGGGCAGTCGCAATCGAGCAATAATCTTGGTCTTGCTCGACACAGGCATTCGACTTTCGGAGTTACTTGGAATGAAAGTTGGCGATATAAATAACGAGACTGGGTATATCCGGGTGCTGGGCAAAGGTAGTAAGGAGCGAGTCGTGAGAATGGGGAAAGTAGCTCGGAAAGCACTGTGGCGCTATCTGATGTACCGCAGTTGCAAGGATACGCAAGAACTCTGGTTGACTGAGGAAGGGAAACCTTTGCATAACGGTGGTGTCCATTCGCTAGTCAAACGGCTTAAAGAAAGAGCAGGCATAAATGGGAGCGGAAATGTTCATCGCTTCAGACATACCTTTGCCCTAAACTTTTTGAGGACGGACAAGAACGTTTTTAATTTGCAGTATTTATTAGGACACTCCGACCTAGATATGGTAAGACGCTATACTGCAACCTTAGGGATGGAAGATGCCCTGAGAGCTCATGAGAAAGCAAGCCCGGCAGACCTTTTGGAGTTAAAGTAATGCCGAGACTAAGCGATCCCAGGATAACCAAAGGGCATGCTGCCAGTTTCTTGGTGCGCTTGTATTTACAGGAACCTGAGTTTCTTTCAGAGTTCCGACAGCTTCGTCAGAATCACGCTGAGTTATTGGCAAAAGTATTGGTGACACAGGTTGAGTTCCTTGTGAAGTGCAGAGAGGTTCTGAGTATTGAAAAATATCAGAAAATGGTCCGTGCCTTATATCAATTGCCCGTTACACGACGCAGTATTCCTACTCTACCCGAAAACTTAACTCGCCAACTCGAACAGATGAAGCAGATGTATGTGAAACTAGAGCCGTACTTTCATGATCTGGAGCAGTTAGCTTCTAGATGGAAGCTTAAGGCGTCTTGGGCAGGCCCTATGTTGTATTTATACCATATTCATGATTGCCTTCGTGCAGCCGGTGTGCCCGATGGCATTGATGTACCTCTGGAGCAGCTAGATTTGTTATATCCTTGGCCACCACCTATTCCGCCCTTGGAAATCAAGGTGTCCGCCTGGGCTTTCGTTCTTTATGGTCGGAAACAGATCCAGCTCGACATTGCAAAGAAACTGAAGAACTACGAGGACAGGCTTAAGACACTTGGTCTGAAGGAAAAGCCAAGTGCTCTCGATAATCATGCTCAATGGTGGTTTCAACACTATGTCAAGGGAAGAAAGTATAGAGAAATCAATCAACAGTTCCCATTAGTTGAGGAAGAAACGATAAAGAGGAAGGTGTACGAATTCTCCAAGTTGGCTGGAATCAGGACCCGTTGATGCGCTTTTACTGACCTCTTAGAAATCCACATACAAAAATACGGACAAGCTGTAGACTTATTGAGAGTCTACAGCTTGTCTTTTGATATGGGCATAACTGTTACTGAAGCCGGACGGAAAGGAGGGCTAACAGTCCTCAGCAGAAGAGGGCAGTCCTTCTATTCTGAGATTGGAAAGAAGGGCCAGACAGTCATGAGGCGAAAGTACCCCGACATGGCAAGGGAATGGGGCAAGCGTGGCGGCAGGCCCAAGAAGGTGACGCTAGATGAGATCTTGGGGGAGAAAGGCAAGTAAGAATAACGAAGGAGGTATGCGGACCTGCCTACGCTATGCCTATCTCCCCCACCCCCATTATATAACAAGGCAAAAAAACTCTGTCTTGAGAAGATACTTAATTAAGCATAGGTGAGTCATGAAGACCTACCTAAATCCTTCCGAAATATCATTGTTGGAGCAAGCCGCAACGAATTTACGAGATAAGCTGCTTATTCGGGTGCTATTTCACCTTGGATGTCGCGTGTCCGAGGCGCTAGCTTTGCAAGTCCAGGACATAGACTTCAGCCAAGGCACAGTAGTCATTCAGCATCTTAAATGTCGCATCAAGCTTTCCTGCCAGATGTGCGGAGCTAGACTTGGGGCGACTCACGTTTTTTGCCCTAAGTGTGGTGGCAGGATAGGAAAGAGTCGACCCGAAGGGCAGCAACACCGGCGCCAGAGAATTCTGCCGATCGACAGTGACACTCTTGACGTTCTCAAAGAGTATATTAAACGAGGCGGCCCTGTGGTACGGGATGGTAAGCGACTAATCTTCGGAATAAATCGGCATCGTGCTTGGCAGATCATCAAAGAATGCGCGGAGGAGGCTGGGCTGCCGAAACTGGTTAATCCTGAAACAGGCAGGGTCCACAACGTTTCGCCCCACAAACTAAGAGACGCATTCTCCATCATGGCCGTAAAACAAAATGACTCCGGGGACGGGCTCCGACTGCTCCAAGAGCATTTAGGCCACCAAAGCTTTAACACCACAGCCCGGTACAGAAAAATATCGGGCACAGAGCACCAAGAATGGTATCAGAAACTCTGGAACAAGAAAGATTGATTACCATATCTTTTGTCTCCGAGGTGAAGCGAATTGGTTGAGCCGCTGAGACCAGCCAGGGGCGGCTTTGTTCGCCCCTTTGGCTGCGGTTGCTTTATCAGGGAATTTCTACTGGGTTATGGCCCGAATGGATCGCCGTCAATTGACCCGGAGGTTGGAGCCCCTCAAGCAGATGTTTTTTATTTCTACAAAAGAGCGTTGATGCGGGCTACAGCGGTGGATCAGGCGACGAGAATGGAGGAAAGGCGGGCCCGGCGAGAAAAGCGTTCCATAGAACCCGCTAACATCGAGAGGCTGACCAAGCAATATCTGTCGAGAATGCCATATAAATCTAGAGGGTGCCGGTTCCATAGTTTTGTCGTGTATTTCTCTAACCTTCAACGATTGCATTGGGTGGAACCTACCGGGCGAGAGGAGCCATCAAGTTTTCAAGATCATTATCCACCCGGTCCGCCACACAGATATTTCCGGCTCACCGATGCTGGTAGAGCTGCTCCTGAGTCAGCCTGGGATAATCCCTATCGCGCTCTTTACGGCTAATGTCCAGCTGACTGGACATAAAGCCGATAACATTTGGTTTTTATTCATGAAATCTAGGAGAAATCAGAGAAGGGTCCCTTGTTCAAGAGATGTTCAAATGGCGTTCAAAATACTGTTCAAATGTTGGTTACATCATTCAAATGTGGTTCAAATTTCCATGATTTATCAATACGAAAATCACGTTTAAAAGGAGGCTAAAGATGGAACGATTAACAGCAAAAAAGAAACTCTCAGTGGTCAAGCTTTATTTGTCCGGCCTATCCTATGATGACATTGCGGCCAGGAGCGGTGTTAGCAAAGGGACAGTGGCCAATGTTGTCACTGATCTGAAGGCAGGCCTGATTCCCGAGGCAGCTGATGTTGCTGAATATATTGAGCTACTTCGCGAATTATCCTTCGACTTGAAACGGTCAGAGCTAACTCCGGGGCAATGTGCTATAGGGCTCGCACTTCTCAACCAGATCAGAGAATGTGGGCTTGACCCGGCCGACATCAGTCGCTGGCCAATGATTCTCAAATCGGTGAGAAACGAAGACGATATTAACGAGTTTGTCCGACTGGTCTATAGCATTCAGCAAGTTCAGCAAAGGAGTGGCTTGAGCCTTGAGGCCCTCGACAACAAAGTCCAGGAACTAGAGAGAAAAGCAGCCGATCTAGAACCTATATCACATAAACTGAAGGACTACAAAAAGGAGCTTACCGAATTGACCAGGCAGCGAGATGAGCTTACCAGCGCCGTAGCCCTTCTTGAGCAGAAAAATGAATTGCTGAGCCCCCAGGTCAAGGAGCTGGAAAAGAGCGAACAGACCCTATCACGCCGGATTGCCGATATGGAGCCGAAGGCCAAGAAAGCAGAAGCGACCCTCTCTGCTCTCAAGAGCGAGATACAAAAGCTTAACGATATAGGGTTCTCCCTCATGGAACTGGCTGAGTTCAACAAGAAGCTACAAGCGATTGCGCGGCATCACTCTATCAAGCCCTCTGAACTCAGGGGTCGCTTATTACACGAGCTTGAGATCCTCAACAAAGAGCTGACACTCGAAACCCTAATCCAAAGCCGGCAGCAAGAGATAGATAAGATTGAGCAAGCTATCGCTAAGGGCAAAAATGAGATAGAGAGTACCAGGGCATCTGTTGACAGCCTCAAACAGGAGAAAAGGAAACTAGAAGACAGTATCAAGGAAACGAGGGAAAAGGTGAGTCGAGAAATCGCCAAAATCATCCCCCTAGCTCAGGATACCATCAGTAAACTGGGTGAGGAACTGCGGCGCGGTAATGAAGGGGCACTAGCTGAGATACGGCGGCTCAAAGAGGAAGCCGTGGATGTAGGCAGAGAGGTCGGTCGATATGAAGGGATTCTCCAGGTTAGCGAATGGCTCAACGAGTTAACGGCTCTGGTGCGAGGTGAAGAGAATATTGAGGGCAACCGGGTCAGGATTATTGTCTTGTCAGTCTTGCGGGCCCTCCACATCTGGTTGAAGGGTCAGCACCCTCTGTCCTACACACTTCTACCGATTGCTGTTGAGAACCTAATCAGTGAGATGGAAAGATGGAAAGTATGAAATCATTTCATGACCATTTGGAAAATTTGCAGTCTCAAGCGAAGAAGCTTGCTGAATCGGGACTTGCCTTGAACTCAATATTTGACCAAGAAGAAATCCGGCTGAAGCGAGAAGATGAGGCATCAAGCCTGAGAGCAGTGTATCGTGCCGTTGAGGAGCAGTTGCAGCGCTTGGAGAGGACTGAGGCTTCAGTGGAGCTTGGTCACAGCCAAGGGAACTTGATATTATCCCTGGGCGGATTGGCTGTGGCAGCAATGGGTTCAAAGAGCAATCGGCTGTCAGCTATGAGGGATTATCTTCTCCGTGAGCCCACCCATAGACAGCAACCTTTCGGCCTGGTTATGGTCTGTATCGGGCCCAAGGGCCTGCCTGATGATGTTCGGGGTATCTCTATATCCCAGCTAGCCCGTGAATCAAATCGACTAGAATCCCAGATTATTAACAAACTGCGAGAAGATGGCTATCTCCTTTTCAGTCAAGAGGCATTCTCTGCCCTGATTGACAAGCTAACTGGTGATATCCAGGAAGGACGGCTGAGTTTGCCCATATCCAGGGACAAACTGGCTGAGATTGCAGGATTGAACAAATCAAAGCCCAGCATCAAGGTCATAGAAGCGGAGTGACTGCCAGTCTGCTGATAAGCCTAGCCCTCTCGGTCTTGCGCCTGATGCTGCTCGCTGTCTCCCTGTGGCTCTGCCTGAGCAGTCCTGCTGCTGTCTCATAGAGCTAAATTCGCCCTTTCAGCGAACGTGGTTTATCCCAAGAAAATGAAGCTGCCCGCCTAATATGATGAAAATATAGGTTCATTCTGAAGTTCAACAAAATGTCCTTTTGTGTGATGATGGATACTGGATAATCGCACATTAACAATTGAATATAAGGTAAGCCTAGCCTGAACGCTTGCTCACTTTGGGCAAATAAACGCAAAGGGGGCAAGATGGAAGGATATTGTAGTAATTGCCATAAGGTGTGGACATTAGAAACACGGCAAGGCATTTGCCAGTGGTGCTCACGTGAGGCAACTTGCCTCACTACCTTGACAAAGCCTCGCCAGCTAAAGTCTAGCCGAAGCCGAA
>Ga0180301_10003343_pt1 | contig 12536 bp, 21 predicted proteins | sample GuaBasSediGuay16_FD_121797 | JGI IMG/M metagenome (GOLD analysis project Ga0180301, IMG submission 121797) | Subseafloor sediment microbial communities from Guaymas Basin, Gulf of California, Mexico - Guay16, Core 4569-2, 12-15 cm | ecosystem: Environmental > Aquatic > Marine > Hydrothermal...
CCAAAACATTTATAAACCTTTTTGGTTTAAATTATTTCAAAGGGGGTATCGTCATGGATAAGATAGAGATATTAGACGAGAAGATTAGAGTGTGTAATGCTGAGTTGGACATCGCCCTGGTCAAGTTCGTAAACAAGATGAGGCTTATAGAAGATTTAATTTCGACACTGAGTAAACACGATATGCTTGTATCTGAAGAGTTAATTAACCAATTGGAAGAACTGAGGAACATGATTGGTTCTTCATTTGAGGCACAGAGTATTTTAGGGTTGCTACATAAATTAAAAAACCTAAAGAAAGAAAAGAAAGAATTAGAAGAGTTTAGAAAGCGATATAAATAATGTTTGCAGTAATTTGGTCTAAAAGCTCTCAGATAGACTTGAAGGTGTTTAAATATTTTGACGAAGCAAAGAGTTTCGCAGACGGTTTAGATGCAGACTGGATAGTGATTGTTCCTGTATTGTACATGCGGAGGGCGAAACGTTGATACATCCTGCGTTGGTGCAACTTTATTCGAACTCGCCTCATAAACCTAAAGAAATCTGGATCAGCGATGTGGTTTATTGTCTTCGTAGAGCTTTTTTCTCGTATCTATTACCTTTACAAAAACAGTTTAATGATGCACAGCTTGCTGGTATATTTATTCACAGGTTGATCCAGGATCAACTGAGTAAAGAAGGTTTTGAAATTGAGAAAAGAGTAGAGTATGACTTAGGCGAAGGTTGGAAACTTGTTGGAAGAATAGATGCATGGTGTGACGATACGGTTATTGAGATTAAGACTGTAAAGGGGCAGATACAAGAAATCCCACCATACTGGATTGATCAGGCTAATGTTTATGCATATCTAAGCGAGACACCCAAGTTGAAATTGATAGTCGTAGATAAGACTACTGGTCACTTTGAGGAGTACATATATGATGTTGATGAAGATAGGGCAATAGACGTCATCAAAAAAGCAGAACATGTTAAAGATTGTATTATTAATAGAACACTCCCTGATGGTAGAATGGACTGGTGTAAGAAGTATTGTGGATATTCTGTTATTTGCTTTAATATATTGAAGGAAAAGACAGAATAAGTCTTAAACACCAAAACATTTTTAAACAATTTTTACAAAATTGTATACATGGTGCGATATTTAGAGCATTTAGAGCCGAGAAGGGGTTGCGGATATAGAAGGGTTGGAAAACTGTATGTGGTTGGATCTGGAATGGCATACGAATGCCATAGACTACCACTTGTCCTAACTGTCTGTCCAGTGTGTGGTAGTGGCATAAAACATACAAGGGGTTGGATAAGAATAAACCCTCAGAAACTATTTGGCAAGTGTCCAGAGGAATATACTAAATTCTGCCCATTCTGTGGGGGCGAATTGAAGAGAGAGACTGGAGTTTGGGTCAAGTGCTCGGAGTGTGGTGCAAAGATAAATGTTGTACAATATTCTAAGTGTACTTGCATCCCTACGTGCTACGTTTGCAACCCTCCTGAAAAGGCGTTCATGCTTTGGGTTGGTGAGAAGTTTTATCCTACGCCACAACATTTTGTAAATGAGGCTCTAAAGCTCGGTGTTAGCAAGGCAATACCTTCGATTCCCAAAGGTTTCGAACTAGGAAAGTCAATTGTTTACTTAGCACATAGAAAAACTGTTACAGCAATTGTTGAAAATAAGATGATAAGCATAGAAGGAATATTTTATGCGTTTATACCTCTAAGATTTGAGTATCTTGTGAAGAAATCAGATTTTGAACAAAATAAGGATAAGTACTTGGAGATGGAGGAAAGAGGAATAGAGATTGTCGTAGTACCCGATAATTACGAAGAAATGGTGAAAAAGGCAGAGGAAAGACACAAGCGTAAGAGACGGGCTAAAAAATCTGTAGTAGGTCAAACAACTTTGTCTTAATTTTTATTAGGTGGTGTGTATGGTTAAATGGAAAGAACTTGTCGGAAAGAGAGTTTTGATATTAGATTACAAAACGTGGGATCTACTAGAGGCAAAAGTGGTCGAAGTTTCTCCGAGTGGTAAATTCGTGAAATTAATGTATCCCAACGGTACTACAGTGTGGAAATCAACGAGTTCCATCTACCTTGAAGAGGTATTAAGTAGTTAAAAACCCTGCCTTGATTTTTTAATTTTTTAAATCAAGCTCTTAACTGAACCAAAAACTATATATACCCTATTAACCTTTTTTACCATAGGTACTGAGGTGGACACGGAGCTACTTCGGGGCTTGAGGGAAGGCGGGGGGATTGCCCGTCCCCTCGACTCCGTGTCGTAACCCTCAGTACCTATACGAGGAGAGGTGCTTGTGCCCGCTTACTTCGGTGGTCTCCGAGCCCTGCGGTTTGGGCGGGGTTGGGGGTTCAATTCCCCCATAGCGGGCACATGAATCCTCTCCAAACTCTATACCTGTACACCAAAACCTTTTTAAACAATTTTGTATGTTTGTGATCTATGAGACGAACTAGACCTTATAAAGTATGGAAATCCATAGGGAAGTTGAAACCAGATAAGGAGAACAAGGAGGGTTTTCCAGCATATTCGGGAACTCCTGAGATGGATGTTGTTAATGTACTAATGACTGGAAGTACTGCGAACAGTTTCTATGCTAAGGCTGTGGTCAAAGTTCAGGACATCGTCAACGTCCTCGAATCTTACCATAATCCAGAGTTCTTGGCAAAAGCTACAGTTTATGCCAGAGAGAAAGGCTATGTCAGAGAGATACCAATTGCTTCTACAGTAGTACTTTCAAAGAAAGACTTGGGATTGTTCAAGAAGATTGTTCACAGGGTTTGCAGAAATCCACACGATTGGCAGACGTTCATTGACATTTGCAGATCTAAGGCAATAAGAGAGGGAATTGGAAGAGCGTTGAAGAGAGAGATCATTGAAGCTCTAAGAAACATGAGCGTTTACCATGCGATGAAGTATCCAAGAGCCGTTGAAGACATGATCAACATTGCCAGACCAAGAGAAGACGTCAATCCAGTTGTGATCAAGTACATCAAAGAGGGTATAACCTCTGGAGATCCACAGCTTGAAGCTCTGGAGAAGCTGAAAGCCACTGACAATGAAGATGAGATTGTAAGACTCATTGAAGAGGGAAGATTACCATACGAGGTCGTAACAGGCTCAGTGAAGAAAATGACTCCAAGGGTTTGGGAAGCTTTACTATATCAAGCCCCATACATGAACTTGCTTAGAAACCTCAACAACTTCATCAGGTATAGAGTATTCGACAAAGAGGAGAACTTAGAGTACGCTGTAAGGAAGTTAACTAACAGAGAGGCTATTAGAAAGGCAATGGTCTTCCCGTTTAGGTTCTACGTTGCCTATCACATGCTTCTCGATTCAGAACCTGCTTACAAACTTAGAAGAGCACTCGAAAAAGCAATTGAGATTTCTGTCGAGAATGTACCAGTGTTGGAGGGTAAAGTCTGTATAGCACCAGACGTATCTGGTTCAATGTCTGGAAAAGTGCTTGGCGAGTACTCCGTCTTACAGTGCTGTGACGTTGTAGGAGTATTCACAGCAATCATGATCAAGAGGTGCAAGCAATTTCCGCTTGTCTTACCGTTTGACCACGAACTAAGGTTTGATTTAGTCGAAGAGGCAATAGGTAAAGAGACTATCCTTGAGATTGCAAGAGTAATTGGTGTTGCCGAGGGTGGAACATCGCTATCAGCACCGATAGAGTACTTACTCAAAGAAAACATCGATGTCGATTACTTCATCGCCTTCACTGATAATGAAGAGTGGGTTGATAGACCATTCGTAGAAGCTCTTGACGATTACATCAGAAGGGTTAATCCAGAAGTCAAGGTTTATCTGGTTACGCTACAGCCTTACAGAGATTATCCAACGCCACCTAAATGGAGAAATGTCCACTACATCTTCGGATGGAGTGACAATGTGCTAAGGTACATTGCTTCCGATGTTGAAGAGCAGATCGAGGAGATTGAAAAGATTGAACTTTAATAATAAGTTAAATTGTTAACCCCAACTGTTACCTAAAACTTATTATATTTTTTAAATATAGTGATATACATGGGGATACCAAAACAACTTGAAGATAAGATAAGGGTCGCCTTCTTAGAGTCGTTTGTAAACAACCTTGAAGGAGAGTACGTAGATTTCAAGGAGATGGGTTATGGTGATTTACTTGTAATTATAGACCAAGCTGACGTAGAAACGCTTGAAGAAATTTCAGAAGACATCCTCGACAACAAGAAGCTAAAGTTCGATGAGAAAATGTCGCTTTGGAGCAGGATAGACGAAAGGCTAAGGAGGATGGTCGGCAATGCCTGATTTGCATTATTATCTTACAAGGATCGAAGAAGCAACGAGTGCTGAAGAGCTACTTGAGCTTAAGAAGGCGATTAAGTCAGATCCAGACTTGTTACCAGGAGATGTTAGGGTGCTCATAAGCATACATTTAATGCCTAAGCTCAAGAAAGTAGCAACACACAAAGAAATCTACATGGCTGAAGCAATGGATAAGCTTGAGAAATTAGAGGGAATAGTCGATTCTGAGTTGTACGAGGTGTTAGAGGGCTACTTACTAAGCTACGCTCCAGAACACTACAGATCTATTGAAACGCTTAGAAAGAGAATTTTGAGGTATATACCAGCGTTTATAGAGTACGTCCACAAGTTAAGAAAGAAAGTTATTAGTCTTGAAGATCTGGACAAAGATAAACTTAAGACGTTCCATGTAGAGAAGTTCATAAATACTTTTAGTGAAAAAGAACATGAGAGATATTATCTTGCCACTTGTCTCAACGCTTTTGGTAAGTGGTTAGAGGAGAACTTTAGAGGATTCGCTTTTCCGAGGGTTAAAAAGAAGAGACCTAAGAAAAAGGAACTTCCATCGTTTCTGATCGAGGAGCTTAAAGAAAGTAGAGAAAAAGCTACTGTCTTCCTGAGAAGAGCGAGAAAAGGTGTACCAAGAAACCTGAACGAGCTTGATAGGATTTTTTCAGCTATAGACTATGTTTCAGAGAGATTAGAACCGATGAGGCGAGAGCAGTTCAGAATCTACTTCAGGTTGCTATTACAAACTGGCTTGAGACCTGAGCATGCCCTCGCATTCAGAGTAGAAGACTTCCTGGAAGAGAATATCAGTCTCATAGAGGATGTATGGGGTCGAAAGTTCGTAATGGTTGCAATAGGTAAGGCGTTAGAGCGAGATAGAGAGGCAATGGGGTTATCTGCAAGCGATATCAAGCAAGTGCCAGAAGTCACGTTTGTGTCTAAGAGTTTGTACGATAGGATTCAGAAGTTTATAGGAGAATTTGACTTAGAATACGACCACCCTATTTGTAACATACCTCACAGCACTCAAAAAGACAAGATCGTTAGAATAAGAAAAATAACGGGTATAGAATTTAACAGGTACGATCTAAGAGAAACGTGGGCGAGTGTTATCTACAATGCTTCTGGATACGATGTTAAACTTGTTAAAGACCTGGGTGGATGGGCAACGGCAAACATACCTATACAAGTGTACATCGCAACAATGAGTCCTGAAGAAGCAGTAGAGATAGCGAAAAAGTATCAGATTTTCTTGCCGAAATCTCACAAGTCAGCGGTTGAAAAGATTGAAAGAAGAATTAGCCCTGTCGTTGAAGCTCTTAGAGAGAAGATTAGGGAGCTTGAAGAGAAGTTGAGAAAAATAAGTGGAGGTGAGTTAAGTTGAGGGTAGAGGAGGAACTAATCTTGGCTGAAACGTTGTTGAGGTTAGAGGAATTGGAAAAACTTATTGATAAAGCGTTCTATACTGAGATGTCTTCTAAAGCTACGATAGTATGTCCAGAATGTGGAGGAACTAACGTGCAGGTTGTAGGAACTACAGCCAAAAGGGTAAAGTTTGTGTGCAAGCATTGTGGTCGTGAATTTCAAAAGTCGAAAACGGCTATAGAGGGGGATAAACATGATAGAGTATTGGAAAGCGATGGAAATTTTTAGAAGAGGCATATTCATGACAATCAAACAGTTAGCACCGTACTTATCCGACCAGGAAGCATGGAATCTCGTAGATGAAGTTCTCAAGAGGGCAAAATCTTTTGATGATGTTCTACCTATTATCTCTCAGGTGGTGAGGGATTATGAAACTCGAAGAACTACTAAAAAATGAAAAATTTCAAAAACTTGCAGACATGGTTCGCAAATTTGTAAAACTGTGCAAAAAGAGTAGTGTAGAACGTTACGTAACAGAAAGAGGCTTTACTGAGACAAGAAAGTTGTGTTACAGAGTTTTGAGAAGACCTATCGATGAGTTAAAAATGTGGGAGATGTATGGAAAATGGGATACTGAAAAGTCCTTCTATAAGAGGTTTGTTTGCACTGCAAATAAATACTTAGCATGGCTACTAAAAGAACTTGTGAAAAAAGATTTAGCACCTCCTCCTTTTTACAAACCTCCTGAAGTTATGCTTGAAGTCGAGACAAACAGTAGGATATGCGTTTGTTATTCATGTGCCAGTGTTGGAGCATATCCTGTTATTCATGGACATAGCCCTTATAGTGCCAGAGATGTGTGGGTATCTCAGAAGGATTTGCTTTTAGCTGAGTGTTATACCGAGCACGATGTACCTATTGAAAAGATAAGAAGGATATACGTAGATCCAGAGGCTGAAGAGGAGACTAAGAAATTCGTTGAAGAGTTCTGTAAAAAACATGGTATTGAATTAGTTTGGGGATTTCCAGAACCAGATGAAGAATCAAAGAAGCTCATGCTTGAACTGGCAAATTATCTTGCTGAAAGAAGTAGGAAATGTATGTGTACTTGGAGTACAATACCTCCAGATCCAATAGTCTCTGCCTTGGCGGAGATTTATGACCAGGAATTTCACAAAGATGAGCCACTAACTCTACGGTGTTCTTGCCCGATTGGAGCTTCAGATGCAATATACGAACATAACAAAAGAGCGAGGATGAGTAAATTCTATAGCAGAAAATTTGGGTGCGAAGATCCGCCAGAAACTTGTGATGTGCCCTAGATTTTTAGGTGTGTCTGGGTGTTAATTGATACTACCATAACATTTTTATACTATTTTTAACAAAATACAAGTATGGATGCGGAAGATTTGAATTTAGATCACATAGTGGACAAACTTGCCCAGGAATCTGTCGCAATAAAAGAGATCGCAAACGAAATAGACAAACTATCAGACCAGTTCCTCGATAAACTAATAGAGAAAGTTAAAGAAGCATACGAAGTTGGGAGTAAAATCTCAGGAGCTTCAGTAGAATCATACATAGGAGCAGTATTGTTTATGATATTAATGAAGTTTGGAGAGGCGTTTGGATTAGACAAGGTTCTTGGAGCGTTATACAAAGTGGAATTAACGTTTGAACTCTTGACTGATCCTGTCATCTGTGCGATGGTGGATGAATTTATGAAAAAAGTTCAGGCGAAGGGCGAAGAATACATCGAAGGAGTGTAGTGTGATGATATACGAGTATAAACCTATTACCCTCATTTTTGACGAGATAATAGAACGAGCTATGGACACAGTTCTAAACGATCCAAGACACCTCTACAAGAAAATAAAAGTACTACGCCTTGCAGAAAGATGTTGCAACACTGCTATGGCTGATCGAGCATGTATTGTATCAGCAGTCAGGAATTACGATGTTGTAGTAGTGGAATATCCAGAGTTCAAGAAAACAGAGTTATACCAATATGAAATGATGGTTAGTATAATTGATTTAATAAGAAAAAATAAAAATAAAACAGTTATAATGGTAACTCAAAGTGAAGCAATATTGCAGACCGTGTTGAAACTAATTGAGGAGGAAGTGATAAGCTCTGATGATGTATCCGTATATTACAAAGATGAGAAAATTGAGGTTTTTACTGATGGATCTTGTGAAATGGATAAAATACGGTGGATATTTGAGTTTTTAAGTTTGGTCTTTTAACCATAACTTTTTTATACCTTTTTATATATTATATATCATGGTATGGGCTTGTGTGTTTCAAAAGAAAAACACTAGTGACTTTCTAAAAATCCCTGAAATAAAGAGTCTCAATGATCTTCTTGAGAACTATGACCTTGTTTATATCTACAAACTAAAGAAACTCGATCCAGAGAGGGTTTTTGAGAATGGCAACGGGATTGGGCGAAGATTGCCATTGAAATACAGTCTAAGCGTTGGAGACATCGTTGGCTTTTTTGAGAACGGAAAACTTAAGAATCTTTATATTTGCATGCCAGTTGGTTGGAAAGAGATAGGAGGAGGTCTTTTTGAGGGCGAGAGTGCTAATGAGTTTACCTCTTGACGATGAAACATACAAAGAGCTTGGAAAAGTCATACACACTCTCGCAAGGCTTGGAGCAACTGAAATTGAATACGCAGATGCTGAGGGTATTGTTCTAAAGTTCCCAGATAACTTACTCTTCCCAGTGACGGAAAGCATGATTAGAGATGAGATTAGAAGGTTAAACATAACCAAACTTGAGATCGATCTTGGCTAAAGGTGGTAAACGTGGAAGCTTTTGAGAAATGGTTAAAAGATTCAGGTCTCAGCGATACTACTATTGAACAGGTTATCAGGTGTATCAAAAGCCTACATAACGTGCTTGGAGAAATTACAGAAGACAAATTGTTTGAGCATTTGTATCATAAGAGTAACAGGACAAGAAGGGCATACATGTATGCATTCAACAAGTGGAAAGAGTTCCGTGAATGCGTTAGACACTCTGTTGTAGATACTTAAACTTAAGATTAAAGTCCAAAAAGTTTAAAATTTTTGTTTTTTACATTTTTTATGGAAAACATACCTAAAAACGTTAAAGATAAGCTAAAACTCGTTTTTAAGGTCATAATGTTAAAGAAACTACACAAACCACGAATACCTATTGAAATCTTTGAGAAAGAGGAGCATTGGGCAAGACCAGAACTTGCTAAGCTCTATGAGGATACGGTAAAGCTCGTTAAGATCGTAGTTAAAAATACACTTCCATTTGTTGAGAAAATAATAGAAGGATACAAGGTTGGTTTTCCTAAAAAGATCGTTCTTATGTCGTCTTTTGAGTATCTTGGTGAAATTGAACCAGCACTTGAACCTATTAGTGAAGAATATGAAGACTCTTATGGGTTGTATTCTACAGCAAGTCAAACAATTTATTTAAATATGACAGGGTTCTTTAGGTTTAGAAATATTGTACGTCACACTTTAAACGGGTTGGTAAATTGGGGAAAGATTAAACAAGAAGAAATGGAAGAGGCGACTATATGTGTAACAGAATTAAAAGTGATCGAAACTTTAGTACATGAAGATTTACATCATATTTATTTTCTTAAATGTTCTCCAGCTAAAAACTGGTTCATGGAGGAATGGGATGTAGATGTATTTGAATCTTTATATACTCCTGCTGTGCTTTACGCATACTTAGACTGTAATGACGATCAGTTCAAGAAATACATGAACTATGAATCTTTAGTTGAGAACGGAAGACCGATCCCTCGTAAAGATCTCAGAGGTTTATTGGCTATGGCTCAGGAAATGTTGAAAAGAATTCTCGCTGGAGATGTGGAAGATATTTGCCAATTGTCGGCTTAGAAGAGGAAAATCTTAGCTTTACCAAAACCTTTATATACTTTTTATACCTATCTTAGATATGGTTGGTGGTAAGGAGATATATGAACTGGTTTTGAACCACTTGGGGCGAGGGATTGAAGTTTCGGTGTATGTGTCTGAGAGCGGTTTCTTTGGGTACAATGACAAGATAATACCACCAAAAGGGCACGGCTTTGAAAAACCGATAACATTCAAGTGGAATGAGGACACTGAAGAAGCTATAAGAGCTAACAAACTAACACTTAGACCTGTAATCCACAAGAAGACTGGAGAAGTGAAGGCTATGTTTGTGAGGTTGGACTATAGTTATAAGGGTCGCTTTGATGGCGTAATCTACAACAAAAGCCAAGTATGGATTGTAGCACCTAAAGAGTTCAACATGGTGTACAAGCGTAATCCTCCTGTAAGCGATGAGCCTGTACCCGAAAGATTTGCAAAGCCATACTCTCAACTTAAACCTGCGATAGTAAACGAGCCGATTTTTAAGGTGCTTTTGGACATGTGGTCGAAGCTAATAAGGTTTAAGAAGTCTTAGAGGAGAGTGTTCTATGTTGAAGTTGTATTTGATTTTCTTTTTCAAAGATTTAGAGGATGCAAGAAAGTTCTATGACAATTTGCACAATGCGGTGGTGCTTGGTTCAGCCAATACGATAGATTACGGCTTTTGTTACTTTGTATCGGTGGCTTTTAGCGACATAGAAGTTCAGGCTATGGGTGATAAGATAGGCTTTACAGAGTGGGAATATGCTAAGCGATTGAGTAGTTACTTGGGGAATGCATCAGCGTTAGAACCTCTCGATGTGTGGGGTGTGCAAGAGATCATAGCACAACGTTAAACTCTCCTATCAGCCTGCAAGGAGGTGACCTAAAGTGGACGAACATTATTTGACTGCTCTTGAGAATAAGTGGTTGAACGATGGGATTAGTTACTTAACGGTGAAGGTGGAGAAAGACGGGAAAATCTACAAAAAAAGTTTGAGATAGATGAACAAGAAGGAGACATTTGGGCGAGTGTCGTTGACATTCTGTCTAAATTAGTGAAGCAAGGATGCAAAATTGTCGATTTTAAGATACTAAGATACTTTGAGTATTGATATCTTTCTCATTTTTCTTTGTTTTTTGGGCATTTGCATGAAAAGGCTGATAACTCCAAGCTGAGCCGTTTACAAGGCGAAAGAAGAATCATGCTTCATTTTATGCATTTTTGATATTTTCATCATCATTTAAGTCGTTAAATTTTTTAAAATTTTTAAGTAACATGTGGAAAAACTCCACATGTTAGCTCAGTAACATATAGAAAAATCCCACATGTTACGAAAATATATTCGAAGATATATGACGATCCCGTTGTCGGTAACGTGATGAAATATGTTAGGGTATTCATGACCGAGGAGGAAAATAAATGAATGAGCTTAAAGAAGAGGTTACAGAAATATTAAAACAACTTGAAGAGATAGAAGGATGGTTAGAAGATTTAGCATCAAAAGACAAAAACTTGATGAAATTCGTTAACAAGATATTCTACGTTAGAACGGAACTGGAGCAATACCTTAACCTTTGAACCAAAACTTTTTTATACTTTTTTGACTATCCTATAGTGAGGTGGTGGGTATATGGATGTGTGGGTTAGCGTAAGCCTAAGTTATAGCGAAAGCCAAATACATTTCGGGCAACCACAAGTGTCAGTTACAGCAAAAATTAATAATGCAGAAGAGATAACGAGAGCGACAGAAGGGAACGTATACTGGAGACCAATAAAAAACAATTTTGGGGACATAATAAGATATAAGCTAGACCACAAAAACGGATACATAAATCTAAAAGACTGGATACAAGAAAAATTAGAAGAAATAATAATAAAGAAGGCAACAGAGACTAAGGAGACAAAAGTTGAAATTGATGCGAAGGAGCTAAAAGATGAAATTCAAAAAGAATACGAAAAGACAAGAGAGGAAATAAAGAGAAGAGAAGAATACGAAAAGAAGGAAAAGAAGGCTAAAGAGCAAATGATGCAAATTCTTAATGAGATCGTAAATAGATCAAACGGTTTAATACACTATAACTTATATTCCATGTCTACGACCATATACGTTGACAACAAACGAGTGATGGAAATATACTACAAAAATTATCAGGAAGGTCTTGAAAAGGTTAAACAATTAGACATAGTACAAGTATTGGCAGAAACAGTCAGAAAGCAAAATATGGAAATTGAGCAATTAAATCAGAGAATAAGCGAACTCGAAGAAAAATTAGAACTAGAGCAAGAAGAAGATTACGATTGCTAATTTTTTATTTTTTCTTTCTCTTTTTCTTAAACCAAAAACTTTTTAAACTTTTTTACCCTAATCTTATACATGGAGTGGAAAGAATTGGTAGAGTTTTTTAAAAAAATAGGATGCCATGAAGAAATAGCCAGAAAACTGGCTGATAAAATAAAAGTAGATGGCTATGAACTAGTAATAAACCCAGAGTCAGCAGAAATAGGTTCAGGAGGGCAATATTTCGGCAGTGGAGGATATTGGCACAGCTTTAGGATTTGGATACCTAAGGGAGCTAAGCTAAATGAAGTCGCTGAAATACTAGACAAAAAAGGGTATGACAATGGATTCGTATCGGGAACATGGTACAAAATAAAACCAAAGATCAAACCATTGGTAATTAGCCATTCAAGAGGAGACGGTATAGGTCAAGGACGAAGATTCAATGCTGAAGTGTTCGTTTGGTATTAATTTTTTTCTTTCTCTTTTTCTTAAACCAAAACGTTTTTATACTCTTTTACCCTAATCTTATACATGGAGAGGGTTAAGGTGTTTCTGAGAGGTTGGATTAAGGGAACTAAGGATTTGCTAGGCTATGCTGAGGCTATCCTAGAAATTGCAGAAAACAGCAGAGACATTAAGGAATTTGAAAAGAAAGCAAAGGATTATCTCAAAAATGTTAG
>Ga0180301_10003345_pt1 | contig 12535 bp, 18 predicted proteins | sample GuaBasSediGuay16_FD_121797 | JGI IMG/M metagenome (GOLD analysis project Ga0180301, IMG submission 121797) | Subseafloor sediment microbial communities from Guaymas Basin, Gulf of California, Mexico - Guay16, Core 4569-2, 12-15 cm | ecosystem: Environmental > Aquatic > Marine > Hydrothermal...
AGCTGGGACCAGACAGAAGTCTTGTGCCCTTTTTGTGGAACGGAAGGCAGGCACTCGTCGGTAGCCCCAGCTGGAACCCAAAAAGCGGTGTTGCCTGCTACTTGTCGTAAGTGTAACGAGACATTCATCTTACACATCGAGGAAGATAGGGCCGCCGACTATACACTCCGAATGTTGGCTGGCACCATCTTCCAGATGTCCAAGGATTGGGACGCCAGGGAAATAGGTATAGTCGACAGGGCCCAGGTAGAAGTAGACACCCTGCTCGACGGCATACAGATACCAGACAGCATGGATCGACCGATAATCTCGGTCGAAATGCACGAGGGTACCCTGATGCTGCTACCAAAGAACAATACGGCCCTGCGGATGATAACGCTCATGCAGGAATTCGCAGGCCCACCGAGGGAATATTTGGGTTTCACGGAGGGTGTGTAGTATGCCTGTATACCAATTCACGTGCGACGAGTGTGAGTGCTCCCGGGATGTATTCCTGCAGATGTCCGAGATTGTTGGACACGAAGAAACCTGTGACTGCGGCGCGAAGATGCGCAGAGTGTTTACTACGGTAGGCATGGTGTTCAAGGGTACAGGGTGGCCTACCCAGGCGTACAAGCGCCAGGGGGAGGATGAGAAGATACGTGAAGCGCGCAAGAGCGCCATCAAGTTGAAAGAGTCTGGAACAGTACCATGGAAAGAGCAGATAAAGATCAAGGAAGCGGTCCCAATGGAGAATCGCCTCGCGAGCGAGATCAGGAAGAAGGAGATCGAGAAGGCGAGAAGCGGTCAGCTGGACCGAGAGATGGACTCAAAACTTACTACCTGATATGTAGCGCATGTGCGCACGTCAAGCCCGTGGATGAATGGGGCGACACCCTGGTATGCCCTAGTTGCGGAGTCAAGGGCTGTATCAGTGGGTTCATAGGCAGTGGCGGGATAACACTCTATGGCTAAGGTCACCCTAGGCTTGTCTACGTTCGTCCGGAACGAAATCAAAGCTGTACCAGGACTTATAGAAAGCGTGATGCCTCATGTTGACTCTATAGTCGTCCTGGATACAGGCTCTGCGGACGGCACGTGGGAATACCTCCAGAGGATGAGCCGCGAGTACTTTCCTTCGATACGGGCCTACCGGCTAGACATGCCACAAGACGAGAAGTTCCACTTCGGCAACGTGAGAACCGTAGCGGCCCACCTGAATGAATGTCACTACGTGCTCATGCTGGACGCCGACGAGAGAATGACTGATGAGGGATTTGCCATAATTCACGATGAGTTGCCCAAAGCCTACGCACGTAAGTGGTACTCATTCGCGTTCTGCAGGCACAATTGGTTTGGCTCTCCCAAGGAACCTGGGGAATACGACAAGGACAGCTATCCCGACTGGCAGATAAGGTTGATATTGAACAACAAGGAAATATACTGGCGCCGAGCAGTACACGAGTTCTGTGTATATGGAGAGTCGACGCCAATGAACTCCATCTTGTTGGATGCGCATATAGAACATTTCCACAGGCACTTCCATGGAACGGATAACTCTGCCCGTCATGAGTGGTATGTGTCCATAGCAACGAACGACAAGGAGTATAGATATTATGAGTATGAAGCCGCTGCACCAGATGCCAGGGAACAGCATGTAAGGGATCTGTATGCCAGGTACCTGAAGCGCACGCCAACTAAACAAGAAGTGGACACTTGGGTTGCATCCACATTGAGCATAAGTGACATAGAAAGGCAGATAATCCAGTCGGAGGAGTACAGGAATGCGCATAGCCGCGAACACGAATTGCCTGAAGCACCTGACACTGACGGAGGCGCTGAGGACACTTCGTTCTATAGGGTACACGAAGTTTGAGGTAACCACAGACGGGGGCAAACACGCCTGCGGGTACATACCAGACAGATCCCTACCATTCCTGCTGGACACCGAGTACATATGTTTATCTGGTGGGTGGGCGGACCCGGCGCGCGGGGACATAGTATCACTGATGAAGCAGGTAGACTTCTGTAAGCTGAATAAAATCCCACTGTTACGTGTATTTGCGACCAATCCTATATGCCCCTCGCGTAGGACGAACTTGAAGAGAGCCACGGAGAGCCTGCGTCGCCTGGCGCAGTACGCCGGCAACGTAACGATAGGCATAGAAAACCACGATGATTTCCTGCCGCACATTGAAGACATGCACATGTTGATACACAACATCGGGGAGGACAACGTTGGAATGGTGTTTGACCCCATGTCCTACATCCAGGATGGGAAGGATCCTATAACCGAGGACTCCGCGCTGAAGCATGTAGTACACGTACACATGAAGGAACCGCGGCACCCGATATGGGAAGTCGTCTTCGACGCGCTCGACACAGAAGGTTACGCCGGGTACTACTCCGTAGAAGAATCGGACCCAGAGGAAGCCTGGTACTGGTTGGAGGAAAGGATGTGAGCAAGATGCGGATAGCATTGCTGGGCAAGGGCTACTGGGGAACGAACCTCGCTCGATGTTGTACTGCGCGCGGCATTGACCTGTCTATAGTAGACCCAAACCGTGCGGATTGCCTAGCTGGTATAGATGATGTCTACGGCAACGTGGATGGCGTCATAGTTGCAACACCGCCCGCCACACATTGCACCGCGGTTTTGGCAGCAGCAGAGAGGTTTCCTGGTGCCAAGATCCTCGTAGAAAAACCGATGGTGTTGACCGACGGGGCGGTAGCCACATTGGAACCGCTTAAAGAGCGGATCATGGTGGACCACACGTTCTTGTTCGTCCCGGAGTTCCGGTTCATCAAGGAACACCTACAAGAATGGGGCGAGATCTTGTACATGTCAACCGAGCGGCTGAACCTGGGCAAGTTCCAGGATTGTGGGGTAGTCTGGGACCTGGCACCACACGACGTGGCCGTATTCACGTGGTTGGCAGGCAGCGCCCCGAGCAAGGCCGAGGTCACAGCGAGCTCGTGCGTGTACAGCCAAGAAGACATCGCCGACATGACTCTTCACTTTCCAAACCGACCCACCACGGCGCACATACGAATGTCGTGGATCCACCCGACCAAGGTGAGAAGAACCACACTTGTGTGTAGCAATGCCACCGTGGTTTACGATATGCTAGGCATAGAGAAGGTGAAGATCTACGAGACGAGCGAGATACAGCAGGAACCGAGCAACTATGCGGAGTACCTGATGGCGCACCGGAAGGGACCAGTCATGTCCCCACACGTACCACAGTACGAGCCCCTCCAGCAGGTAGTCGACGAGTTCTGTGCATGGATACGTGGCGGACCGAAGCCCGTATCCGACTTCGACTTAGGCGCTACCGTAGTGGCAACCATAGCCAAGGCGCACCCGTACTTCAAGGCCGAGTAGGGAACTGCCGAAATGATAAGGTTCAGCCTGTGTACTATAGTCAAGAACGAGATCAAGGCGCTGGATTGGTGGTTCGAGCACCTGGAGTTCTTGACCAAGTACGGTCTGGCCGAAGTGAACTTGACGGACACCGGCAGTACTGATGGGACAAAGAACAGGATACTGGAATGGAAAGAGATGTTTCCGGTGCCGGTCAACTTATACCAGACAGTACTACATAACTTCGGCCAGGCGCGGAACTTCGCTATCTCCAAGGCCAGCAAGGACATACCGCTATTCTTCGTACTCGACATAGACGAGCGCGTACTAGAAAGCGAGTGCGGTGAACTCCAGAACATGTTGTCGGCTACAGATATATCAATATGGCGAGTACCACGGAAGAAGTACACAGACCTGGAAATGAACAACCAGATAGAGCTAGACAAGTACCCGGACTGGCAGTGGAGGTTCGGCCGCAACGACGGAAAAGTAAAATACAGAGGCTTGGTTCACGAAGGGCTTACCGGCGGAAAGTCTAGAAACTTCCCAGGACCATTCCACATCCACCACTTCCAGCCGTGCTGGCGTACACACAAAGAGCGCCACGAAAGGCAGCAACTGTATACCAGGCTCATGCAGGAGCAAAATAGGAAGCAGTAAATGGCTACGGTGACTGCCATATACATCACATATCAATGCCTGGAACAAGACTACTGCATAGTGCCGTCTATCCGCTCTGTACTCCCCGTAGTGGACAAAGTGCTTATAAACGATGGTGGCTCTACAGATGGGACCAAGAACGCGATAGTTAACATAGGCAGCCCTAAAGTACATATCACTACACGTAAGTGGAAACATGACAAGGGTTTCTGGGCAAGGGAGAGGAACTTCCTCATAGAGCAAGTCGACACGGATTGGATACTGCTGGTAGACGGAGATGAAGCATTACACGAAGAAGACTACCCGAAGATACGCCGCGCGATAGCGTCGGACAACAAGGCGTTCGCCTTCAAGATAATACATTTCTTTGGAAACCCTAACACAGTGGCTGACGGCCGGCCTTGGTACACAAAACACTGCAGGTTGTGGCGGAAGAATACAGGTATACGTCTAGGAAAGAACGGTAACTGCGCAGACGATATACTATTCCCAAACGGTAGATCTGCCCATTACTGGGGTGCTGCTGACAGTGGGTGCAGGATATTCTACTACGGTTGGGCTAGATCCCCGGTAGCCCAAGGGAGGAAGCTGCGACGCGTACGAGCTATATACCACGGTAGCAACGAATTTGAAGACGGCAAGCTTCCGCCGCCGGCCAAGTATGTATATCCCCCGGGAGGCAAGCCGTTTACCGGGACACATCCGAAAGTCATGTCGAGCTGGGTGAAGGCACATGGAGGTACACATGTTCAGGGAGAGTAAGGTGGTACTTACAGGGCCTGCTGCGGTACAGATACACGAAACTGCTAAGATAGTGCTCCCAACCAATATATATGGCCCCGACACAAGTATAGGGGAGGATACCAGGATAGGCCCCTTCGTAGAGATACAACGAGGCGTCACGATAGGGAAGAGGTGTAAGATACAGTCGCACACGTTTATCTGCGAGGGCGTGACTATACAGGACGAGGTGTTTATAGGTCACGGTGTAGTGTTCACCAACGACAGGTATCCGCACGCGGCCAAAGACGGTAAGATGATTACAGACGAGTGGACATTAGAGTACACACACGTGCTGGAAGGAGCCTCTATAGGCAGCGGAGCAGTAATCCTGCCAGGAATAACTATAGGATCCCACGCCACAATAGGGGCTGGTGCCGTAGTTACCAAGGACGTACCCGCTTTCAGTACAGTCAAAGGAGTCCCAGCAAAATGAGCGAATGGCCTGATATGCTAATCGGCGCAGCGGCGAGAGTCATAAGGGTAAAAGACGGTAACATCTCTACGTTCGCTGAGGGCAACGGGCTCTACTACGGCATTACCTGGACTAAAGATGCCGTGTATATACTAGAGAGAGGCTACCATCCAAACGATGAGCGCAGGACCAAGCCCGAACGCATACGCAGGTTTCCAGGAGACGTTCTTGGACACACGGGCAATTGGGACGGCCACCAGATACTAGCGCACAACAATAGGATGTTGTACATAACTGTGAGCGCCAGTAACCGCTTTGACATAATAGACTTACAGCACGACACGGTGCACGAATGGAACTACACCGAACACGAGGGCAGGGATGTAAACCACATAAACTCCGTGTGGATAGACGCCAGCATATGGGTGTGCGAACACAACTGGAAGAATCCCAGTGTCATACGAGAGTTCTCACTAGACAGGGCAAGGCAGCTCCGTGCCGTCCAAGTAGGAAACCAGATCCACAATGTGTACATAGAGAACGGCATGCTGTATACTTGCAGCTCCAAGGACGGTACCTTCTTGGAGTATGACCTAGGATCTGGTAGGATATCACGCTCCGTGAGTGTGACTGGGACGCCGAAGGGAGCACGCTGGACTCGTGGGTTGGCCAGGACCAGCGATGCGTTCTATGTTGGTGTATCGGCCCTAGCTACCAGGGAGCAGAGGCGGTCTGGCACAGCATGGGTGCTGAAAATCAACAACGACATGAAGATAGTAGACGCACTAGAGTTACCAAATGCCGGGCAGCTGTGCGAAGTAAGAGTAACTAGTGAGACGGATAGAGCGCACAACAGGATTGCATACCCGAATGTGGAGGCAGAATGAAGTACTTGGACTTGGGAGCGCAGTGGGCGCCGCTAGTAGGCAAGATATTGCCTGAAATCGAGGCTGAAGTCAAAGCTTGCCGCTTTGTGGGCGGTCCCATGATCGAACGCTTGGAGAACGCCCTGGGAGAATATACAGGGTTCAAGTATGCTATTGCGGTCAGTTCCGGCACCATGGCTATACAGGCTGTATGTGAGTACCTGCGGGGCCTCGGGTACAAGAAAGTGCAGATCCCAGACTTGACCTTCGCAGCTACAGCCTTCGGTGCCTCCCTCGGCGGGCTGTATCCTACCAGGCTGCGCGCTCCTGGGCCCGACGAAGCGTGCTTGGTAGAGATACCGCGGGACAAACTGACTATCCCTGTAGATTTGTATGGTACACCGGTAGACTACTTCGCAGAGACCAACTATCCGCTATTCGTCGATGCTTGCCAGTCGCTCGGGGCTAAAGTACGCAACAAGAATATAGGCGAAACCAATGTGTGGGCAGCAGCAATCAGCTTCTACCCCGGGAAGAACCTCGGAACGTGGGGTGAGGGCGGAGCTGTCGTTACTAGTGATCCCAAGCTAAATGATTGGGTACGGATGTACGTAAACCAGGGACAACGCACTAAGGGAGACCATGAAATCCACGGCACCAACGGCAGGATGTCTTCGCTCCTGGCGATACCTCTATACCACGGCCTGAGCAAACTGGACGAATGGAATGACCGCAGGAGGGGTATCGCCAGATTGTATGACCTCAACCTCGACAGTATAGTACAAATACTTGACATACCGGAAGATAGGATGCCTACCAGGCATATCTATCCTATATTCGTCGAGCCCGAATCCAGGGACGAGACAGTGAGTATACTGAAATCCAAGGGGATCCCTGTAGGTGTGCATTACAAGAGAGACATCAGCGCTATATTGGGCTACGATGATGAGAACCCGTGGTTTGCCGGAGAGATCTCGCTACCAATACACGCGTATATGACCCACGACAAAGTAAGACGCGTAGTGGAAGCGCTAAGCTGATATGGAGTACGAGGAAGAATACTTTGCCGGAAACGAGGGATCGACGGACTACACTGAAGACAAGCCGTACACGTGGGAACACCGTAAAGCCTACATACAGGCCACGTTACGTGACATCAAAGCCATGTGCGTGGGCCCGGATACGGTGCTCGACGTTGGATGCGCTACAGGGCTGCTTGTCAGGGAGCTCGAGCGCAGCGGGTGTAACGCTTATGGCATAGACATATCCCGTTGGGCTACCTCCCGCGCTGAGTCCAATGTGCTACGCGCCGACGCTGCCAGATTGCCCTTTGCCGACAAAGCGTTTGATCTAGTACTATGTATGGACGTGCTGGAACATATGCATCCGTCCATGCTACATAGGGTTGTCTCTGAAATAACCCGCACAGCCAGACGCGAGGTAATGATCAGGGTGCCGTGCGTACCGGAGGACCTGGTGTCCACACTGACAGAAGAACACCTGGCCATGTACACAGGTGACACTACGCACAAATGCATACGCGCCCCCTGGTTCTGGAAGAACCTGTTTCTGCGACCGGGGTGGCGTTTATTGTCGATGACGAATGCTGTAGACTTACACTTGATACCCATGTCCTGGTATATGGTATTCAGGCGGATCGAATGTCGTCACGACGGACGGGACAACGTGAAGCATGCGTGGTATGGCTGACAGGACTCAGCGGCGCGGGAAAGACCACAATAGCCCGTGCTCTATTACCACACCTACACCCAGTGGAACTCCTGGACGGGGACGAAATACGGGATAGATTCCCAGGAACAGGATTCACTCGTGAAGAGCGTAGAAAACACGTCCTTCGTGTGGGCTTCATGGCCCACTTGCTGGAGAAACACGGCGTGAACGTCGCGTGCTCCTTGATAAGCCCGTATGCCGCGGACAGAACCGCGGTAAAATCCATGTGCAAGAACTTTGTAGAGGTATACGTCTATTGTCCCCTGACGGTGTGTGAAAACAGAGACGTCAAGGGCCTGTATGCCAGGGCCAGACGTGGAGAGATACCGAACTTTACCGGCATCGACGCCCCGTACGAGCCCCCAGCCGTCCCGGACGTGCTAGTAGACACTTCCAAGTACACGGTCGCTGAATGTGTAGCGACCATACTCGAGAGGCTACGATGCAGTGCCCACAAATAGACCTGTGGGAGTGTATACGTGGATATGTACGTGGTAGGACCCTGTTACTTGGTGGCACAAAGCATGTATTAGTAGAATGCGTGTTGAAAGCGAGTACCTTTACTTACGTGGTAGAACCTGCCCTGGAAGCCGCGAGGCGCCTGCGGAAAATGTTCCCCGGGCTGTTTGTGGTGTGGTCTGATTACGAGGACACACAGATTACAGGGCTGTTCGACACCGTGATAGTCGATGCAGATGATGGCGCCGCCATGGAGATAGCTAGCAGACGTACCGCTCCCGGGGGGAAGCTGGTGCTGCTGAAACCGCGTGGGGATCTGGGAGATATATGGGACATTTACGGGACATTTAAGGAGCATGGAATAACGATAGCGAGGAGGAAATGATTATCATAGGCATATCAGGAAAAGCCAGACACGGGAAGGACACTGTGGCAACGCTGATAGAGGTAGAGGCAATGTTGGCTGGCGCCTGGTCCGCGCGGCTACATTTCGCCGACCTCTTGAAGGTGGAAGCCAAGGGATGCGGGTGGAATGGCGAGAAGGATGACTTTGGCAGGTACTTGCTGCAGGCCATAGGCAGCGAGCGGCGCAAGCAGGACCCGAAGTACTGGATCAACTCCGTGCGCGACCAGGTAGACAACTTCAGCCAGATGTCTGTCTATGTAAACAAGTACATCGTCATACCTGACGTGCGCCACGTCAACGAATTCGAGTGGATCCGGAATGCCGGCGGAGTGCTGTGGCGGGTACAAAAGATAGACGCGGAGGATGACCTGTCTGGCGACGCAGCAAGACACGAGTCGGAAACAGCCCTGGACGAGAAGGCGCGTAACGGAGAGTTCGACGCCTACATCCGCGCGAAAAGCGGTGATTTCAGGTCACTACACGAGCAAGTTAAGGAACTTATACGTGAATTGGGGTAGAGCGGCGCTTAGAGACTTGTACGCGTGGGCCGAGGAACGGGGGATCCCGGAACACGATGTAAAAGAACACCTCCGTTCGAGCACCGCGGCCTTGCGCGACAGGTGGAACTCGTGGACGGAAGCCACACTCGAGTTCTACATGGCGTCCGGCGATTTATACATGTATGATCTAACTGCCTGGCATGGCTCGGGTTCCATCGACGACTGGTTTCGTCGAGCGAAAGGGTGGGCGTCCGAGCTTCCTCCAGGAGCTAGGGTATTGGACTACGGCGCTGGAATAGGAACGTACTCGCTGATTCTCGCCGAGCGGGCGGATATCCAGGTAGATGCTCTAGAGATAAGCCCGGCATTGCGCGATTACATACAATGGCGAGCCGGGGGAAAGACGAATATTCGGCCCGTACACCTCATAGATGGGCCGTATAATGCTATAATCTGTATAGACACAATTGAGCATTTGCCGGCCCCTGAGTACTTCCCGGTACTGGCCAAGGCGGCACTGGTACCAAGAGGACGATTAATGGCCACGTGGACGTTTCACAAATCTGACGGGATGCATCCCATGCACCACGGGCCAGACAGGCTATCATCGTTCCTGCGCGAGCTCAATCGTACGTTTTACGGCCCCCTGGATGACGGCTGGCCGGCGAAGTTCGTTGCGCACGATGACTGACGACTACGAGGTACAGTGGATCTACCTTTATCACGGCGAATGCCGTAACTGCAACACTGCGGCTTACCGAGAGCACTGGTGCATAGTCGACGGAGAGCGAGTTCACATACTAAGCAACGGCTGGGTATTATGCGCATGCGGGTTCACGCTATGCCCGGAGCTGGCCGATCCCGCGCTGCGCAAGCTGCTAGACGAGGACTAGTGAGGACCAGACTATGGCGAGGAAGTTCAAGCGCGTGTTGCTGGCAAGTGATCCGCACTGCGGCCACGTGACCGGACTACACCATCCTGACGACCAAACCGTGCCACCCAGGCACCCGGAGAAACGTAGGCTGCGCAACCTACAGCGCGAGGCGTGGAAGTTCTATACGGACATCCTTGATGCCATGCGCCCAATAGACGTGGCTATCTGGAACGGTGACATGATCGACGGCCGGCAGATGAAGAACGCCGGACTCGAGCTCATCCACCCAGATAGACACTGGCAAGTACTATGCGCCGCCAAGGTGATAGAAGAAGCCAAGGCGAAAAAGAACTACCTGACTCGCGGCACCGACTACCACACAGGACACAAGGAAGACTGGGAGAACATACTGGCGGACATGGTAGGCGGGGAGATACGGAACAAGCTGTGGCTAGACGTTAACGGTGTCGTGATCAATGCCAGGCACCACCTCAACTCTTCCTCCATTCCCCATGGTGCGGCTACACCGCTGCTGAAGGAAGTCGTTTGGAACGACCTGAATGCGGCAATGCGCACCGAGGCAGACGCGGACATAGTTGTCCGCTCCCACACTCACTACCGCCTAATCGTACAAACCCATAAAACTGCCATATCGACCCCAGGACTCCAGGTCCAGGGCGGGCGGTATGGCGACAAGAGAGTGACGGGAACAGTACACTTCGGGCTGATATTCCTTGATATCACGGATAAGGAAACATGGGAGACTAGTCCAAAATGGCACCAGTTCGTCGCAACGCTAAGAAGCCAAGCGCCAGACGTCTTGAAAGTATAGCCGTACCTGCGCCGGATGACGACGACGGCCTGACCGCCCCCATGCGCGATCTGCTGTCACATATTCCGGAAGGCGGCATATCCATGAGCAAGCTTGCCGACAGGCTACGCCGCGATCCCAGCAGTGTCCGCGAGAGATGTAAGCGCCTGGCGTACCGTGGCTACGTGGAAATAGTACGCGTACCATTACCGAAGCCGCAGGTGATAGTGTGCCGGGCCGGAGACAAGCCCTCCCCGGCGGAAGCAAGTTATAGCTTCGCAACGAAGAGAATTATCGAGGCGTTGCGGGAAAAGCCGGATACTGTAGGAGGCGTATGCCGCAGATTGAGCATGTGGACGTCAGGCGGCGTATATCGGATCATACACACACTTCGACATGACGGAGTAGTCAAAGAAATAGGCCGTAAGGGCCAGGCCGCCGTTTACGGAGTTGTCGAATGACAGACTTAGTTATCGACGATAGGGTCATACTCAATCGTAGTAGGACGATCTCGATATCCGGGGAGATAGACAGCGACACAGTAGAGTACGTGGCACGCAGGCTGCACTATTTGAATGCTTTGAACGACAAGCCCGTAATCGTCACGCTTACCAGCAATGGCGGCGATCCAGAGGCCGGGGTTGGTATCTGCGGCCTCCTTGAAGCCAGCCCGGCCGAAGTGCACCTCGTAGCCGCCGGGAAGGCTTACTCCACCGCAGCGGACATGTTGGCTCTGGGCCCCAGAGGACGCAGGTATATCACTCCTCTTACAGTACTGTTATTCCACCCAGCTAGGATAGTACTGGACTTCGAGGAAATCGCGGTAGCTCATCAGGGCACTGTCTTTGCCAAGGAATACGAGGAGCTGCTTATAAAGCAGATAGCCGCGCGCTCCAAGTTCAGCAAAAAGGCCCTGACGACAGCTTTGCGCCATGGATTGTGGCTCACAGCCAGCGATTGCCTGAAGAAAGGCATCGCGGACGCCATGTGGGACGAGACCACGGCCGCCGCAGTGTTGAAGCGTATTCGTGGAAAACCTAGTTGAACGGCAGTATCCACGGGTGGTACTTGTAGGTACAGAACCACTTCCTGCACTCGGCGGACAGCTTCAACTTCATGGTCAGCATGGCGCGAATGTGGCACATGAGCAGTGTCCGCTGAACCTCCCTGGTAGGGTACCACAGTATGTGCCCCGGGTCGGGGTATCCATACCTGTGTTTGAAGATTACATGGAACCACTCATGCACCAGCGCGGGGAGGAAGTCCGACTTGCTTGGACCGTTAGGAAGCCCTCCAGTATCCCTCTCCGGCGCCCAAGCTACTAGTAGGTACTTACCTATCGCCCAGCCGAGAACCCAAGTGTTGTACTCTCCATCGCCAGCCTCGAAGGCAACCGGCGCTTCGTGGATCCACACGGTGTTCTGGGTAACATCGACGTTCTTCTTGGCCCAGGGATACAGCTCTTTCATCCATTCGCAGTAATTGTCTACTCCACGGAGGATCTCGTCGATATCCTCGGCGGGGAGGCCCTTCGGAGGTGCTACGGGAATACGGTTTTTAGGCGTGCAGTAAATGGGCTTGCTGAAGTCAAATTCGGCCTGGAAGCGCTCTCGCCAGTCCGGAGTCGATACGCACCCGACAAGGGTGATGAGAGAAACCAAGAGATACTTCATGACCACACCTCCTGTC
>Ga0180301_10003346_pt1 | contig 12535 bp, 12 predicted proteins | sample GuaBasSediGuay16_FD_121797 | JGI IMG/M metagenome (GOLD analysis project Ga0180301, IMG submission 121797) | Subseafloor sediment microbial communities from Guaymas Basin, Gulf of California, Mexico - Guay16, Core 4569-2, 12-15 cm | ecosystem: Environmental > Aquatic > Marine > Hydrothermal...
ATTCTGCAATGCTTCATTACTTCTCGAAAGCTCTGCAGTGCGCTCTTGAACCCGAGTTTCCAATTCCTCCAGCGTGTTGCGCAGTTTCTCCTCTGCCAGTTTACGTCTTGCTATTAAGAAGGAGAGTAGCCAGGTGCCTGCAGCCAGCATAATTACCATCACTGCGAATATAAAAAGGAATCTATTCATAATCGGCCTCAGACTGGCATTTAAGACTTTCGGTGTTACCAGAGACACCAATTTCCAATAGTAACCTTTTCCCCTGAGAGGTGCAGAAAAATCAACCAAAGCCATGTCTGCAATCAGCTGCTGAGTTTTAAGGAGTGGATAAGTAGTGTTAAACGTAAACAAGCCGTGTTTGTTATAAAATTGCCCTGATTCGGCGCCGGAGATTCGCCTCCAGGCTTGCGGAAAAACGCTGCCAAATTTCTGATTCTTTCTGTCTTCAAACATAAAGCCCCATTCTTCTTCGGCTTTCGGACTTCTCAGCCAGAAACCTTCGGGGTTAAGCAGCATTAATTCACCGTTGGTCATCGGAGATGTTCTTTCGAGTTCGTCGATTATTTCTGCACCCAAATAGTTAAGGATAATAAACCCACGTTTTTGATTTTGACTATCGAAAACCGGGGTGGCAAAGCGAATTATTGGCTTAAAGGGGAATTCAACCTTTCCCTGCTTGACATTTAAATCAAATGGTGATACAAATATTTGGCCAGGTTCAAGTTGAAAGGTTTCCCGGAAGTAATACCTGTTTTCTTTACGCTGGAGCTGATTTTCGGGCACGATAACCGGAACTCCATTATTTAAGTTAACCCTTATTACCTCTTTGCCTGTCTCGTCTAAAAAGCGAATCTGGTCATAATACCTCTTTGCTCTACAATATATAAGAAATTTCTCGCTCAGGGCATTTTTATAAACCCCCTCTCCGCTTTCGAGAAACAACTTAAGTAACCGGTCTTGGGATAGAATTATCAAATCCGATATTACTGATTTGAAGTCAACTGCGATTAGCTCCGGCAACATCTTCAAGTGATGAATCTCATTGGACTCGACTATTTCTCTTTGATAGGAAACAGCATTATAGCAGACTGCCGCTATGAAACCGCCCAGCAATGCCGCCGCAGGCAAGAAAATGAACAAAAAATATTTTACTATGAGCCCAAAACCCGTTTTTGACTGTTTTCTTGCTTCAGTATTCATAAAAACCCTTTAATCTCAGTTGAATTCTCAAATCACTCACTACTCGGATTTATTATAAATTCGAGTTACAAATATTCAAGAATTTTTTTACATTTGTCTTATATTAATCTTTCTAACTCCAATGAATTTTGTTCATAATTATTTTTTTGAACTTTTTAGCAGAAAACGAATTCCTGTTATTATAAATATTCCACAGATTACAAGGGCAGATATGGATTTGGGACCGGTTATATCATTTACGGCTTTCCCAACAATTATATCAAATGTGCAGACAAATATAGCTCCCAAGACACCAAGTACAATTAATATTATACCCTTTGCTTTCATTTCCTTCTCCCTTATTTTATCTTCCATTCATAAACGCCGGCTGCCTCATTTCGGCACCTCAAAAATTCCTTTTTTCAGGGCCGCATTTATTTTTTCAATTAGATTCTTGGGACAACTTCTTCTTAATCTTATCCAGCCCATCATCCACTACTAAAATCGTATACATTATGTTTAGTCTCCTTTATAGGCAAAAGTATAGTAGCAGTTGTTCCTTGTCCGGGTAAGCTTTGAAATTTTAATTCTCCATTATGAGCCTTTATAATACCATAACATACAGAAAGACCTAGGCCCGTTCCTTTTTCTTTAGTAGTAAAGAAAGGGTCAAATATCTTATCTATAATTTCTTTGCTCATACCTTTCCCGGTGTCTTTAAAATCTATTCTTAGAAAATCCTTTTCACAAGAAATAGTTATTTCAATAATTCCCTCTCCGGATATAGCATCGTAGGCGTTAGTTAATATATTCATAAATACCTCTTGAATTTGTTTCTCATCTATTGATACAAAAGGTAGATTTTGAGCGTAATTTCTTTTTATTTTTACACCGCCTAACTTAAATTGGTGCTCGATGATACCCGTTACCTCCTCTATGCTTCTGTTTATGTCCACCTGTTTAAGTTCGCCTTTGGTAGGTTTAGAAAACCGAAGGGATCTCTGGATAATATCCTTTGCTCTCTGAGTCTGTTCAAATATAATCTGGAGGTTCTTCTTTATCTCTTCACTCTCTACCTCCTCCATTAAAGAAAACTGAGCCCTTCCTGAGATAATCATAAGAGGATTATTTACCTCATGGGCTATATTAGCTACAAGTTTTCCCAATTGAACGAGTCGCTGCATCTTTTCTACTTTTTTACGCTCGGTAATGTCCAGGTGCGTCCCTGCCACGCGCAAGGGTTTGCCGTCTTTATCCCACTCAAGGAGCCTGCCGCGGCCCAAAATCCATTTCCATTCGCCTGATTTTGTTAGGAGTCGGTACTCCGTTTCGTAGAAAGGTGTTTTCCCTGCCAGATGAGCGTTTAAGACTTCCATTACTCCGGGCATATCATCCGGATGCACGAATTTTTTCCATGTCCGGATATGCGGCTCAATTTCCTCGAGCGAGTATCCAAGCATATTCGCCCAGCGCTGATCGAAGATAAGCTCGCCGGTCTGCACGTTCCAGTCCCACAGGCCAAGGTCAGCCCCCCTCAATGCAAGTTCCAATCTCTGTTTGCTCTCACGTAAAGCCTCCTCCGCCCGCTTGCGCTCGGTGATGTCCTCGATAGCCAGGAGAATCATCTGCGTCTTGTTCCCCTCTCTGTATATCCGTCGAGCGTTCAGTAGCATTGCCCGCCGTCCTATGGTGGGGAGATCATATTCGACCTCGAAGTTCTCAAAGGAAGTGTTTTTGGGTAAAATCTCCTCCAACAGCTCCCGCAATTTGGGAATGTCCCAGTACCGGTTACCCAGCTCGTAGATGAACTGGCCCTTGGCTTCCTCTGCTGCCACTCCAAAGGTCCGGTAGAAGGAGCGGTTGGCCGAGATTACCCTCAGGTTAGCATCCAATACCAATAGCGGCTCACGCATTGTCTCTACGATGCTCTCGGCGTAGGTTCGGGCGTCCTGTATCAACTGCTCCGCCCGCTTGCGCTCAATGACCTCTACGCGCAGGTGCTCTGCGCTCTGGTGCAAATCACGAACCGTCATCTCCTGTAAAAAGGCATAGAGGACAAATGCCCACAGCATTAGCACCAATGTCCCAATGAAGTCCTCTAAGGTGTCCAGGGCCTTGGTTATCCCAGACCACTCTAAGAACAGGCAGAGGTTATAAGACAGGATAAAAATGAGAAGCCCGGCGAACAACAATTTGATATCTCGCCGCAAAGCGCACTTCCAACCGTTCCATAAGATAATAACAGCCACTAAGATGGTCAGGAAAGAGAGAAGATCAATAACTCCTACGGGGTTCATCGCCACCCCTCCTTTTTCCCAAACACCTTCCAACACCAGGCGGCCACTAATGCCGCGCTGCCGGCATAGCAGATATGCTCCAAGAAATTGAGAAGCTTTCCCAAAAAGAAACCTTCAAGGACCGTCAGAATCCAACCCGTTAAGAGCACGTAGAATCCCGCAATAAGGATTCCCGATGCCGGAAGGCGTTTCAGTTGTAAGCGGTTTGCTATGATGAAGATCAAGACGCCAATACCGAGCAGGGCCGTGACGACCTCATTTTCCTGTATCATTTTGATATCTCCTACTGGCTAATGGTTTTTCTTCCGTCTTGCTCTTCAGATTTCACGTCTTTTGTCCACGCTGTCAACACATTCATATACCCCATTGGCACTTCCTGCTACGCACTCAGTGTAAACAAGCATTGGGGCTTGTTGCCGAACACGGGCATCAGGTCGGCCTCTCTACTTGGGTTGGGCGCGCAGTTATGAATCGCAACCAAAAGGAACGGTTTAACCATAAGCTATCGCAAAGACGAAAATAAAGAAGGTGGGGAACATTAAAAAAGCAACTCCCTCATATTAAGAGCTGCCTTATAAATTTAATTTATTTTAACCTCATATTGCCACTCCTTTGTGGCTTTGTTTATATTATACCCTTATTTCGCTTGCAGCAAACATTTTTTGTACTTTTTCGTTGGAATTTTTCACAATCAGAAGTTGCCAGGGACAGTCTTTGTTGCGGCGGGGCAGGCTCTATTTTTGTATCATTGATTTCAATCTTTCTAATTCGTTATCGATTTGTGGGATTAATTGCTCTATTTCCTTGATTCGTTGCTCATATGTTTTTATTTCTTCTTCGTCCCGAAGATGACGGCGCGGTCCGGATAAGACACGCGTTTTGGCGTACCTTTCAAGATGGAGTCTCTCCCTTTTCTTCTTCAGCTGTTTTATCTTTTTCCCGATTTTTCTATTATGTGCCTTGCGTTTTTCTTTTTGTTCCTGCTGTTGTTCTCTGCGTCTTCTTTCCTGTTCCTTGCGCTGTTCTTCTTCCCTTTGTAGCCTTAATTTTTGCCGGTCTATCTTTTGAACAGATTCTTCCGCTTTGGTTTCCGCTCGTAGCTCTTCGGTCGGAATCTCGCCCTTTGCTTTCTTCTCCAGATAGTAATCAAAGTTACCGGGGATCTTACTTACTCTTCCTGCCTCTACGTGGAATACGATATTAGCAATAGAGCGGACAAAATGAATATCATGGCTGATAAACACAATTGTGCCTTCATATTGGCTTAAGGCCTTAATCAACGCATCCACGGCATCAACATCAAGATGTGTTGTCGGCTCATCAAGGAGAAGAAAATTTGGTGGGTTAATCAGAAGCTTTGCCAGGATAAGCCGGCTCTTCTCTCCTCCGGAAAGCACCTCGACTTTTTTATCCGCGTCATCGCCGGTAAATAAGAATGCACCGAGTATAGTCCGTATTGCTGCTTGAGACATAAAGCTGGGGGCAGCTGAATACGCCTCCTCTAATACTGTATTTTTTGGATTGAGTACATCCAAACGTGTCTGGGAAAAATAACCGATTTCAACATTATGTCCGACAATCCGTGAACCACTGTCGATGTCAATCACCCCGGCCATGATTTTAAGAAGGGTAGATTTTCCGGCTCCATTTTTTCCGGCCAGAACCGCCTTCTCGAGCCTTTCGACCTCAAAATCCAGTTCCTTATAAACCTGAATATCCCCATAAGATTTGGATATCTTCTCAAGGGTCATTACCTTGTGGCCGCTTCGCTTTGTTTCGGGAAAATGGAAGTCTCTGATGCTCTCGCGCGGATCAGGGGGAATAATAATCTCTTCCATTCTTTGCAAGGCCGTCCTTTTAGCGCGAACCTGGGAGGCCTTATTCGGCTGCCCATGAAAACGGGCAATGAATCTTTCCAGCTGCAGCCGCTTCTTCTCTTGTTCTTTGAACTGCTTGGTAAGAAACTTTCGCTTCTGCTCTTTTATCTTTTGGTAATGTTCGTAATTGCCGCGGACCTTAAAGATTGAGCCGTTCTCAAGGATCAAGGTGTAGTTTGTAACCTCATTTAAAAATGCCTTGTCGTGTGAAATGATAATAAAGGTGTCACCAAAAGCGGCTAAATAATCTTTAAACCAGAGTGCCGCGTTTAAATCAAGGTAGTTGGTAGGCTCATCAAGCAGCAAAATATCATAATGGCAGGTAAGAAGTTTTGCTAATAGAGTTCTCATCTGCCATCCGCCGCTTAATTCTTTTATCGGCCGGTTGTAATCATTTTCCTTGAATTCAAGCCCCATAAGAATCTTTTTTGCTTTGTATTCAAGTTCAAAATATCCAAGCACTTCCATTCTATCTAAAATCTCGCCATAGCGTTTTGTATCCGCGAGGTTCCTATTCTCAAGCTCCTCCTTTTCTTTGTTAAGGCGGTTAATTTCTTCATCACCCTCGATTAATTCGGATAGAACGGTCTGTTCTGAACTGAAGCTTGCCTCCTGAGGAAGATATCCGATACGGATATTTTTATTAATAGAAATGGTACCGGATGAGGGTTCTGTTTGACCTAAAATCATTGAAAAAAGCGTGCTTTTGCCTGCGCCATTGGGTCCAAGAAGGCCTATCTTTTCTCCATTGTTTATGCTTAGAGAGATATTTTCGAATAGGACCTTCCTGCCGTAGCTTTTGGAGAGCTCGCTGATAGTTATCATTCTTCGCCCACGGTGCAGTCAACGGAAGATGAAACTCCGCCGGTAGCAATGGTAAAGGTTATTGAGTTGGCTCAGCTCATTTCATTAAGGACTGCTAGCATTTGTTCATGAATTTTTCCATTTGAGGCCACTACAAAAGATTTATCAGCGGGAAAGATTTTTTCTCCGCCCTTTCCGGTAATTTTCCCGCCCGCTTCTTCAATGAGCAGCTTTCCGGCAGCAAAATCCCAGGGATTTAACTCAAATTCCCAAAAGCCGGAAGCACGTCCGGAGGCAATGTAGCATAGATCCAGTGCCGCTGCGCCCAGCCTGCGCAACCCCATAATGCGCTTCAGGAAAAATCTCTTTATCGTTTCCAGGGTTTGAATCATCTCCTCGCCCCTGCTGTAATAAAATCCGGTAATAAGCAGGGATTTCTCAAGGGTATCTGCGGCGGAAACGCTGATTGGCTTTTCGTTGAGAAACGCGCCGCGGCCTTTTTGTGCACAGAAGAGCTCGTCTCTCATCACATCATAGATAGCTCCTACTTCCACTTCGCCGCTGCGCATAAGCGCAACGGACGCGCAGAAAATCGGCAGGCCGCAGGCGAAATTGTTCGTTCCGTCCAGCGGGTCAATAATCCAGGTATATTCAGAGTCGGTCTTCTCGTAGCTTTGTTCTTCGGCGAGAAAATTGTGCCCGGGGAAGCTCTTTTTTATCATAGAGACGATTGCCTTCTCTGCTTCCTTATCGGCCACGGTCAGCAGGTCAAACGGAGATGATTTTGTCTCTATCCGGATGTTACTGCGGAAATATTTTTTGTGGATTTTGCCGGCTTTCTTCGCTGTTGCTATTGCGACGTCGAGATAGTTCATTCCTCACCATTTACCAGCCACTACCGCATCATGCGATGGTATCCCCAATGATATCTCCAAGGGGCTTCTTCGAAAGGAAATATGGCGGATTTGCCAGTGATTCCAATATAAAGAGTGAGAATTAACATCAAACCTGCAATAATCCAAAGTAATACCGCAATCGTCGTGCCAAATGTCTTCAAGGCCTTAGAATCTGTTTTTGAGGCAGCAAACAGCACAAAAAAGCTTACCGTCAGTAATAAAATGGCAGGAGTTAGCGGAAATAGCCCGCACGTTATCATATGCACCTCCTTATTAAAATTATACAGAATAGAAAAGAAGCAATCCGATGGCTAAGGCAATAGAGCCCATAAGGCGTAATGCCGCAGGCGGCTTTTTACTCCACCAATCCAGCATAGATCTTACTTTTTCCAACCCAAGGAGGAAAATCAAAAGTCCCCCCAGAAGAATTAAGATTCCCAAGGTGGTTACTACTCCGGGTAGTTTGCATTGCGAGGCAGCCAATAAGAGGATAATGCCGATCAAGAGCCTTAAGAGTCCGACAAGGTAAATCCTTTTGCCTTCTTTCCAAAAGTCTATAAGCCACCTCATCGCCACAGGGTTCAATAAAATAACTGCCCCCATAACCACAATAATTAAACCGATAAGTTTAACCAGTACTGGCATAATTACACCTCTTTCTTTGTGTTAATAACTCTTTATATTATAAGGCAACTCCTTGTGTTCGTAAAGATATTGTAGTATCAGGCGGCTGATTTTTCTTTGATAACATATTATTTTTTTCCGCTCTTCAACTCCTCTGGGGTTCGTTCGCCGATAAAGAGTTTGCAGAAATTCCTGTATCCGATTTTACGATTCTTTTTTATCACCTGCGCTATTTTTTCGCATACTTCCGGATGTTTCTTTTTTATTTCCTGAATTTCTGCGTTTAACTTTTTTAAATCTTCTAAACTGGCAATCGCAGGCATAGCCCCTCCTTTCTGTCAGTCTAGCCGGATTGGTCAGCTTGGCGTCTTTTAAATTAACTCAGGGGTAATGAACCAGGCTATTTTCCATTTTTCCTGATACTCAAGACAGAGTACCGAAGAATATCTGAAAGAGACCAGTTCGAGATTGTCCGAGCCCGTCAATAGCAAGGATGTTAATTTTTGCAGAAACGGTAGGTGCCCGACAATCATCAAGTCTCTATTTATTTTTAGAAATTCTGTGTAAAATTTATCCACAGGGTCTAAGGGATTCAGGTCTTTACGCTTTTCAGTCTTGGCATACGAGGTAGATTCGGAGATTATCTGAGCCGTTTGGATAGCGCGCAACTTTTCGCTATGCCAGATGCGCTCTATTTTTACGCCCTTCGCCTTTAAAAACTTTCCTATTTCTTGCGTGATATCTTTCCCCTCGGGACTTAGTGGCTTTCGGGAATCTTTTTCCTCAGATAAAGCAAGCCCGTGCTGGACTAAATAGAGATTCATCTAACCCTCCTTACTTATCTTTTAGCTGCGGCGCGGTGCAGAAATACGGCGCTGGCATAGGAGTTACCGAAATCATATGATTATGAATTATAACAGAAATCTGTCAGCCTCGCAAATTTAAATTTTACCGACTTTTATTATTTAATGGGGACACCCTTGTATTCAGCTCAAAGGGTGTCCCCATATGCAGGCGCTACAGAGTTTCATTTTCTATATCCTGTCGGGGAAATCGGAGAAGATACCGTCGATATCGAGAGATTTTATTTTTTGGATAAATTCCAAATCATTCGGGGTGTAGGCGAATACTTTCATTCCGCGTTTGTGTGCGTCGGCAACCAGGTTCCGATTGATAAACTCTTTAGACGGGTGGAGCGAATAGGCGTTTACTTTCATTGCGCATTCTGCGTAGCCGAAGGGTATACACGCAATTACCGCGCCGATTTTAATCTCCGGCGCCAAGCGGCTGAATTCCAGCAATTCATAATGGTTGAATGAGGAAACGAGAAAATCCTCCCACGGCCAGCCCTTCTGGTTAACATAAGTCTGAATAATGCCAAAAACAGCCCCTGCCGCACCTTCTCCCTTAATCTCAATATTTATCTTTGCCTTCCTGTCTATCGTGTTCAGCGCTTCCTGAAGGGTAGGAATTAGCTGACCTTTGCCGGCATCTAAAGACCTTAATTCTCGAAATGTTTTATCCACGACGAAACCTGTTCCGTTTGTCGTTCTGTCAATTTTAGCATCATGGAGCACGATTATTTCCCCTGTCTTGCATATCTGCGCATCTAATTCTATCATATCAACCCCCAACTCCAGAGCCTTCTTAAACGATAGCAGCGTGTTCTCAGGTTCGTAACCTGCAGCGCCCCTGTGGCCTATTCTTAAAATCATTTGCGCGCCCTCCTTATAATAGTGGTTTGACCAGATTTTTTATTTCTTTTGCGATTGAAAGAACGCAGGTGAGGCCGGGAGAGTCAATGCCTATGAGATTTACAAATCCGGGCAGGCCGTTATCAGATTCCTCTTTTATCAGAAAATCCCTGAAGTCTTCGCCAGGGCCTTGGAGCTTTGGCCTGATTCCAGCCATATCCGGAGCCAAGTCTTGCGATTCAATAAACGGCAGAAAGCGCCTCGTGCTCTCATAAAAGATTTCTTTTTTGGATTCATCAATGGTATAATCAATCTTATCCACGTACTCGGCGTCGGGTCCAAGCCTCAAGCCGCCGGCTAAATCCAAAGCAGTGTGTATTCCCAGGCTGACCCCTTCCTTGGCTGGAACCGGATAGATGAGCCGGGACAGAAATCTTGCTTTATTATTATGGACCCTGAAATAGCTTCCTTTGCAATACTTCAGGGTATATTCATCTCTCTCAATTCCCGCCATCCTGGCTACTTTGTCTGAGTTTAGCCCCGCGGCGTTGATAAACACTCGGGTTAAGAAGTTAAAGGTCCCTTCTCTTTCATCCCTGACCGATACCTTAAAGCCACTTTTTTCTTTTTCTACGCCTGTTAATTCTGTAGCATAGGCAATCTGCACATTCCGGCTTTGGGCTTGGGAGACAAAACTCTTCATCAGCCCGTGCGAATCCAGAATTCCGGTTGAGGGCGAATGTATGGCAGCTATTGATTCTACGTAGGGCTCGAATTTTTTTATTTCTCTCTTGGATAATATCTTTAAATCCCTGACTCCATTGCCCAGGCCATTCCTGTAAAGCTCTTCCAGTTCCTTAACCTCATTATCGTCAACCGCTACGATGAGCTTTTCTATTCTTTTATGGCCGATATTCTTCTGCTGGCAGTATTTATAAAGCAATTCCTTTCCCTCTACGCACATCCTTGCTTTTAGCGAGTCCTTGAGGTAATAAATCCCCGCATGGATAACCTCGCTGTTGCGGGAGCTTATCTCCTGGCCAAATGTAGAATTTCTTTCGATAACCACGATGTCGGAATATTCTTTTGAAAGCTCTGCTGCAACCGCCAGTCCTATAGCTCCGGCGCCAAGGACAGTAATATTTACTTGCTCCATTGGGCTTGTCCCCTTTCAGCTATGCGCTGAAGAGGCGGCCATTGCGGCAATAACAGCTGCTCCGACACCTGAGCCATCGGTGGTTAGCTCAAAGGATATCTTCTCGCAGCGGTTGTCACCAAATGCTTCCATAGATAGCTCTCTCATAGCCTCTTCCATATCCTTTTTAAAAAAAGGGTGTTTCTCAAAGAGACTGCCGTCTATGCCTACGGTATGATAGCGCTGAATATTTCGGTCCATATGCGTTACAATAGCAAATATAACAGCAGTGGTTATGCGGGCAGCTCGCCTGGCAACTATTGCGCATATCTCTTTTACGACTTTTTTGTCATCCAGGCTGATATGCCCGCTTTTAATGCCCCATTTTTCGAGCTGCGCTTGAACCCCTTTCAAGCTGGCGGAATCATCTCCTGATATCTTTGTCATAGCAGGCGTGTGGAAGCTCCCCTTCTGAGCAATTTTATTTTTCTCCTTCTGTGTTAATTTCTTCTTAAATAACAGGCCTTTGTTTATTAGGTCTGTGAGCGCAAGCCGCGTTAATTCTCCCAAGTATAATCCCGAGACCGCCTTCTCTTCAATATGCTCGCCTCTATTAGTGGAATCGTTGTCAAGGATTCTATCGTAGATATTCCGGGGCATTTTATTGAAATTGCCTGACTCGATGTTAATAACCATTGTCTTTTTGCCGTAGCGAGCTTTTTGTTGGTCTGTCAGTGTGCGGATATTTTCTGTCGATTCCACATAGCAAAAATTTGTTCCTGTCCCCACAATCCCGCCGACATCGCAGTTTTTATCACGATACCTTTGGGTTGCCAGAGTTCCGACCGCGTCGTTATTTAAAGATACAACCTTGATAACGTCACCTAAGCCTTCCTCCCTAAACACCTTTCTTAAAAATTGGAGGATATCCTGGTTCTTTAGACCTGTCATTCGAAAGTCTTTTGCCAGCTTTTCGACTTTAGCCTGGTCTATCGCAGTTTGCGTTACGGAAAACGAAAAGGTAAATCCAAGAGGAAGAGGCTTTTTATATCCGAATTTTATAATTTGTTTCTCATGCTCTGACAGGAAGATTTTTACGTTCTTGGCAATTGCTCCAAAAAGTTCCTCTGCGCTGGCCTGGGTATAATCATAAGCAGTTGCTTTAAGCGGGTATTTATCAATAATCACCTTCGGCTTTTTGCCTTTACCCGGAAGATAGACCATAAGCACGCGGAATATTGAGCCGCCCAAATCCAATGTTAAAAATACTCCTTTTTCTTTACCGCTCGCCTCGCCCACGAAAGTAGGCAGCATTGCAAGCGAGCTTTCTTTTCCCTGTAAGCCTTGCTCCATCTCTTTGCGGAACGCGGCTACAATCTCAAGCATATTCTCGGTAGTTAACCGGAAAGAATCGCCTAGGCCAAATAGTCCCTTTTCTTTTTCTGATATACCCCCTTTGGCAAGCGACTCTCTTATTAGAGTTGCGGATATTTCGTTAAGCTTTTGCGGATAAGGCGCAGGCCCGGTTAGGGCAGCGTTGCTGGAAATATCTATGCTGAGCCGCGAGCGAGCAAGCTCCTCCTGTTTTCTTTGAAATTCACGCTTCATCTTTACATCATTCAATTTCGCAACTTTATAGTTTAATAATCCCCCTCCCTGTTTTAGAATATCCGCTATGTCCTTAGGTACGCCTACCAGGGCAGTCAGCTCTTGAGCTGATTTGCCGGCGTTGGCTATTACATTCTGGCTGAACGGCTGCGGAAGCGCTGAAGAGGCATTCAATGCGGGAGCATACGGAGCCTGCGTAGGATAGAAAAAATTAAATGAGTTATAAAAGTCCCGCAGTTGTTCTCTGGTTAATGCTACACTGATTTGCGAAGCGTCTATCCCGATTCTGTCCCAGACGCCGGCCCATTGAAAAAGAACGAGGTCGTTTTTTATTTTTTTCTCTCTGAGAAGCTCAAACAACGCTATGTAAGTTCCTATCTCGGTATTGGAATGGCTGCCATAGTCAGGGAATCCCTCTCCG
>Ga0180301_10003347_pt1 | contig 12535 bp, 5 predicted proteins | sample GuaBasSediGuay16_FD_121797 | JGI IMG/M metagenome (GOLD analysis project Ga0180301, IMG submission 121797) | Subseafloor sediment microbial communities from Guaymas Basin, Gulf of California, Mexico - Guay16, Core 4569-2, 12-15 cm | ecosystem: Environmental > Aquatic > Marine > Hydrothermal...
TGCGATTCCTAAACAGAAAGAGCGTTGAAGTTCTTAGGCGTGAAAGACCTGATGTAATTTACTGGTTTGGAAACTCTTTAAGTGGCATATACCTTAGAAGGCTAAGAACTTTACGGATACCTATAGTCCTACACATAAGCGCGGTTCACTACTCTCTTCGGGATCTTAAATCATTGTCTCCACGAGAGATATTTTCTCACTGGTTACATGTGGTAACATCTATACCTCCTGGGAATCTTTTTGTCCGTCTCCTAAATGATAATATTATAGCAGCTATAATTGTTCCGAGTAAAGCTTCAAGGAATAGGCTGTGCGATCTTGGTGTTTCAGGGGAGAAGATCAAGGTCGCGCCTTTAGCGTTCGACGCAAAGGACTTGACTCTTAAAAAACCAAAAACAATGCTTGATGCCCGAGAGGAGTTAGGATTAGAGAAGAAATGTTTCTTAGTGACCTATCTTGGCTCACCAGACACTATTCGAGGCACAGATGTTCTTATCCGCTCTGCGAATATAATAAAATCTAAGCTTAAGAACTTTAAAATTATTATTCTATCTCGTAGAGATTCGGAGAAAAACATTAAGGATGAGAGGCTACTACTTCGACTCGTTAGAAAGTATAAGCTTGATAATTTAGTAAAGATAGTTCCTGGGAGATTAAACAGAGAGATTATAAAAAGTTACTTACTGGCATCTAATGTTATTGTTTTTCCATTCAAGATTACTTTAAGCGAGCCTCCGTTAGCCATCCTTGAGGCTATGGCCATAGGTAAGCCCATCGTAGCTACAGAAACATGTGGATTACCAGAACTCATTGGATCAGATAGAGGATTACTTGTCAAACCAAGTGACCCTGAAAAATTGGCACAAGCACTATATTATCTCGCTAGAAATCCTAAAGAAGCAGATAGATTGGGTCGACGAGCAAAAGAATACGTAGAAAACCTGCCGGATTGGAGAAATTTAGCGAAATGGACTGCAGAAGAGCTTTCTAAAGTGGTTCAGAAGAAAAGCTAGTGCAAAATCAATTATAAGGCAGCCTGTAATGTGAAGATAGAAACTTTCCCGATAAATTAATCTTCAAATTGATAATTGAGATTTGTGATAAGGACCTAGTTCGTGAAAGTTAAAAAAGTTAGTTTTTCAAGTATATACATAACGTTAAAATGCTTAACCCAAGTTGCTGGAATATTGCACACAACAATTTGTAAGATTATTCTCTATTCTCGTATCAAACAAACATTATTACGGAAAACTGGGATGTTCCAGAGTGTTGAAAACATTTAGTTGATATTTCTAATTTGATTGACACGTTGACGTAGTCATTCCTATGAACAGGCTCGAATTTTCCGGATTGACAGATGCATGTACTACCCTTTGGAGATAAAACATTTGATGCAGCTTTTAATTATTACTGCTTTAAAACATTATTTAAAAGATATTTAGCAAACGATGAGAAAACTTGTTAGAATTAGTAAAAATCCTTTTTGTTATAGATAAGTGCCTTAACTTATTTTGCTACTTAGGTGGTATCATGCACATGCCTGAGCAGGTAAATACATTCTCTAGAACTTGTTCGCACTCCAATACGCCTTTTTGGTAGAGTTATCAATTTGATGGCAACATAAAAACAGTTAGTGTCAAAAAGATAATTGGCAGGATTCTTTCAAAAAACGGAAAGGTGTTATTGTCAATTGCGAGATTAAAAGGACGATTTTATTGAGACGCTTGCTGAGGATTAGGAAAGATAATAAATGGGAGACATCTTTATTGAAGAGTAAGGTTATCATTTTTTCGGGGATAGATGGTTCAGGGAAAAGTACTCATGCACATAAACTGTTACATAACTTGATATCCCAGAACATCCGTGCAAGATATATATGGATGCGGGGACGAGGTAAGCCTCTTCTCTCTTTCCCTCTCCTAGTCCTATGTCGTTTACTTGGCATAACAAAAGTTCGCAAACTCAAAAATGGAATGAAGGTGTCAGAGTACCCTTTTTATGCATATAAATCTTTCCGCTTCTTATGGCCATGGCTTCAGTTGATGGATTCTTTAATTCATACAGTTATCCATGTTTATTTTCCTTCATTTTGGTTTGACGGAGTTTTGATTATCGATAGAGGCATCGTTGATACGTTGGTTGACGTGATTTCTGATGTACACACCCCTACTGGTGCACGGCTACTCCAAAGGCTTTTTCTATCCCTTCTTCCTAAAGGCTCGTTAGTAATTGTCTTAGATGTAAATGAAAAAGTTGCAATGATTAGGAAAAAAGATATTCCAAGTAAACGATATTTAAGTATACGAAGAAGAATTTACAAATATTTAGCTAGCAAGTATGGATGGCCCGTCATATCAACAGATGGTGATTTCGATAATTCTCATAACGCCCTTTTAAAAGTACTCATGAACTGGCTATTTCGATAATGCGGAACGAACCTAAGACAATTCTAGTTTTACCTAGTGAAGCAAATCTTAGAGAACTTAAAATACGAAAAACAATGGTTCAAATCAGCCACAGAAGTAGTTAGTCTTCTTAATGATTTAGCGCACGCTACTCACTATCGTAGGAAAAATTATGTTTTTTAAATATAAAGCATTAATAAGGAGCGTCTTTAGGGTTGTCCCCTCTGGAGATTAATATATTTGCTGCTGGACCATCTGGCTTAGCAGTGCGGCTTTTACCACTAGCCAGAGTTTTAGAGGATTATGGTACTAAATGTAAGATAATATCTCCCATAGCTTGGAATTCTATTATTGGGGATAAACTTGGACGTATTTCATACTACGCTTTAACCCATCCACCTAAGGCATATATTGAGACGATGAAGAAAGCTCCTAACATCGTAATTATTTCGAACACGTCTACCCCCCAAATCTACTTATTTCAAAAAATTTTGAAAAGTAAAAGGATAAAGGTTATATTTGATTTATATGATGCCATATTTCTGCCCGTTAGCAGATTGTTCGGTAGCCACATTAGGCCTGGGTCTTTCTATTTGGAAAGGATCGTTAGAGATGCAGACTTCGTCACAGTAAACGGACATTACCTATTAGAATATGCTAAATCGTGGAATGAGAGAGTTGCGATAATACACGATCCTATAGATATCAGGATCATTGGTCCAAAATATGGGAAAAACTCTAGCAAAGTAACAATAGGTTGGGAAGGTGATGCAAGAGTTCATCATGAAAACCTTAATATGTTGGTTAGGCCTCTAGAACGGATTGGCAAAAAATATGACGTTAGATTTAAGCTGGTCTCCTCTTTAGGCGATCCGAAAGTCAAGCAAATGTTTAGAAAACTAGAGAGTTTAATAGAAATAGATTATGGTCCGGACCACTGGCTTCCCTTTAAGGAATTTGTAAAATTACTGTTAGATATAGATATAATGGTCGCGCCCCTTAGGAAAAACCCCTGGTATGAAGGAAAAAGTGCTTTAAGGGTGGGTATAGGAATGGCTATGGGGTTACCTGTTGTTGCAAGTCCAGTAGGGGAACAGAAATATGTTATAAAACACGGAATTAATGGTTTTATCGCAAAGAACGAAGACGAGTGGTATGAGTATCTTAAACTATTGGTTGAGGATGATAAGTTAAGGAAAATTATGGGGAAGAAAGGAAGAAAAACGGCTGAGAGAGAGCTTTCGTTAGAGGTTAACGGGAAAAAACTGTATAAAATCATCAAAACTGTGGCTGAAAGCTAAATCGTAAAAAATAAGCGCTTTGAGGGATAATGTAATTTGGTCGTCGATTATGACGTGAAAAGTTCGCAGAGGAGAAAGGTAATAGTAACCGGACTTAACGGAGCAACATGGAAGTTTCTTGATGATTGGATTTGAGAAAAATGAGCTTCCCACACTTAATGAGATAGCTAGATGCGGCGTTAAGGGGGAATCTTAAGAACGCGTGGCACTAACAATTTTTGCAATACACGGATTGCCTATACTACAAAACATAGACGGAAAAGTATTAAACGAAATATTTGATTCAACTTCTTTCATAACAATGAAAAATTAGATATTGGAAAACTAGACATTTTTAGGGACAAGTTCAAATAAAGACTTAGAGTAATCAAGGACAGTAGTTAATAGGAATGTTCAAGAGGACTCTATCCTTAAAAGATGTTTTGTGGCGAGTTTCATTGCCACACTCCGTTTAAGTAATGTCCTTGGAGGGAAGCCACTATTTTATAAAATCTGGCTATAAGGTGAAAGTTAGAAAATTGAAAAAAGCAAGCGAGGTCTGAGTATGAGAACTTTAACGTTAAAAAAACTACTTACTATGAGTTTTATTACTTTAATCTGCGTTATGTCGAGTATATACATAGGATTATTATGGGGCATTACTCTAGGATTAATCTTCGCGATCCTATGCCTTTCCCTTCTTTTCTACGTGAGAAAATCCTTTGTATTTGAACTAAGCCAAAAAAAGGAAAATCTTGCAATCACCATTTTCTTAATCGGAATACTGGTTCGTACTCTTTTCCTATCGGATTCAGATAAAACAATATTTTTATTTTGGAGAAATATTGGTATTAAATCACTATTTGCACTACTATTAGCGTTACTTTTCCCTATTATTATTGGGTACATGACTATTAGGTTGATTGCCGTGAAAATATCACCGAACATCCTTATATTTGAAAATTCCTTCTTTGTGGGGACTTTGACAACTTTACTATTGTTCTTGTTAATGGATGCCATACGTGTTCCGAAAAACTTGGGAATATTGTTTGTCTTCTTTATCATATTCTTAGTGAAAATAATTAAAGACAAGCATGAAAAGTGTCAGAAAGAGAGATCAATACACATTCATATTCCTCTCTACACGCTATTAATATTTGTTTTTGCGTCGGCAATGTACGCCTCAGTTTACCTTAGTTCATTCGTTAAAGGAGATTTCTGGAAACAATGCGCCATCGCATCGTATATCGAGTTGAATGGATTTGAAAAGTTTTTGAAAACACGAGTCTCTGAGAGTTATCGGGGTCAACCTCTTTACTCTTTAGCCTTATATTTTCTGGCCTCTCTGGCTGATTCGTTCTCTATCCCGCTTTTGAATCTAGTCGAGGCATTGGCTATACTCATTCCTGGTTTTTCCACTCTTGCTATGTTAACTTGCTTTCTGGCGATTGAAAACGGAGAGGAGAATCGTGCCAAGTTTGCCGTTTTAATATGGCTTTTATTCTCTGGATGGGGGATGCTTTATCTGCTGTTAGAATATGGTACGCTTCAACCATCGCATGACCTCGCCTTAAAGTTGATGAATAAGCTGGGATGGGGTGGTGGATTAATTTACTCGCCTGCTCTTGGTAGCTTCGAACATGTACTTAGACTCTTCTCGATTACAGCAATGGTTAGTTCACAGACCATATTAATTCAACAAAAGGAATCGCTGAGAGGAATATTATTAGGATTATTTGTATCGCTTATTTCAATACTTTTTCATCCATTGATGGCATCTTTGGTTTTCATTTTCTTTTGGTTCACATTTCTTATTACGATGCCAAAAGTTGGTATACGTTCAGGAACGGTTTTTGTTCTCTCCTACGGGATTATTCTCCTTTTCGATTATTTCTTTGCTACTAAGCTATACTATAATAACTTAGCTTTGTTAGGAATCTCTATAGTTGCAATTATAACTACGGCAACGAATATTGCTAGACATCCGTTAAGACCAAACCTTAACCTACCCGACAACATTAGAATTTTATTCGGTTTATCCCTGAAAAGCGTACTTTTGGCAAGCTTGGTATGTTATTTTTACGCATTTGCTGTTCTTTATTGGAATTACAATACAATTTCCTTAGATAGATTTCCGATAATCCCGCTTTATGCATGGCCATATATTATGGGAATACCTGGTTTCTTGGCCTTAGCCCTTGCAGGAGTTATCATATTTAAGAATTGTACAGCAAGCTCTGGCGAGAAGTATTTTTTTATGTTCGCATTTTCCGTTTTTTCTTCATCCATTATATTGGATTATAATAATGTTTATCAAGTAGTCAAAATTTTTGACCCGAACCTCATTTCATTTCGGTTAATACCTATTATGACTATTCCAATAAGCTATCTCGCCGGATCATTGTTATACAGAATATCTATAAGAATCAAAAGCGAATTCGATAGTTGTAAATATCATTCTAGGAATGTATACGTCCAATTTATAATTATTATTATTATTCTAGGATCAATAGGATCAATGTATACTTTTACGTTGCCTAGAGTGAAGTTCTGGATGGAAAATAATTGGCCAGCTGTTAATGCGGAAGAATATCACGTATCTGAAGAAGAGCTTGCTCTAATTCGTTATCTTAGAGCCCATATAACCGGAGAAGAATTTGTAGGTATAGAAGATAACTCAATAAAGACTATCAGTCGATTTGGAGAAGCAAGTCCTCTTGGACGGATCGTATCGTTGTCAGGTGCAAAAGTTATATCTAAAGAACTTGGACAAGTTCTATTTCAAGCAAAAAGTATCGAAACAGTCAACCTTCTCAAAGAAACCCTTAACATAAAGTATATTGTCATAGAAAAAGGTTATAACACTTACAATGAAAAACCGAGTTATTTAAGAGACATTATCTTAAGATCTACAAACCCGGTATTCGAAACGGACAATTATGCCGTATACGAGCTTCCACATCTCTTAAATGTCTCAGAAGCAAACTTAATACCCAATATTAGCCATCCCTTTCATTATGGCATTTTTTCCGAAGAAGTTAGATTAAGAGGAAAAATCGAATTAAGAACCAACCTTCTACAAATTGGTAAATTAGAGATAAACAACTCAGTATTAATAAATATACAGGTACAGGCATTTGAAAATTTAACCCTAACCTTATTCGATGCGGAGGGAATTCTCATCTCTTCTCCGCTTAACAGTAAAAGTTCCCTAAATTTTGATGGTATAGATGACTATGTTGAAATTCCTAATCTAATAACTTCTAAGCCGTTTACTGTTCAATTCTGGGCCAAAATTAATGCTTCTCAAGGGAGTAACTTATTTGACTCCCGTGATAAGGCCTTTGTTGGTGGGGGTAAGGGTTTCTCGATAGAAGATATCAAAGGCAATGGTCACTATAGTGTAGGGCTAGGCGATGGATTAAATTTCATTTGGAGCAACCCAGTACTCGATTTATCCGACCATAGATGGCATAATATAGCGATTTCAGTTACAAGCACAAGAATGCATATTTACATGGATGGAATCCTCAGACAAGTAGTTGACATTAGTGAGATAAATGGTTCGCTAGCCAACGTAGGTACAATTAAAATAGGCACAGGGCTAAAAGGATATTTTAATGGTCAGATAGATAATGTTCTTTTTTATAATAGAGCCCTTACCCCAGAGGAGGTCAAATTTAACATATTAAATCGTGAACCCTTAAGTAATGGGCTCCAATTAATGTTCGATATGGAAGATTATTCTGGGACGATCCTTTATGATAAAAGTGGCTATGAAAACAATGGAATAATACATGGATGTTCTTGGAGATCTAACGGAATCGAGATACAGTTAATTAAACCTAGCGATATGCGATTGAATGGAGTTTCAAAATTAATAAGTAATTCAAGAGAAGTAAACATAGAAACATCTGATATTACTGGAAAAATTTTTCTGAACATAATTTTGCCGGGAAATTTTGAGATAAGAGTAGAAGGGAATGTTACCTTTAAAGATACTCGCTTAACATGGCCCTACATCGAGAAAATAGGCCAACAGGGGAACATTACTCTCTCTGGTACTATTAGTTTCGAAATTTTAAACACCCACGATACGTATATTCCAATAAGACTTAATTCGTTTAGCGGGTTTAATTCTTACTATCAGAATGTAGAAAGAGAGAGGATAATTAAGTATTACCAACAATACTATGGTTTTTTAGATTTAAAAACGATATTTATTCTGTCCTTTTCAACTTTGGTATATACCTTGTTGATAGTGCTGTCTGACACCAAAGACCTGCCAAATATATTCTATCGAAAAGGTGAAAGAGAATAAGAGATCGTGTATTACTTATTTCAATAAACTATTTCTCTGAACAGAGTGTTTAGCCCCCATTAGAGGAAATAAGATGGTTCTAAAACATGTATAGATTAGCAAAGGGTGGTGTGTTCTAAAAAAGCTTTTTCTAGAAAAATAGGAACTGATTTGAACTTCCAAGTTAAAGTTAATTTATAGGGACTTTCGAGAATAAATTGTCCAGAGAAGAGAAGGCGATTTACTTCTGACTACTTTATAACTAACAGAACTACTTTTCAAATCTGAGAAAGAAGTTGAAAGGCTCAAAACGTCACCTATTAATAAACTGAGAAAATTCAGAGATATGCAAGGCAATAAGTATTTTCTATGATCTATAGGAAGGAAGAAGTTTGTCACAAGGATACGTGACGAAAAGTCAGATATTGTCGTTTTTCCAAATCAAGAGACCGCCTTTCAGAGAAATGTGACACCAACCTTTTTTCAAGGCAATCAATTTTCACTATCTAGCACACATTCATTAGCTCCCGCACTAAGGGGTGTATTCATAGTCATGATCTCTCTATTAGGGAGACCTCTAAAATAAGTTAATGTGAAATATGAATGTAGCCCCTACAATCTTGCATCTATTTAATATATCAATCCCCCGAGGGAAGGATGACCGTTTCTCAAGGGAACATATTTAGAGAGGGATGCAAGCGAGCAACAAGGTCTATCATATACCAAGCTATGAAAAACAGAAAAACTAGGGGTCTACGGGAAATAATAAAATTAAAATAACAAGAAAAGCGAGGTTAAGTGTGGTTAAGCTGGAAGATTCATTATGTTTTTGGTTAGTTAAAGAAGGTTAGACTATAGTCCTTCACGATAAAAAATTTATCTAAGTCTTCACATGGAGATTTAAGAATAGATTATGGATATATGGAGCACAAGAATATGTTAAGAACAGCATTTATAGGTATCGATGGTGCTACATGGAAAATAATTCTAGATTTAATTAGGAGAGAGTACTTACCTGCGTTTAAAGGCTTACTGGAGAGAGGTGTTCATGCGAGCCTTAAATCTACTATTCCTCCTGTAACGGGTGCTGCTTGGTTTGCGGTTGCTACGGGTCTTAACCCAGGGAAAACAGGGGTAATTGATTTTCTAAAACTTGGTAATGAACTTACGTTAAGGTCTGTGAATTCTTCTGATTATCGTGGCAAAGCAGTGTGGGATCTTGTAGGTGTTGAAGGCTATAAAGTGTGTGTCATTGATTATCCAATGCTATATCCAGCTTATCCTGTAAATGGGTTTATGCTAAGTTCTTGGGGTAGGAAGTTGAGTGCATGGCCTTTAAATCTGTTAAATGAGGTTAAAGATGTCGTTAAGAGCTATGATATTTTCGTGAATTATCACTTGGAAAAGTATAATGATATAGATTTGTTTTTCGAGGATCTTGATCGCGCTGTTGAGAAGAAATTGAAAGTATCTCTACATTTGTTGAAGACTAAGCGGTGGGATCTCTTTGTAGATGTGGTATCTTTTACTGATTGGCTTCAGCATAGGCTCTGGCACTACATTGACCCTCAACATCCCCTTCATCCCCAAGGGGATGAAGCTAGGAGAATCTATGAAAGGTTTGCTGACTATTGGCAACTGCTGGACGATTACCTAAGGCAGGTTATGGAGGTAGCAGATCACCTCTTCATCGTATCTGACCACGGGTTTGGTCCCCAATGGGGGGTATTTAATCTCGGAAAGTGGCTGGAGGCAAAGGGTTTTCTATTTCGAAGAAGGCGGTCACTAAAGGAAGGCATTCTTACAAGGCTATTACATGTAGTCTCTAAATTTCGGCCACTTATTAATATATTACCCGAAAAAGTTTACTTAAAAGGCCAAAGAAAATTTACTGAACTCTCATGTCCCCTTCCTCTAATCGACCTTGAGAGTAGTGAAGCTATAGTCCTTGGCCATACGATACCGTTTGGAGCCGTCTATGTTAATCCAAGATTTAAGAACAGAGTAGACGACATACTGACTAAAATCGAGAAAGAGTTAAGGAGGGTTGGTGACGATCTCGGGAAAGACCTTAGGGTAACTGTGTTTAGGCTTAAGGATATTTATCGTGGAGCTAATTCTGATAAGCTTCCAGACCTTATCTTAACTATAAACGATTGGAGCTGTGTAATCGTAAAAGACTTTCGGAAGGATTTCATCTACCTTGAAGGTACTTATTCGCCAAGGCATACGGGAAGTCATAGAATTGATGGAGTTTTCGTAGCATACGGAAGGGATATTCGCCAAGGCGTAAAAATGAATGGAATCTCCGTATTCGATGTAGCGCCCACCATCCTCCATTTGTTCGGCATACCCATACCTAGCAATATGGATGGTAGAGTTCTCACTGAAATCTTTAAACCTGAAGGCGAAATTGCAAAAAGAAAACCCAAATATGTTGATCCAAGCTACTACAAAATAAAAACGCTCGGAGAGAAAACAAAAGCAAAGATTAAAGAGTTGAGGAGGTTAGGGAAAATCTGATTGACAGAAGAGGAGTTAACTCTCCTTTAGATATCGCATTGAGGAGAATTTACTTGAGAACTATAATTTATTAAACCGAATTCTAAAAGCTTTTAACAATCGCAAGTTGATTGTGGGGATGGGTTGTTTATGAAGGGTGTTGTGCTTCATGGTGGTGCTGGTACTAGGTTGAGGCCTTTGACTTTTAGTGGGCCTAAGCAGCTTATTCCGGTGGCTAATAAGCCTGTTAGTCAGTATGTTGTTGAGGATCTTAGGGATTCGGGTGTTAAGAATATTGCTATTGTTTTGGGTGAGACTTTTCCGGAGCTTGTTCGTGAGCATTATGGTGATGGTAGCGGATTTGGTGTCAGGGTTGCGTACATTTATCAGGGTAAACCTTTGGGTATTGCTCATGCTGTTGGTTTGTGTAGGGATTTTGTTGGAGACGATAAGTTTGTTGTTTATTTAGGTGATAACTTGCTGCAGCATGGGATCAAGAAATACGTCGATAAGTTCCTTAGTGGGGGCTTTGATGCTATGATTTTGTTAAAGGAAGTTGATGATCCTAGGCGTTTTGGTGTTGCTGAGTTTGATGAGGGGGGTAGACTTGTTAGGGTTGTTGAGAAGCCTAAGGTTCCTCCTAGCAGGTATGCTTTGGTTGGTGTGTACTTTTTTACGCCGGTGGTTTTTAGAGCTATTGAGGAACTTAGGCCTAGTTGGCGTGGTGAGTATGAGATTACTGATGCTATTCAGATGCTTATTGATTGGGGTCTTAATGTTGGTTATGAGTTTGTTGAGGGTTGGTGGATTGATACCGGTAAGAAGGATGATATTTTGGCGGTTAATGCTCTTATTTTAGATGAGCGTGCTAAGAGAGATGTTAGAGGAAAGGTCGAGAGTTCGAGGATTGAGGGTAGGGTTGAAATTGGTGAAGGAACTAGAGTTGTTAACAGTATCGTTAGGGGACCGGTAATCATAGGGAAGAACTGTTTGGTAGAGAATTCGTTTATAGGTCCGTATACAAGTGTAGGCAATAATGCAAAGATTGTTGATAGTGGTGTGGAGTATTCGATTGTAATGGAGGGTGCTGTTATTAATGGTGTTGAGAGGCTTGAGGAAAGCTTGATAGGTAGAAAAGCCAAGGTATTAAGAAATAGGAAGCGTAACGTTACGAGGCTTCATGTGGGAGATTACTCCGAGGTAGAGATATAGGGGTGGAAAAACTGAGAACAATATTTAAGAGAATATTTGTGGAGTTGCTTAGTTTGCTGTATGTTTAGGTTCTAAGTGGGTGTGTGGTTGTGAGGTTGCTTGTTACTGGTGGGATGGGGTTTATTGGTAGTAACTTTGTTAGATATGTTTTGTCTAAGGATTCAAGTGTTCAGGTTATTAATGTTGATAGGCTTGGTGTGGGTTCTAATCCGGCGAATTTGATGGATTTGGAGGGGGATGAGAGGTATAGGTTTGTTAAGGGGGATGTAACGGATTTTAATTTTATGGTGAGGTTAATTAGGGGGGTTGATGCTGTTATTAATTTTGCTGCGGAAACGCACGTTGATAGAAGTATAGTTGATCCAAAGCCGTTTATTGAAAGTAATTTTATGGGTGTTTTTACTATATTGGAGTCTATTAGGAAGGTTAATTCTAAGGTCAGGTTTCTTCATGTTAGTACTGATGAGGTTTATGGTGATATTGTTGAGGGTTCTTTTAGGGAAAGCGATTCGCTTAGACCTTCGTCGCCTTATTCTGCAAGTAAGGCTGCTGCAGATATGCTTATAATGGCTTATCGTCGAACTTATGGTCTTGATGTGATTATTGCTAGACCTACAAACAACTTTGGTCCTTTTCAATTTCCGGAGAAGCTTATACCTAAAACGATTGTAAGGGCTTACCTAAATCTTAAGATTCCTATTTATGGTACGGGGAGGAACGTTAGGGATTGGCTTTATGTTCTCGACAACTGCGAAGCTCTCTATATGCTTCTCAATGAGGGAAGATCCGGTGAGATATATAATATTTCAGCGGGTAATGAATTTGAAAACATTGAA
>Ga0180301_10003348_pt1 | contig 12532 bp, 11 predicted proteins | sample GuaBasSediGuay16_FD_121797 | JGI IMG/M metagenome (GOLD analysis project Ga0180301, IMG submission 121797) | Subseafloor sediment microbial communities from Guaymas Basin, Gulf of California, Mexico - Guay16, Core 4569-2, 12-15 cm | ecosystem: Environmental > Aquatic > Marine > Hydrothermal...
AGTCCATCCATTCCGCGTAATCCCATATAGGTAGTTGTTTGAAAGAATTCGCTTTGAAATCTTTATTCAAATTATAAGGCGGGTCGATAAACAACAGGTCAACAAATCCCGACGGCAGAAAATCGAGCGCCTCGACGATATCCTGATTGATGACCGAATTAATAATTCCGTCGAGTGAGGTTTTTTTATTAAGTTCGATTAAATCGCAACGATAACGCTGAATATCTTCTTCCGACAACGTTATAGTCCTGTTTCGTGGGGCTATTGTCATAATGGCCGCGTATCCGTTTTATTTTAACTTGTCCGACGGACAAATTATAGAAACCGAGGACCAAACATCGAGAATCTACTTTTTGTCCGTCAGCGCTTCGACACCCGGTAGGGGAGAGCCCTCGAGAAGTTTCAGCGACGCGCCTCCGCCGGTCGAGATATGCGTCATCCTGTCCTGGAAGCCGAATTTTGCCGCCGCCGCCGCGCTGTCTCCACCGCCGAGAACCGCCGTCGCGCCGTTCTCGACCCGCGCAGCGAGAACCTTGAGGATTTCTCTAGTGCCTTCCGCGAATTTGTTGATTTCGAATACACCCATAGGGCCGTTCATTATTATTGTCCCGGCGGTTTCGAGTTCTGTTCTGTAGCGGGCGACCGTGTCCGGGCCAATATCCACCGCTTTCAAATTCGAGGGTATCTGGTCGTAGGCTTCGACGCGTTTAATACCGTTATCGTTAATCTGGTCGGTAACGACCTCGTCGATGGGCAGAAAGACTTTTCCTCCGGGGACATCGAACTCCTCCGCTTTCTCGAGAATTTGCCGTGCAACATCGAGACTGTTGTGCTCGACAAGGGATTCCCCCTGCGGTATTCCGAGACTGGTTAAAAAAGTGCAGGCCATACTTCCGCCAATAAGCACCCTATCGCATTTTTCGAGCAGGTTCTCGAGTATTCCTATTTTCGACGACACTTTGGATCCGCCGATAACGGCTATATAAGGCCTTTGCGGATTTTCCAGAAGTCCGACCAGCATATCGAGTTCCCGTTTTAGAAGATACCCCGCGGCGGCGGTTTTTACGAAACGGGTAACCCCGACCATACTCGCGTGCGCCCGGTGGCTCGTCCCGAAAGCGTCGTTGATATATATCTCCGCGTCACCAGCTAGTTCTTTCGAGAACGCCTCGTCGTTCTCCTTTTCTCCCTTATGGAATCTGAGGTTTTCGAGAAGTAGGATATCCCCTTTGGTGGCGCGTTCACGAGCAATGCGGGCTTCCTCGCCGATACAGTCGCTAACGAATGTTACCGGCCTGCCGATAAGTTCACCGAGTTTTTTTGCCACCGGTTCGAGAGATAACGAAACGTCTCGTTTGCCGTCCGGTCTGCCGAGATGCGACATCAGAACTGGTATCGCGCCAGCCTCGAGTAGTTTTCTTATAGTAGGTAATGTCGCACGAATCCGCCGGTCGTCCTTAATTTGTCCGTCCGAAATTGGGACATTGTAATCGACACGGACAAGGACCTGTTTCCCTGCCAATTCGAGGTCATCGATAGATATCTTATTCATATAGGACATAGGCAACCTGCCTTTCTCATATTGTTATCGGTTTCCACGAAGCGGGCTGTCACGATTTTTGCATTGTCCTTTAAGGTTCGGGAATATATTATTTACGGACGCAAAAATTCCCATCCGGGACCACCTCTCCACACTCGCGCCAGCCCAGTAATATTGTGAACGTTTAGCACAACAGTTATGATGGAAACCTATCGTTTCCGTAAAAACGTAGATGAGATAACCCGCGAACTCTCTAACACTACGACTAACCTACAGCATTATCTTCATCATATCCACCACGCGGGAGGAGAACCCCCACTCGTTATCATACCACGAAAGCACCTTGACGAAATTTCCGTCCATCACGCGCGTGTCGATTGGGGAGAAGATGCTGCTATGAGAGTTACCGATAATATCGCTCGAAACGATGGGGTCTTCCGCGATTTGTAATATGCCTTTCATTGGCCCGGCGGCTTTGGCGCGCATAAGGTCGTTTATATCCTCGACAGTCGTCTCTTTCTCGACCACACAGGTTAAATCTACTATCGAGCCGTCGGCGACCGGCACACGAATAGCCATACCATCGAGTTTGCCCTTGAGTTCAGGAATAATTAAACCTATCGCTTTCGCCGCGCCAGTAGAGGTTGGAATAATATTCTGCGCCGCTGTCCGCGCCCGGCGAAGGTCCTTATGCGGTAAATCGAGTATTCGCTGGTCGTTCGTATAGGCATGAATCGTGGTCATCAAACCGTGAATTATCGTGAACTCGTCGTTCAGAACCTTAACTACCGGCGCGAGACAGTTAGTCGTGCAACTTCCGATAGAAATTATATTATGGTTCGCTGCGTCGTATTTCTCTTCATTGACCCCGATAACGAAATCGCCGTCCAGCGGGGTTTTCCCCGGCGCCGAGACGAGAACCTTCTTCGTTCCCGCATCGATATGCCATTGCGCCTGTTCCTTTTTGCGGAAAACCCCCGTCGACTCGAGAACGATATCGGCCTTTTTATCTGCCCAGGGCAGCGATTTCGGGTCGCGCTCCGCGGAGATAGTTATTTCCTCACCGTCGACGATAATCGAATTCTCGGTGCTTTTAACCTCGCGGTCCCAGACTCCGAATGTGCTGTCGTATTTGAGAAGATGCGCGAGAGTCTTCGCGTCGGTGATGTCGTTGATGTGCACGAATTCGATTTCCGGGTCGTCGAACGCAATCCTGAAGACCTGACGGCCAATCCTGCCGAAACCGTTAATTCCAATACGCATTTTTACCTCCAGTATAGTTATATTTATTTTACAAATTTAGCCTAATTAATACCCATTCTTAACGGTTACTTTACCTCCACCCCCTTCCCCGTTTCCGGGTCGATAACCTCTTCGGATGTTCCGTCTGGTTTGCCCTCCTCTTCCATCGATTCTTCGACATCGGCCCCACAATAAAACTCGTTGTAATGGCGCATAAAATAGCTGAAGCTCATCGAAAAGATTCTCTCGTCGTTGTCCCAGCGGCGCATCTCCAACCAGAAACTCTTCCTATCGTCGTCGTCCTGTCTGCCGGTAAGATAGGCCGTGGGAGCCATATGTCTTCCGATAAGCGATTTCATCTGATAGATATAGTCCCGATAATCACCCGGAATAAACCCCTCGTAGCGCTTTTGCGCGGCGACATCGACCCTTTCCTTGCGCTCCTCGAAATAGTCGTCCGGGCCGACCAGATACACGTTGTAGCCGCAGTTTGTGGATATCCGCGCAAGTTCGGAGGTTACTGTCCATTCAGGATAATCCCCGCTAAGCGCTTCGATTATATCGTCCATCAAACCTTCGGCTACAGCCTCGACCAGGTCCTCTTTAGAATCTATATTGTATTCGATTTGCGACGGGTATATCGCTATTACAGCGATTTTATGGTAATCCGGCGGGTTGTAGTCTTTCGGTATGGGCGAACATGAAAGTATAAAAACGGCAATGAAGAGAACACTGAGCGAATATCTTCTCATATCATTTCCCTGTTTTCGGCGAGAACAGTTTCGCCATCCTTCGGTATTCTTCGGGTAATTTTTTTATATTTTTGATTTCCTCGGTCATCTCGATTGGCTCGACCACACTGCCTTTGAGAGCTATCATCACACCGGAAAGACCCTCTGCAACAGCATCTGCGGCGGCGATTCCGTATCGCGTCGAAAGAACCCTATCGAAAGCGCTCGGTGGGCCTCCTCTTTGCAGATGCCCGAGGACGACGAATCGGCTCTCCCAGCCTACCCTGTCTTCTATCTGTTCGGCCAACGCTTTGGCGATACCGCCGAGCCGAACGTGGCCGAATTCATCACGGTCGACCTCCTGTATTATAAGCGAGCCATCGCGGTCCTCGTCGACCTTCAGTTTCGCGCCCTCGCTAACCGCAACGATAGCGTATTCGCGGCCTTCCGCTTTGAGTTTCCTTAGAGGTTCGCAGAGGTCCTTCTCGATATCGAACGGAACCTCCGGAATCAGAATAATATCCGCACCGCCGCCGATTCCGGCTTCGAGCGTTATCCATCCGGCATGGCGCCCCATAAGCTCGACAACCATCACGCGGTTATGGCTCCTCGCTGTCGTATGTAAATGGTCTATCGCTTCGACAGCGAGATTAATCGCCGTATCGAAACCGAAAGTTACATCCGTTCCCCACAGGTCGTTGTCTATAGTCTTCGGAACTCCCACGACCCGGAAATCATTATCTATTTTCCACAGCTTGAAAGCTGCGCCGAGCGTGTCTTCGCCACCGATAGCGATAAGATAATCCAACTCCAGGTCTCGGAAATTCTTAATAGCCGTTTTTATATATTTTTCGGTTTTTGTCGGATTGGTTCGGCTCGTTCTGAGCATTGTCCCGCCTATAGCAATAGTATCGCGGACGTCATCGATATTCAACGGAATAGTATCTTTCTCCAGAAGCCCCTTCCAGCCGTATCGGATGCCGACAAACTCCATATTGTATTCGTTTTTGCCACGATATACAGCCGCTCGGATTACCGCGTTAAGCCCGGGGCAATCGCCGCCGCCTGTCAATATTCCAACCCTCGTGGCCATAGCTACCTCCTTGAAGGATATTAGGTTATGTTAATAATTTTTTCGTCTTAATTAAAAATAAAATCTAAATTTGGAAATGTCAAGGTTATAATAATTGAAAAATCTCCCGGAAAAAACATGGTCCTCTCATCTGGTTTTCGACTACCTTTGCCCGGTGATAAGATGTGATAAACCCTCGATTTTAACCGCAGGTAACGTAATTCGGCGATAAATTAAATTTACGGCTGTCACGCTCCGTGCTACGTGCCGGATAAGGTTTATTGAATAGAGATTGCTGATTTTTGCCGAAAACAGGAAATTAACCTGTCATTGCGAGGCGCAGAGAGCAGAGGGCAGGGAGCAGAGAGCAGAGGGCACCCCGCACCCCGCTCTCCGCGCTCCGCCTGTAAAGTATATGCTCGTTTTTCAGCAATCCCTAATATATTATTCCGGCACGCACGGATTCCCAACCGCGCAGGGACATTACCCTCGCGCCAGCCCGCAATTTTACTCGTTGTCGCGTAACACTCAAACGTTTTATTCGAGAAAAAACCACAACAAATTCGATTCTTTTTGCTGAAATATTGATTTAGGCCTTCGACCGTTCCTCCAGCCAGTGCGGCGAAATCTTCTCGATTATCTCTTTAACTGCGGCAACACGTTGCGTGGGCGTTCCGGCGACTTCGAAGTATGGAACGCAAAATAGATTGAGAATCGCCAGTATCATACCATCGACCTGTGCTTGATATAGCGGCTCCGGTGTCCGCACACCATCGGCTTCCATAGGGAACTCGCCCGGGCGGAGAAAAACGAGGATATCGTAAGGATATTCACGGTAATGGGCTAAAACTGTTTCACGGTAATGCTCGACTCCCGGCGAAGTTACCGGGCAATGACGTAGGTATAGCGTCAAGTTGTCGAACACGCTCCTATCGGATACGAAACCGCTTTCGGCACACTCTATCTCGCTGGCTATCTGGTGTTCGAGAACGGCATGCTGGAATTTAAGAATATCGTCGGGGTTTGCGCGTAGCTCCTTGAGCGTTTTCCCCATCTCGGCAAGAACTACTCTCGCCTGTTCCCGAATAAGGGGGAGGGCGAGTTCTTTTGCGAGTAACCTGGCGAGGGTGCTTTTTCCTGTCGATGACGACCCGATAAGGGCGATTTTCATATTGACGTAATACTTTAGGTAATTATGCTAATTAATTGATAATAATTCGATTACTGCGGATTTTATCTAATCCGTTTCACAAATGTAATATAAATCCTGTATCGAATAAGGTCAAGGGGTATCGCTTTTATCCGACGGATATTTCTGCAACCCAATGTCTCGTTAATAAAAAAGGCCGGCGGAAAACCGGCCTTTCCAGTCGATTAGAGTTCGTTACGTGTATTCTCCCTTACCATTCACTCGATTGTCTTTTCCGCAGTTTCCTCTTCCTGCTCGATTTCGATATCCATAACCTCGACCAGCTTATCGAAATTCGCGCGGATGAGGCTTAATTCATCGCCAGTTAATCCTTCCGGTGCTTCGAACGTCTCGCTTTCTTCCATAGATTTTACTGCTTCGCGTATCGCTTCTTTCTGGTCCTCGGGCACATCCGGGTTTTCGAGTTGTTTTTTCATTTCCTCGATACCTTTCGCTATCTCCTCTTTAGCGCTTTCCATCTGCTCCTCATAGATAATATAATAAATCCCTGCGCTGACCTCTATGAGTGTAAGATAAAATTCCGCGGCATTATCTATTCCTGCATTGCGCAAATCCTTATCTAAACTGGCGAATTCTGTGATACCGACCATAGAGCTTTCCGATTCGGCACGTTCGACTTTATCTTGTTTTTCCTCGATTATTCTCATCAACACCGGGTAATGCTCGATAAATCTATCGATTCTCTTCTGAGTAAGCTCGAAATTGCCCTCTTCGTCCTTGAGTTTTTCCATATCCTCCGCGAATTTCGTAGCGGCGTCTGCAACCTCTTTAGCGGCTTTGGCCACTTCTTTGGCCTCGTCGACCGCGCCGCAGCAACCGATACCGAAAACGGCTATCAGCACAACAAGTAAAAGAGCGACAAACCTACGCATAATTGCCTCCGGTCTAATATTGGGTTATGATTCCTGTAGAATTGCTCGCAAATGTCATTTCGAGTGGCGAAGCGACTAGAAATCCTCTGAATAACTTCGTAAATTGGGTTATATATTTTTATAAATATAAATCATTAATATCCGGATTCAAAGCGAAAAAAACGTTTGGACAGCGATTTCTCAGGACATTATTTTTTTTTCGAATTTAGATTTCGACTACTTCCAGAACGCCGTAATATCTCTCTCTAACATCAAAATTATCGACTTGTTCTCAATTTTTCCGTAACTTTTCGTTTGAATATCGCTTGCGCATGGCTTTTTTTGGAATAACTTATTTTTATGATTATTCTAAGTATCGAGACATCGTCGCGCCTCGGGTCGGTCGCGCTCTTAGAAACTGGGGAGAGTGAACGGCTTCTCGCGCAGGTCTCCGTTGCGCTTTCTGCGACGTATTCCGAGAGGCTCATACCTTTTGTCGAGTTTCTGTTTGCCGAAACCGGTCTTTCTCTTGCAGATATAGGTTTGATTGCGGTTTCGACCGGCCCCGGTTCTTTTACCGGATTACGCGTTGGCCTTTCCGCCGCCAAAGGCCTCGCTTTCGCCCGCAATATCCCGCTTGTCTCTGTCGATTCGCTTATGGCGACCGTCTATCCGGTCCTTCCTTTTATCGAACGCGCCGGAGCTTTTTTCGACGCTAAAAGGGGAGAGGTTTTCGGCGGTGGTTATTCCTATGCCCCCGGGGCGCTTCCCGATATTATATTCGGTCCCTCTATATGCCAATTAAACAATTTCTATAACTTATGTATGAAAAAGGAGATAAGTTTTATTATTGGCGACTTGAGTTTAATTAATACTAGTGAACAACTTATTTTTAATAAGTTTCATGTTTCTGACTTAGCTATCGCTTCGACTAACGCAATATCTGTTGGCTTATTGGGTTATTTAATTTATAGTAATAATGGAGGTGATGATATAAATTCTCTTTCCCCTAAATATATTAGAAGGTTTATACCCGGGAAGCAAAGATGACGGAATATACTCCAGAAAACGCTGCTAACTGGCTGTATAATAATGGATTAGCCTGTAAAGACGTAGCCTTTGCCGTAGTGTGCGGTTCCGGTTTGGCCCAGGCGATGGACAACTTCGTGGAAACCGTTATGAGCTGGCAATTTAAGGATATTCCGGGTTTCCCGGAAATTACAGTGTCGGGGCATTCGGGCAAGATGAACATAGTTAAGTTTATGAACAGCGGTGTGTTAGCTCTCGTGTTTTTAGGAAGGGTTCATCTTTACGAAGGTATCGATATAGAAAAGTTGCTATTTCAAGTAAGGCTTGTTAATGCATTGAAAATCAAGAGGTTAGTAATAACGTGTTCAGTTGGTTCGGTCAATCGAAGGACTTTACCGGGTTCGTTAGGTCTTATAACCGAACATGTTGATTTACAACTAAATAGGCCGTTCTGTAAAACTAAAACAACGGGAATTAAATACCATACAAAGATTTACGATAGAGACTTAATAGAAATATTTGAAAGATCTGCCTTAACTACCGGAATCGAATTGACTTCAGGAACTCTATACAGCGTTCTCGGGCCGGCATATGAAACCCCTGCGGAGGTTTCGATGATTAAAAGGTTAGGTGGAGATTGGGTTTCTATGTCCACCGCTAAAGAGGCTTTCGAGGCCCATAAACTCGGCATCAGAACGGTAGGAATCACCGGAATAGCTAATTTCGTGAACGCATACCCGGAAATGGGGGAGGTTACCACGCATAACGAGGTTCTCGACGCTGCGAAAAAGTCCTCAAAGGCGCTCTGGGCTTTGCTTTCCAGTGCAAGCGCCGATTTAAGTTGACTTCGCCCGGAACCGGGATTATATTTAATCACACAATAGAATTCGCAAACACTATCGATTTAAATGCCCTGGTTTAGGAAAAAACGCACAGGACCAATAATTCAACCGGCGCGCGACGTCCCGGACGGCCTCTGGGCGAAATGCGAAGCCTGCGGCGAGATTCTATATATAAAGGAACTCGCGCGCGCGTTGTGGGTTTGCCCGAAATGTGGCTACCATTTCAGGATAGGGGCGAGGGACTATGTCGATATTCTGCTCGACGAGGGCAGTTTCGAGGAATTAGACGTTTCGGTTCGCTCCGCCGACCCTCTAACTTTTTTCGATTCAAAGAATTATACCGATAGAATTAAAGCTGCACAGGAAAAAACCGAACTTAACGAAGCTGTTATATGCGGGATAGGCGAAATAGAATCTATTCCGGTAAGTTGCAGTTTTATGGAATTCAGGTTTATCGGCGGCTCGATGGGCAGTGCGCTCGGCGAGAAAATAACGAGAGCTATCGAACGAGCGCTCGAACGCCAAATACCGCTGGTTATTGTTTCTGCGAGCGGCGGCGCACGTATGCAGGAGTCTATTCTGAGCTTGATGCAGATGGCCAAAACGAGCACAGCTTTAACCCGACTCGCAGACGCGAAACTGCCGTTTATATCCGTGCTTACGCATCCTACAACTGCAGGAGTGATGGCGAGTTACGCGAGTTTGGGCGATATTATTATCGCCGAACCGGCCGCGCTGCTCGGATTTGCCGGGCCGAGAGTTATACAGCAGACTATCGGCCAAGAATTGCCTGAGGGTTTCCAGAGCGCGGAGTTTTTCCTCGAGCACGGTTTTGTCGATTTAATATCCGTCCGCGGTGAGCTAAAGAATAATATCGCTACGCTGCTCGGTTATATGTATGAGCCGACCAGCGCCAAGTAGTTCCCTGAAAAGCTTTTACGGCTTATTTCTGGGCGTAAATCCGCCATATTATTCCTATCATAATATATATTATGTAAACCTACTAACAGGGAATCGTTTACACAAAATTTACTCGCTCCCGTCTCAAATCTTTCAATAATACTTTTTCTCCCCTACTCTAGCTTGCATATCAGGTGATGGTAAAATACATACACTGGCCGCCTGTCGAGCGTGAACCGTCTCACAAATAAGGGGGCGTCGGCGCGACCGGTAGGTCGCGAGGGCAGATTGCCCGAATTGGGTTTCGGATTTAGAACGGGGTCGGCATTCGGGCAATCTGCCCTCTCCCGCGCTGAATCCGTGGGAGAATATAATTTTTTTATGCAGAAAATTCCGGGCAGGATTCAGCGCGGCAGCCGACGCCCCCGATAGACCGACAATAAAACCGCTCGTGAAAGAGCGGTCATTCACATAAATCGCATGAAGCGGGATTTCCACCACACTACGGACAGGGCTTGCCTCGCGTGTCGACAACGATATACAAATCGTTACCGTATGATAGCAGTTCGCCGGAAATACCGTTTTTTACATAATAGCTTCCGGATTCGACTCCACCGTCGTGGATTAAATCACGACCGAGATAAACGACGCCAATCCAGCTATATCCGCCGCCGATTTCCCATTCTTCGTAATCGTAGACGGCATTAAACGGGTCGCGGTCGGGACTTGGCCACTCATCGAGGTAATTAGCGACAAGCCCAGGCGGTTCGATGTTAGGCCAAACATCGCGTGGGTAACAGCCGTTTTCGGCGTAAAAATCGAGTAACGCCTGATACATCCTTTTTAAGTGCAATCTCGCCTGCGAATATTTAGCTCTCTTCGTAGCCTCCATAAACCGGGGTATCGCGAGGCCGCTCAGGACGCCGATTATCACCACCACTATCATCAATTCGATGAGAGTGAAACCGGACGGCCGCTTGTTATTTTGACGATGTGTTACCATTCGACTTTTAAAATCGCAGATATTATGCCACCGGTTTTCGATGCTAAACCCTTTATTTATAAGGGTTACAAGGATTACTAACTACTATTGCTTCATATTTTTACACGCAATTTGCAAAAAGCGACATTTATTTACACAACACCAGGGGCTTTTCGATTGTGCGTCCGCCGGATGTTACTTTAATAAAATACACACCCGAAGCCAATCCGGAGCAATCTATGGTTATAGTGTGTTTTCCGGGAGATATAGGACCACGATAGAGTAACCGCTGCCGCCTGCCGAGCATATCATAGACAGCTATGGCCAGGTCGGACGAACCGACCTCGACAATCAAATCCGCACCGGCAACGGCGTTGAACGGATTCGGATGAACGTCGCCAAGCTCGAATTCCCCTGCTGTCTGTGGATTGTAATCGGGTATCCCGGATTCGCCGAGAACGAAATCCGCATCGGTTATCACAGTGTCGATTGTTATTTCGTCGATTATTATCATCCTCGGGTCCTGTTCCCCCTCCCCCGTCTTATACGCTCCGACAAACCACTCTCCAGTCCACGGCGGTATATTTATAAAAGAATAATGACCCGATGTGTCGGTTAGCGCGTGCTGCCATCCTTTTTTATGGCCGATTTTCTCGTTATATAGAATAACGTGCGCGTCCATAACCGTATATCCGTCGCCGTCGGTAACTATTCCGGAAACCATATTCGTCGCATAGGGGTCGAATAGCGTGAAGTTTTTATCGGTAACCGTATCTCCGGGCGATACCGCAATCGAGGTGTAATCCAGCGGAACGACATCGTAACCGAAACTTTCTATCGACAGATAATACCCGCCTGTTGGCATCCCTTTCACTCCGAGCAGATACTCCCCTGTTTCGTCCGTAACTGTCCTGTATTCGCCATACATCGGCGCGGACGCGCGAAGTGGTAGACCTTCGAGCTCGCCGAAACCGAGAGTTGTAGAATCGAATACGGTGCCGGCTATTGCGGCGTCGAGCGGCTGCAGGTCGAAATCGATATCCTCGACGTCCGAGCCGGGAGGAACATAAGTTATCTGCATCGATGGAACAGGAAAATAACCGGGCGGCAATCCTATATCCATAATCAGGAAAACATAGGTCGTTCCCGGTAAGGCCGGTAGTGAATAAGCTCCGGTCGCAGGGTCGGCTACCGCGGCGGCAGAACCGGCGCCATAACCCATAATGATAATAAACCCGGGAATAGGTGTTGTGCCGTCTATTGTTACGGTGCCTCTCACATGGTTCGTATAGACCGGACAATAAACATCGGCTTCGACGCTATCGTCCGAAGCGCCGAAAGAGAATGTTGCCGTCGCAGAAGCCCCGTGTATCGTATCCGCTGGGATTGCGGTCATTTGATATGACGAATCCCTTTCGGGGACGTGAAAAGCGAACCGGCCGCTGCTATCGCTGAAAACCACAACATCCAGGTCGGTGGGGACACAAAAGGCACCGGCTATCGGGGTGCTGTCGGCACTAGAATAAACATGTCCGTATGCGTAAGGCGGCTCGGGTGTTATCCCTGCGGACGGAGGCAAAATGTGAACTAAAGCCGTATCGCAGCTACCATCGCCGGCATCGGTAGCAACAAGGAACATCCTGACCGTGTCTGTAGTTCCCGGGAAAAATATCTCCTCCATATACGCTGTGTGAGTTATCTGCGCATCGGCTAAAGAGTCGTCGTCGCCGGGAATATAGATATGGTCTGCCAACCAGCCGATAGAGGGAACGCCGTCGATAACACCCAGATAATTCCCTAATTCGTAAGGGTCCGGATTGCGGTTTAAATTTTCGTCGGCATAGACCTCGATAACAAGCATCCGACCTGCCGACGATAAATCCGCGGTAACCGTAAAATACGCCGGTGGAGTGATGACTGTCTCGTCTGCACCGTCGACGTGAAGATACGTAATCGCGTAGGATACGATAGAAAAAGATAATAGGATAAAGAAAACGCCGATTGTCTTACTCATCTGTTTCTCCTTTTTTAAATCCACTCTGTGTGTTCTCCGTTAATCTACAACTTGTTAATTTCCAGTAGGTTATATAAATTTAGTTGTTGCCTTTTACCTCTAACTTGTTATATTTGTAA
>Ga0180301_10003349_pt1 | contig 12532 bp, 11 predicted proteins | sample GuaBasSediGuay16_FD_121797 | JGI IMG/M metagenome (GOLD analysis project Ga0180301, IMG submission 121797) | Subseafloor sediment microbial communities from Guaymas Basin, Gulf of California, Mexico - Guay16, Core 4569-2, 12-15 cm | ecosystem: Environmental > Aquatic > Marine > Hydrothermal...
GGAGGCTCGGAGGCAAATGTAGCAGTAGCGCTTTCTCGATTAGGAGTAAGAGCAGGTTGGGTTTCAAAACTTACTGATAATCCGCTTGGAAGAAAAATCGAGAACGAATTGAGACGATGGGATGTAAATGTTGAGAAGATAATTTGGACATCAGCTTATCGAATAGGAACTTATTATGCCGAATTTGGGGCTGATCCGAGACCTACCAACGTAATTTATGATAGGAAGGGGTCTGCCTTTTCACACATTCAACCTGAAGAAATTGATTGGGAGTATTTGAAATCGTGCAAAATATTTCATACGTCGGGAATTACCGTGGCGTTAAGCCAAGATTGTGAAAGGGTTGTTAAGAATTGTTTAGAATTTATGAAAGAAAATCAAAAAACGACTTCATTTGATATCAATTACCGAGCAAAATTATGGTCCCCAAAAGAGGCAAGAACTAAATTGGAGAAAATTTTACCAGATGTAGATATTTGTTTAAGTTCAGAGAAAGATATCGATTTAATTTTTAATATTAAAAAGGATCTTAAAGGGAAATGTGAAGAATTATTGGAGCGATATTCCTTTAAAGTGATTGTTTTAACGCGAGGACCGAATCCATCGTATGCATTGGATGATACGGGAAAGGAATATTTAGGCAAAGGATATCAACCCAAATTAGTAGATCGGATAGGAGCTGGAGATGCTTTCGATGCAGGTTTTTTGTATGGGTATCTTTCTGGCGATTTTCAAAAAGGAATACGGTATGGAGAGGCAATGTCAGCCTTGAAATTTTCAATTCCAGGGGATTTTCTTATTGTTAGCAGGAAAGAAATAGAAGATTTTTTGCAGAAAGAGCGCATTTTGTTAAATCGGTAATTTCTTTTTCAACTTTAAAAGAGATTATTGCCAAAATTTTTTAAAGGACTCGTATTAATTCTATCTATAACGGCGTTATAAGTGGAGAAAATTATTTATTGAGATGATTTAAGTTGAGCGGAGAAAGTAGTGAAATTACCCCTAATAAAACCATTGATACAGTAGGATTATATTGTCCGGTTCCTCTTTTTCGCACCCGGGAAGCGCTTGAATCGATGCAAATAGGTGAAATCTTAGAGATTTTTGCGGATGACCCCGCAGCAGAATCAGACATACAGAGTTTCACAAAAAGAACTGGGCATAAGTTACTAACAATTGAAAAAGATGGGGATGTATTACGATTTTTAATTAAAAAAATGAAATAGGTGAAATAATATGAAAGATGAAAAATTTATCTTATATGTTCAGACTTCTGATAATCCAGAACGTCAATATTCACCCCTTGTTCTTGCTCAAATGGCTAAGAGCATGGATCTTAAGCCAAAACTATATTATTTAGGTACAGCATTACGAATTTTAAGACCTGGGGAAGCAGAAAAAATCAAAGTAGGAGATTTTCCATCAGTAGCTGAAATGTTGAAACAGACATTGGATATGGGCATTGAAATATTAGTTTGCGAAGCCTCGAAACGAATGTTAGGTTGGGAAAAGGTAGATTTGATACCCGGTGTAAGAATAGTAGGCGCTGCAACATTGAATGATTTAGCGTTAGAAGCAGGAGCAACAATGTGGTTTTAATCAAATCATATAAGATTAAAAATGAGTTGATAGGATAAAAGATGGGTAAAACAATTTATTTAGATTATCAGGCATCCAAGCCAGTAGATTCACGAGTCGTTGAGGCAATGTTACCTTATTTTACGGAAAAGTTCGCAAATGCTTCTTCTCTTCATACCGATGGCGATATAGCAACGGACGCGCTAGAAGAAAGTAGACAAAAAATCGCGGAATTTATCAATTCTCAAAACCCTCGAGAAATAATTTTTACATCGGGCGCGACTGAATCGAATAATTTGGCGATTATAGGATATGCCTTAAGAAATAGGCGAAAAGGCAACCATATTATAATTTCCGAAATTGAACATATCTCAATTCACAACATTGCAAAATATTTACAGAAGAACGGCTTTGAAGTTTCAAAAGTGCCAGTCGACTTTTATGGAACAGTTCATCCTGACAAAGTGCAAGAAAAAATACGAGATGATACCATTTTAATCTCAATTCAATACGCGAATAATGAGATAGGAACTATTCAACCAGTTGCAGAAATCGGTGAAATTGCACGCGAACGAGGGATTGTATATCATTGTGATGCGGTAGCAGCAGAAGGAATAATTCCTATAGATGTTGTGCGTGATAAAATCGATTTATTAACACTTTCTTCAAACGATATCTATGGTCCAAGAGGGTTGGGGGTCTTATATGTCCGAACTGGAGTGATGTTGACTCCTATTATAATTGGTGGGGGACAAGAGAGAGGGTTGCGATCTGGAACAGAAGATATCGCGTCTATCGTTGGAATGGCTAAAGCTGCTGAAATCGTTCAGGAAACAATGGAAATAGAAAGAAAGAGATTAACAGAATTAAGAGATTACTTAATTAAAAATATCTTGGAAAAAATTCCTAAATCCTATTTGAATGGGCATCCGAAAAACCGACTTCCCCATAATGCTCACTTCAGATTCGATTATATTGAGGGTGAATCTTTATTGCTATCCTTAAAGGATGAGGGAATTTCCATTGCTACTGGATCTGCATGTACATCTAAAACGTTGGAACCATCTCACACGCTCATTTCAATTGGATTGCTCCATGAAGAGGCTCATGGTTCATTAGTAGTCACGATGGGACGTTATACGACACGCGAAGACATTGATAAATTGATTAAAGTTCTTCCAAAAATTGTTGAAAAATTGAGAAAATTATCCCCATTAGCTGATTAAGGAGTGAATTGTATGAAATCAACAAAATATTCTAAAAAAGTATTGGAGCATTTTAGGAATCCACGGAACGTGGGAACATTAGAAGGCGATGATGTCGCCATAGGAAGAGTAGGAAATCCCGTCTGTGGTGACCTGATGGAAATATATATTAAAGTTAAAGATGATGTTATCGAAGATATAAAATTCAAGACTTTTGGCTGTGGATCAGCCATTGCAACAAGTAGTATGATAACAGAACTCGCAAAGGGAAAGACGTTAGATGAAGCATTAAAAATTACGCGCCAAGATGTGGCGGATGAATTGGAAGGGCTCCCTCCTATCAAAATGCATTGTTCTAATTTAGCCGCAGATGCACTTCACGATGCTATTAAGAATTATCGAGAAGGCAGGAAATTAGAGCCCGTTGTAGATGTTCCGGCGAAACCTTGTGCAATACCAGAATCTAGAGAAATCATTGGGCTGGAGAAATTTTTAGGAAAGGGAGTTTATTTCACTTATGGAAACTTAGAAGAATTTAGAGATAAAAGGGTTTTGGTCATCGAAAATGGAGAACCGAGTATTGAGTTAGCTATAAAATTAACTGAAGTTACTGGTAGGGTCATATTTATGACACCCTTAAAGCGAATACTTGCATCTTCTGAACTTAAAACAAAACTCAAGATGTCTGACGTAAAAGTCTTAGTAGAAGGGGAATTAATCGAAGTGCTAGGCGATAATACGGTCGAAAAAGTGAAAGTCCATGATTTAAATGAGGATACTGAGTATGAGTTGTTCGTGGATGCAGTAATTATTCCTTAATTTCCTATTTTTTTTAATTAGAAGTCTTGTAAAATTGATAAAGCCCTTTTATAACGGTTGTCAATTCCCCAGCGCTATGATAGACAGGGCCTCTTTGAAGGATTTGTTTTACGGTCTTGCTGTCGAATTCCGTAAGAATTGTGAATAAAAAGATAGGACGATTCAGTTTCTGTTCAAGTTGTTGTAATTTTTTCGCAATATAGCCTTCTATTTGCTCAGCCTCAGGAATTACCATCTCGCCTTCCCCTAAATTAGCCACGATGATTGCATCTACTTCATCATTACTGAATAAAAGTTTCACAGGTCTTAGAATCGTATCAGGTTCGTACGAACCGGAGGCACCAATGTCGATTGGATTTTTAATGGATGCTCGATACGCAGGTATTATTTTTCGCAGGCGTCGTTGAGTTTGTTCTGAAAATTCGGGGACCTCAAAACCTGCCCTCGTTAATGTATCGGTAAGCACTACTCCAAATCCAGCTCCGAATGTAATTATTCCAATTCGCTTCCCCAGTAAAGGAGGATGTGTGAAAAATGCATGAGAAAGGGGTAATATATGTTCGACATCCCTAATTTCAATCAATTTTAGCTGTCGTGATATGCATTGAAATATTTGGTGTGATCCGACTATCTTTGCAGTATGCGACCTAGCAGCCCGTGCAACCGCTTCTGAATCCCCAGTTTTCCACACGATGACGGGTTTCTTATTGGCAACTTTTTGCAAGACTTTTCTGAACCGAGCTCCATCGCGGACACCTTCAATGTAAAGGACAATAACTTTTGTAGTCGGATCGTCTCCAAAATATTCTACATAATCAGTTATTGTCAAATCGATTTCATTACCCACACTGACGTATTTCCCAAAGGTTAGGTTTCGAGGACCCCCCCAGTAAGATAATGCCTGCCCTATATAACCTGATTGAGTGATGAACGTTACGGGGCTATCTTTTAAGAATTTATTCGGTTGCGAACTGACGTTAATGCTATTTTTTACATGAAAAAATCCATTACAATTGGGTCCTTGGATGCGAATTTTGCGTTTTTTCACGATATTTTCTAATTCTTTTTGTAACGTCTGTCCTTCTTCCGCCTCTGCATATCCAGCAGTAATAATGGTTGCTACTTTGACATTATTTTCAATTGCCTCTTCCAATACAGATATCACTTTAGGCGCTGGCACGATTATTACTATAAAATCCAATTGATCCGGAATTGCACTAATATTTGGGAAAGTTTTAACTCCGAGGACAGTTTCATCTTTAGGATTTACTAAATAAACCTTACCATTCTTTCGGTATGCTAATAGGTTTTGTGAAACCCAGTTTCCCCATGACATCCGATTGTTACTTGCACCTACACACGCACAACAACGAGGTTGAAAAAAGTAATCTAACACATGCATACAGCCGTACCAATTGGAAAATCCTTCTAAAATTTTACGATATAGAAAGAGGAAACAAATGTAGTGGGAAAAATTAGGAAACTGAAGTTTTAAATCCTCGTATTTGTAGAAGTACGCCAATTATAGATAAAATCGGAGCGCCTATTATCATAATATCTGTCGGGATACCTGCAAATACAGAGGCTTGAACTTCTGGTAAGGCAAAGACTAATCCTAATTCAAATAATAGTATGCCAAAGATTATCATAATAGAATTTCTCCGCACTTCTCCGCTTGTGCTCACGGCTAAATAAACATACATAAATACAATTCCGAAGAGGATTAGGAGGTAGAAGGGAATTGTTATATTCAAAAGGAGTTCATAATGTGCGACATCAATCGTAAACCAAATTGAAATTATAGTGGTAATTGGCACAAGGATCGTGAAAATATATTTAGTTCTCGTAAAGACATAACGTTCCAAGACGAAATAAATTATCGTTAATCCGATGTATGAAAACAGGGTATAACCCGTCTTTAACCAGAAGTTCCATCCAAGTTCAAGATAAGGAGGGTTTAAGGAGCCTTCAGGGTTAAAAAAGAGCCGGATAATTTCGCATGAACGCGCGACTACAAATAAAATATAAAATATTGCGACTCCTAAATAAAAATTCATTTCATGTTTTTTATATTCTCTCAGAAAGATGATAGCAACCAATACCATCTCGATGAGATTGATAAACCATAAAGTTAGAATAAGTTCCGTACTACTCATTTATTTCAACTTCTTTGGAACGATTTTAAGATTCATTATGAGATTATTTATTTTTACATCTTTTTTTTAATGTTATGTAAGGAATTATAGAAATTTTGAGGGAGTGATGAAATGTATAAAAATGAATAATACCAATTAAGATGAGCGAACGAGCCCATAAAAGAAGATGATGCCACCTAATAGCATTAAAAGGGGAGACGCAATTAGATAGATGGGATCTGTAATTTCAAAAAAGGTTCTGCCATGAGCAGTTTGCCCTGCCAGAAAAATAAGAATCCCGATGGCAATTAAGAGAGAATTTTTACGGATGTTTCCGGTGCCTTTATATGCGATGTAAAAATAAATAATGGGAATAAATAATCCAATAACTGGGATAAAAATCGTTTGAACGATATTTTTATATTCAGAAGGTATTACGATCAAAAGAATTACATTAATAATTGCTAATATAGTAAAGAAAAATTTGGAACGGGTAAAGATATACCGCTCAATGGCAAATAAAAGGAAAATGATACCGCCAATTCCTACGATAGCGCCTAAATCCCAAAAAAATTCATCTTCAATATAGATAAAATCATAGAAGAAGTATAAAATCCTAGCAATCAAATGTACCATAATGAAGATTGCCATTCCAAGATAATAATCCCGTTGACTTCGTTCAAAATCAGGCGTAAATGCCTTTCGGGTAATAATTATCCCGAAAATAACGCTGAACCCGAAGAAGATAAACCATAAGACCATTGAAAGTTCTGTGAGCGCCATTCCATGTATTCCTCATTTTTAATACAATTTTTCATGCTACGTATATTTAAAGGTTGATCTCTTATGAACAAAATTTGTAAAATAGCATCAAAAGGAGTATCTAAGGTTTCTTTCCTAGTTTGATTGAAGTTTAATAGATTTTTAAAGAATTTAATGTATTCAAGCGTAAAAATCATGAAAAGTTTGTTTTTTAATTTTTATTTCAATTAATTTCTTTTATTCGCCTAAAAAAATCAATTAAGGCGGGAATATAAGGGTTTTTTAAGTTTAATTTGAAGATTCGCGTGAATTGTGATGGACGTTCTTCCAGTAAAACTTGATTTTCGACTAATTCATTGATCCTCCGCGAAATTGTACCAGTAGATACGCCAGATTGCCGAGCTATTTCTCGCACATTTAACCATTTCTCTCTATTATCAGATTGAAAGAAAGTCCCTATTTATAGTAATAAAATAATTTTCTTCTTTTTATGATAGAAATTAAATATTTGAATAAGTTATACATCACAACTTTAAATTAGGATCGGGTGAAAAGATCTCCATCTCTGTAAGAAACAGCCTAATAAGAGTTCCTTTAAGGTGATCTGCCGCATTATTGCTAATAAATGTGCAGTAAATACAGAAAAGTTAGCAGGCAAACTTGCATAGCTCTCTCCAAATTATTGGATAATATTATAATATCGAAAATATCACAGTATTGGAGGTAATATCAAGATTTTTGTCGAGCTGATCGATATTATTGGAAGTTGGGCTGTTGCTATCGCGACTTTTGAGGAATTTGTTCCATTCCTTGCCTAAACCCTTCGGATGTTTAAAAAGTAGAGAAATTTTTGAAGTCTAGAGTTTAAAAAGATCACCTCGTAGTGTATAGTCTTTAAATAAGTTTTTGGCGAAGGATTTTTAAAATGCCTTAGACATCGTATGGCATAGATAATAAACAAGGTGATTTGAATGGTTAGTGATAAACCGAGAGATGTGGTAATTTGTGATGCAGTTCGGACCCCCATGGGAAAGCGTGGGGGGAGTTTAAGTGAAATTGTTACGTCAGCAATGCCTATCAAGCTAACTGAAGCAATTTTTCAACGAAACCCAGTCTTGTATGACCATGCGGCTGAGTTTGAGGATGTAATTATTGGGTGTTGCAGCCCTCTTGGAGGGGCAGCGCTTGATATTGGAAGAGTCACTACATTAGGTGCCCAGAGAATAGTAGATGACAAAAAAGTGCCTCTATTTCCAGTGACGGTTCCAGGTTTACATCTAAACCGGCATTGCGCCAGTGGGCAAACGGCATTAATGATTGCATCGATGGGCATATGGAGTAATATGGGTGACCTTTATATTGCAGGAGGAGTTGAGCAACAGAGTAAATATCCAATTGGGATTGATGCCAATGATTATAAAAAAGTAGAAGTTCCAAAGTATAGAGAGAGTAAAGAGCATCCAGGGCTTTATGAGAAAAGAAAGAAAACAAAAGTATTATATGAGCGGATAATGGCACTTCCATATAAGGGTTTTATGGAGAATTATCCAAATTTTGCTTCGCAATTGATTTCTGCCGATAGAATTGCGAAGACATGGGAACTTTCCCGTCGCGAATTAGATCGGCTGGGTTATTGGTCTCAAAAGAAAGCAACGGATGCAATGCGTGCTGGAAAGTATAAGGATGAGATTGTACCAATTGAAACCAAAACAAAAGAAAAAGGGACTTTCATCTATGACTATGATGAAGTTATCAGGACGAATGTTGCAGATTTAGGAGAGGAAGCAGCACTGGAAAAGATGGCGAAATTAAAAACAGTTCCTGGTTGTGAATATATGACAGCGGGTAACTCTTGTCCAACCAATGATGGTGCTTCAATAATGTTACTCGCAAGTAGAGAGAAAGCAGAAGAATTAGGGCTTCCAATACGTGCCAAAGTTATCACATTTGGTGTGGTCGGGTCAGATATTTATCATATGCTAACAGGACCTGCATATGCGATGGATAAAGCGATGAAAAAAGCAAATATGACTTTGAAAGATTTTGATATTATGGAAGTAAATGAAGCATTTGCTTCTGTGACTATCGCTTGTGGAAAAATACTTGCTGATGAATTAGGATATGATAGATCACAGTGTGATTTTACACCTGATGGTGAACTCGCCCCTGGGGCTCGAGTTAACCGGTGTGGTGGAGCAATTGCTCTCGGTCATCCCACGGGTGCCTCTGGTTGTCGCCTTCCCACGACCATGCTTTACGAAATGGAACGCGAGAAAATGAGCTACGGGATTGCAGCGCTTTGCGTTGGTTTTGGAATGGGTACTGCAATGATTATTGAAAGAGAGAAATAATCCAATTTTTTCTTTTTATATATTTTTTAAATTTTGTAAAAGAAGTTCGAGTTTTTCATCAATAATTTGACGGTTTTCGGATTCTACTTTGGCATCTTTAATTATGAGATCGACATGTGCGCAAATTTCATTATGAATTTTAGCCTCTTTGGGGTTGTCCCAATTAATTAAGCGAATGGGAATTTCTTCTAAAGCGCTTTGGCGGTATTGGATACGTTCACCTCGATGTGGTCCTTTGATGCGATACCATTGATTGATGAATTGAGAATTGAGCCATGCGAGAATATAACGTAGATCTTCGCGTATAGGGAATAGATTATGTTTCACGATCACTATACAATCACTACCGCCATAGTATGGCTTATTTGTATAAGCAAACCGGCTAATTTTTGCACGATCGAGAGCCGGGACAAAAAGTTTTTCGTTATGGAGTACTTCTTGGAATAATCGGAGATTTCGGGAAACAGAATGATGGAACCATTTTACATTTTTGTATTCAAATCGTTGTTCAAGTTTTTCTCGATAGGGAAGGAGTTTCTTATAAAAATTCGGGTAATTCTCGCGAAGTTCATTTTCGTTTTCAATATCATCAAGCCAGATAAAGAAAGCTGGACGTTCAACATAGTAACGTCTAATATTTTTAGCTTTAACAAAAGGTATAATTTTTTGACGTTCTTTTGGTGTAAGTGTTGAGAGGTCGGTTTCAGTAAGTTCAAAAGCTTCATCAAGGCCCGTTACCATACCTACGCCTACGCGACAGATATGTTTTAATCTAAGATAATTACCTGTAAGGGGGCGAGTTGGGTTAGACCGAAAAATGAAGAATTTAGAATTTAATGCTTGGACTTTTTTAACAGAATCTCTTGAAATATTAAAAATTTTTAAATCTTTAGAAGAAAAGAGATTAATTATTGGAAGTTTACCAATTTTTGAGACAGATATCGTAGGGATATTTAAGCTAGCATTAAACTCTACAAGATCTATAAGGGATTGGGTTTGAGGAGGAACAAGCCCCCACATAAAGGCGCTTTTGAATTGATTCATAGAAAATGCAGAAATGCCATCAGCTATATGTGGTTTTGGAGGGAATCTTTGATAAATAGAATAAATTTTTTTAAGTATATGTTGTAATTTGCCAGTCCGTTTAGTATATTCAATAACCTTGCAAGATTTGCTACTTTGGATGCCCGGACATCCCGTCTTGATATATTTAAAGATAATACTATTAGGATAGGCATCTTTAAAGAGTTTTAATTCGCCAAAATGGATAATTGCATCGAAGTAACCATGATCCATAATGTATTGCCGTAAAGTATAAGCATGGGTAGAATTAAACCAGAAGTATGGGACAATAAAAATAAGTTCTCCAGAAATTTTCAATTTTTCGATACTCCAAATGATAAAAGGATACAGTAAGTCCCATTCGCCATTAACATAACGCCGCCAAAAAGGATATTGCAGAAGAAATTGGCGAGTAGAGTTCATAATATTGTTCCAGTGAACATAAGGGGGATTTCCAATAATAACATCAAATTTCTCGGAGGAATCTGTGCGAAGGAAATCACAAGAAATAATTTTCAGGTTATTTGGAGTATGAAGTGATTTATCAATTTCATAAGCGGTAATATTATGAAAGCCTTTTTCCAACAAAGCGGAAACGAAAGCACCTTCCCCCGCAGAAGGATCAAGGATTTGGGCATCAAAATCCTTAGTGATCAAATCAACCATAAAATTGCAAATTTCTTTAGGGGTGAAATACTGCCCTAGATTGATTTTTTTATCTGGAACGGCCTGGATTTCTTTTTGGTTAAATTGTGTTAAAAGATTATATTCCGAATCCAAAAATTGGTCTAAAAAATTTTGTCGAGTTCTTTTCAGGTCCTTCATATAGATATTAATTTCTTTGGAATCCTTTTTTATATTTTTATTAGCTCAATTCTCTGCATTCTTTTCGATGAACATGTAGCAGAGGACTATCTTCGGCAAGAAGGGATTGATATATATTTTCCATCAACGATTCAACATTTTGGCGTCCGATTCTTTCCAACGTGGGAATGATCATATCTTCGAATGGTTTTAAGGAATCAGCTAATTCAAAATCTACCAAGATATCCGCATAGCGGCAATGTCCTTCAGGAGTTTCTTCATATACAGCGAAACCAGTCATTTTCTTGATATAATTGCTATTTTCAATCCACCATTCTTCAATATTTCCCTTGAACCGATAAACGAGGTCGTACTGGAGGACTATCTTCATGAGCGGAATTTTTTCAGAAATAGTGTAACGGAGCCGATTTGGGGCGATTTTTTCAATTTTAATGTTTTTATTTGGATAATTTTTCATTAAAGTATCTGGATCGTGAAATAGCTCCATCATTATTTTCGGAGGGCGAGGAAATTCTTTGATAAGCTTGTAACGATATTTTCCTGATTTGACAATTTCTAGTTCGCCATCTTCCAAAGTTTTGAGATGGTAAAGATCTGCGACCTTAGCTTTAAGAAATTGAGTTAGATATTGCGAATGAGTTTTCCAAATACTCGAAACATAATGATAGAATGAAATGGATGTTAGAGTAAAACTATGCAGGTAATCTTGGGGATGAATTTGGCTCCAATCACCACCTTTCTTTATAATGCGATATTTTTTCTGTTCAATTTCTATGTATGAGTAAATATATTCCATCAAAAACTTTTTATCACCGAAGATTCTCCGAACAAATTCATCATCGGAATGTAATGTGTCAATTGGGAGAGAATTTAATCTTTCAAAAAGGAGCAGGAGAAAAATGATTCTTCGTCGGAAATATCGGAAATTAAGGCGTTTTAGCTGTTTTAGCACCTTTCTAATAAAGTTTGGAGCAAAGATAGGGGAAATTTGAAGTAATAGAATCGAATATAAGGGAGTATGTTGATAATATTTACGAAAATTTTTCTTAATTATTTCTCTTTTTTTACCAGGTTGTAGATAAATTTCTTTAGCGGTTTGGAAGAGAACATTAAATTGATAATGGAGCTTTTTTCTGTAATCTAAGACAAATGGTTGTGTTAATAGGGGAAAAGGGTAAAGCTTCGATAAAGCAATTTGATAAGCTCTGGTTTTCTCTTCGATAATCTCATTTTCTAAATCTACTAAAATATTTTCTCCTGGAATACAAATTCTTTTTTTCATGGATACCATTTCAGCAAAGATTATGCTATCATATCCACTATAAATAAAGAAACCGCAACTAATTAAGGTTACGAATTTCCCCCGCGACCGCAAATCCTATATTCAAAGACGCCGATCCTAATCATAACCAAAGAAAATTCAAGTTCCGTGAATATATTTATGAGTGAATCTGAGCGGATAACTCCTCGTCTCTACCAGATCAATGCTCGAGATCAGGTTATAAAGGCAGTTGACGAAGGGAAGAAAGTAATTCTGGTGCTTTTACCGACAGGAATGGGGAAAACATTTATTGTTACATTATCAATTGAAGCATTAATTGAAAATGAAACTCTCAAAAAAGAGGATAAGATTCTTTTTCTCGTAAATGATCGAAAGCTGAAGCATCAGCTATATGATATGGCACAATCTTTCGGTTTAGGACATTATGGGGATTTATTTCTTTTACCTGAGGGGCGCCTAGCACCTAGGATTACGCGAGAACATGCGAGGATTGCTAAATTCATCTTTGCGACC
>Ga0180301_10003350_pt1 | contig 12531 bp, 11 predicted proteins | sample GuaBasSediGuay16_FD_121797 | JGI IMG/M metagenome (GOLD analysis project Ga0180301, IMG submission 121797) | Subseafloor sediment microbial communities from Guaymas Basin, Gulf of California, Mexico - Guay16, Core 4569-2, 12-15 cm | ecosystem: Environmental > Aquatic > Marine > Hydrothermal...
GTCTATTTCATTTGCAAAAACCAGGCCTTCCAGGTCCTCTTCGATTTTCACAAAGACGCCGAAGTCGGTTATGTTAATCACCTCTGCCTCTAAAATCGTTTCCACAGGATATTTTTCGGCAATCTCAGGCCAAGGATTAGGTTCAAGCTGCTTTAGCCCCAAAGAAATGCGCCGGTTCTGGCTGTCTACCGAAAGCACTACTACCTCAATTTTTTGTCCTTTCTTCAAGACATCCTGCGGGTGAGCAATACGTTTTGTCCAGGAGATATCCGAAATATGGATCATCCCTTCCAAATTATTATCTAATTCTACGAAAACACCGTATTGCGTAATCCCTCTTACCCTGCCTTGTACTTTAGAGCCAACCGCATATTTTGAATCTGCTTCTTCCCATGGGTTCTGCTCAAGCTGTTTAAGGCTCAAAGAAATTCTGCGCTGGTCTTTATCAATATTTATAACCTGGGCTTCAACCATATCCCCGATAGCGAATATCTCACTCAAATTATTGATGCGTTTTGTCCAAGATACCTCTGAAATATGCACCAGGCCCTCAATGCCCTTTTCTAACTCTACAAAAACTCCGTAAGGCAGAATATTTACGATTTTCCCCTTTACTTTACTATTAGGACTGTATTTTGTCTCGATATCCTGCCAGGGGTCGGGGAACCTCTGCTTTAAGCCCAGAGAAACCTTTTCTGCCTCCTGGTTCAAATTCAAAATCATGACTTCGATCCTATCACCTAAGGCAACCATTTCTGATGGATGGCTGATTTTAGACCAGGACATGTCGGTAATATAAAGAAGGCCATCTACCCCTCCTAAATCCACAAAGACCCCGAAATCAGTTATAGCCTTAACCACTCCGGGATAGACATTGCCTATTTTTAATTCTTTCCAGAGCCTGCTCTTTGCCTCTTCTTTTTCCTTCTGCACTGCCTCACGGTGGGATAAGATTATTGTATGCCTCAAATTATTTATTTTGACGATCTTGAAATTAAACCCTTTGTTGATTATCTCTTTTTCCGGAACACCCTTAAAGGCAGAAAGAGAAGCAGGTAAAAATCCTTCAATGCCCATCACATCAACCAGAAAACCGCCCTTCACCTTCTTTACAGGCTTCCCGGAGATAAGTGAGGCCTCCTTATGAGTCTTCACAATCTGATCCCAGCCTTGAATGCGCACTGCCCGGTCATGAGAGAGGCCGATCATCCCGAAATCATCCTCAATGCATTGAACAAAGAAATCTAATTCCTTGCCTATCTCTAAATCCTTTTTATTAAATTCGCTAACCGGCACTACTCCTTCTGATTTAAAACCCACGTCAACCAGGACTTCTTTCGGCCTGATTGAAATTATCTTTCCTTTTATTATATCCCCCTCGCGTACAACTTTAATGCTCTTGTTGTAAAGCTCTTCCATAATATTTTTTTCTACCATTTTTTCTATCCTCCTTAAATTATTTTTTAATTATCTGTCAGTAATTAATATAGTGTTAAAAAATCAACACCCCCATTTTCTTAAAAATATACCTAAAAACAAAAGGCTATCTTCTTTTTTCTGTACTTGGCAGTGTATGTCTTTAAGTAGTGTTTTAGGAAGGGATTAACAGTAAATTCCGCAGAAATCAGCTCATTGCCTGTTAATTGTTTGACTCGCATGAAAGGCGCCTGATGCTATCCATAATTTTTTGCGCAATATCCGGATAAGGCGTCCTCCTTTCTATAGAAATTTGCCTGCCGAAAAAAACAGAAATTTTCACCGGCTTTATAAATTTACTCGCTTTCGGTAATGCTTTTTCAGTACCCCTGACAAATACCGGCACAACCGGCACATTAAGTTTTGCCGCTAAGAAGCCTATGCCGGGCTGAACTTCTTTCAAACCAGCACCGCGCGTGCCCTCAGGAAAGATTACTAACCCTAAGCCTCTTTTTACCCTGCGCATAGCCTCTTTTAAAGCAGCCAGATCAGCACTCTTTCTTTTTATTGGAACTACTCCTGCTTTATATAAAGCCAGGCTAAAAAAGGGATTGGAAAATAAATCGTGCCGCCCCAAATAACTTAACCTTCTGGAAGTGCCGATTCCAACAGCTATGGGGTCTAAATAGCTTACGTGATTACTAGCTAAAATAAACCCTCCGCTTTTAGGAATATTTTCTCTTCCCCTAACTTCGTATCTAAACAACAATTTAAATATTACAAAGAATATAAATCTGAACAGGTTATAAAGCATCTGGCAAAACCATCTCGCTTCCGTAAGCAATGAGTTTCTTTGAACGAGCTAAGCTCTTTGCCTCCCCGTAAACCCGCACAATCGGCTCTGTTCCAGAGACACGCAGCATCAGCCAGCTGTCGTCTTCACAGATTAATTTAAAACCGTCGTAATCTTTTACCTGCAGGACTTTTTTCCCTAATATATCTTTAGGTAAGTTTTCTTTTTTCAGTTTTATCTTCTTTTTAAGTTGTATATCTTTACGTAAATAATAATACCTTCCGAACTGCTTTTCCATTTCATTTAAGATCTTTAAGATATTTTTATTACGGTAAACCATCATTTCAATAAGTAAAAGCCCGGCTACTATTCCGTCGCGTTCGGGAATGTATCCTTTTACTCCCATCCCTCCTGCTTCTTCTCCGCCGGTTAAAATATCTTCTTTTTCCATGAGTTCGGATATATATTTAAAGCCTACGGGGGTTTCATAAAGTTTGACTTTTAAAAAATCTGCAATTTTATCGATCATAGTAGTACCGGCGATAGTCTTGACAATCCCTCCGGTAAATCCCTTATCCTGATGCAGGTGCAAAGCCAGTAATCCTAAAATCTTCTGCGGGGAAATAAAAACACCTCCCGGAGCAACACAGGCAATCCTATCGGCATCCCCGTCCAAGGCAATACCTAAATCAAACTTTTCCTTTTTTACCCTCTCTATCAGGACTTTTAGGTTTTCCTCTACCGGCTCAGGCCTTACTCCGCCAAACCAAGGATTAAACTCATTGCGTAAAAACTCTATCTTTATTTTACTCCCTTTTAATATATCGGCTATATAACTGTCTCCGGAGCCGTGCATAGCGTCAACTAAAACCCTAAACCTTTTATTTTTAATTTTTTTAAAGTCAATGTATTTGCGGATAAAGCCTACGTAATCCTGAGATAGATTTTCCTTGGTAATTTCCAGATTTGTTACTACGCTCTCTTTTACCGGATTTACCCCTAAAAGCGCCTCGATTTTTCCTGTTATCTCAGGGCTGGCTGCTCCTCCCGAGGAGACTTTGATTTTGAAACCATTATACTCTGCGGGATTATGGGAAGCAGTGATCATTATCCCTAAATCAAAAGACCTCTTTTTTACAGTAAAGCTTACGCAAGGGGTAGGCACTGGCCGGTCTGATAATACGGTTTTTATGCCATTATTTCTAAGAACCTCGGCAACCGCAAGCGCAAAGGAATCGGACATGAAGCGGCAGTCGTAACCGATAACCACGCGCTTGTTGCTACCCAGGTAATCTGCCACTGCCTGAGAGACAATTTTAAGGTTAGCAAAGGTATAATCTTTGCCGATTATTGCCCTCCAGCCGTCAGTGCCGAATTTTATAGGGTAATTATTTCGCATTTCTTAAGCTTTGGATTGCTTTTTTCACGCTTTTTGCCCCGAATATATAAGAACCGGCGGCTAAAATATTCGCTCCGGAATTAATTATTTTAGCAGCAACTTCAGCGTTTACTCCACCGTCAACAGAAATATCTTTTTTATATATCCGGCGTAATTCTTTAATCTTACTTAATACAGAAGGGATAAACTTCTGCCCGCTGAACCCCGGGTAAACCGACATTACCAGCACAAAATCAGTAAATTTCAATATCTTCTTAATTTTACTTAACGGCGTATCAGGATTTAAGGATACCCCGGCTTTTACTTTTTTTCGTCTTAATTTTTTTGCCAAATTCGCAAATTGCAAAGCGCTGACTGTCTCTATATGCACGGTAATCATATCGCTGCCTGCCTTGATAAAAGCATCTATGAAATCCTGCGGATTTTTAATCATTAAATGCACATCCAGCGCAAGACTAGTTACCCTACGGATATGTTTTACCACCACCGGCCCGATTGTGATATTCGGCACAAAGCAGCCGTCCATAATATCGATATGCAGCAAATCCGCACCGGCGCGCTCAACTCTCTTTATGTCACTGGCCAGAGCACTAAAATCAGCGGATAAAATCGATGGGGCAATTTTTATCTTCATTTTTTATTTTCTGCAAGACTCCTATCTATACAATTTATTTTTCACAATGTAATTATAAACTACTTCCGGAACAAGATAGCGGAATGATTTATTTTGCTTTATAGCATGCCTAATTTCAAAAGCAGAAACGTCTACCGCCCTGATGGGAACCGTAGAAATATATTCCGGAATCTTATCCAGCGGGTATCCGGGCCGTGTGGCTACGATGAATTTAACTAATTTTATAACTTCCAGTAGGTCTTTCCATTCATCCAGATAATTTAAGAGATCCGAACCGGTAATAAAACATAGGTCTTCGCTGGGGTATATCTTTTTAAACTCTTTTATAGTATCTATTGTATAGGACCTGCCGTCTCTTTTTATCTCGATATCGGAAACAGAGAAATATTTATTGCCGCCTATCGCTAATTTAACCATTTCCATCCTTTTTGCTGCAGGGGCAATATCTGAGTTTTCCTTATGCGGAGGCAAATAAGTAGGAACAAAAATAATTTTTTCCAATACCTGCTTTTCCCTTACCTCTTCAGCTAAGATAAGGTGGCCGATGTGTATAGGGTTAAATGTTCCTCCGAGGATTCCTATTTTCATTATAATTTATTCTCTTACCTGGCCGCTGCCGAATATCATATATTTATAAGTGGTCAACTCTTCAAGCGACATCGGCCCCCTGGCATGCAGCTTATCGGTTGAAATACCCATTTCAGCGCCCATGCCGAATTGAAATCCGTCGGTAAAACGGGTGGATGCATTTACGTATACGCAGGCGGAATCAACCTTTCCCAGGAATTCTGAGGCTACGCGCTTATTATCGGTAATAATAGCATCGGAGTGGCCGGAGCCGTAAAAATTTATATGCTCCACAGCCTCGGCCAAACTATCTACCACCTTTACCGATAAAATCAAATCCAGGTATTCGGTGGAATAATCTTTTTCCTTTGCACTCTTAATACCCTTGACTATTTTCTTTGTGTTAGCGCATCCGCGGATTTGGACACCGGCTTCCTTAAACTTTTTAATCATCCCCGGTAAAAACCTTATTGCAACGTTCTTATGTACCAACATGGTCTCCATGGCGTTACAAGTGGCCGGACGCTGGACCTTGGCATTAAAACAAACTTTTTCTGCGATATTCAAGTCCGCATCTTCGTCAACGTAAATATGGCAGATTCCCTTGTAATGCTTTATCACCGGTATGCGTGAAATACCGGCTACGCGCCTGATCAAGCTTTCCCCTCCCCTGGGAATTACTAAATCAATATGGTCCTTGAGCTTCAATAATATATCCACTGCACGCCTGCTTGGAGTTTCTACCATGTTTATAAGGTTAGCGGGAATCTTATAATTTTTTAGAACGCTCTTTAAAACCCGGTAAATAGCTATATTTGAGTTTAAAGATTCGCTCCCCCCTCTTAAAATTACGCTGTTATCGGTCTTAAAACAAAGCCCGATACAATCAGAAGTTACATTAGGCCGTGATTCGTAAATGATCAGAACAACTCCCAGGGGAGAACGCACTTTATTGATACGTAACCCGTTAGGCCTCTTCCAGGATTTAATCACTTCGCCCGCAGGATTCCTAAGCTTGGCTATTTCCAGTAAAGAGCGGGACATCTCTTTTATTCTCTTTTCATTCAGACTTAAGCGGTCAATAAATGCGGCGGGTAAACGGTTTTTTCTTGCCAGGCTGATGTCTTTTTTATTTTCCTTGAGGATATAACTTTTTTTAAGCAATAACGTTCTCGCCATATCCTTAAGCGCTTTATTTTTAACTTCGGCCTCTATCTGCTGGGCCTCCTTCCAAGCTTTATCAGCAGCTATTGCCATTGTAGTTAATTGCTTTTTTAAGTTTTTATCAGACATTATTTAAAATAGCGATATTATCGCAGTGAATTACCTCTTTAGCCTGGCGGCTTCCCTTTACTTTATCCAAGGCGTTACTTGAAATGCGGGCCTTTCCTCGGGCAAACTCACATCCCTGATTATCGATTATATTGACAATGTCGCCTGTTTCAAAAACACCTTTTACACCTATCACTCCCACACAGAGCAGGCTCTTTTTATTTAATAAAGCTTTTTTTGCGCCCTGATCAACAATGATGCCGGCCTTAGGCCTTGTGCCGAAAGCAATCCAGCGTTTTTTCAATTCGAAATAAGCTCTCTTAGGCAAAAAAAGTGTGCCTGAGCTTTGTGGAGCCTTAAGTGCGGAAAATATAATGTCTCGGCGCCTTCCATTAGCAAGCAGGCAGGCAATACCGCTGTCAACCGCAATTTTAGCTGCTTCTAATTTTGTAACCATCCCTCCCACAGAGGTCTTTTTGTCCGTCGGGCTGGCTAGTTCTTTTACCTGGGCTGTAAATTCAGAAACTACTCTTACTGTTTTTTTATTTTTATCCATTAATCCATCAACATCAGAAAGGATTATTAAAAAATCCGCATTAATCAAATTAGCAACCAGCGCTGAGAGCTTGTCATTATCGCCGAATTTTATCTCCTCTGTTGAAACAGTATCATTCTCATTTATAACCGGGATTATGCCTGTAAGGCCATACTTACGATAATCCATTAAGCCATTAAGGGTATTCTGCGCATTCAGGTAGCGTTTTCTGGAATTAAAATCCTCCCAGGTTAAAAGTATCTGGGCCACAAAATTATTTTTATTGAAAAAATTACGGTAGGCGTTCATCAATTCATTCTGGCCTATTGCCGCAACCGCCTGTAGATGACTTAATTCGCGCGGCCGCTCCTTAAGTCCTAAAATATGCATGCCTAAGGCAATTGCTCCCGATGAGACCAATACCACCTCTTTGCCCTTTTTGACCAAAGGAACTATCTGCCTGGATATAGCCTTTAATATAGAGTAATCTAATTTTTTATTTTTATATAAAAGGCTCGAGCCTATTTTAATAACTATTCTTTTATAATCTTTTGACGATTGCCTCAATTAACCCCTCCAACCCTTGTTTTTTTAACGCGCTGATCGCATACACCTTCTTTTTCACTGCCTGTTTAAATTTTTTTAAATTCTCGGCTGCCCCCTCAAGGTCCATTTTATTAGCTGCGATTATACGGGGCTTGGCAAATATTTCTTTACTATAAAATTCAAGCTCTTTATCTATTATTTTATAGTCTTCCAGAGGCAGGCGGCCTCCCTCAGCGGACATATCAATTAAATGAACAATGACTTTAGTCTTTTCGATATGCCGCAAAAAGCGGTCTCCTAACCCTCTGCCCTGAGAAGAGCCGGCAATTAAACCGGGAATATCAGCAACCACAAAAGCCGGTTCTTCCTTATAATTAACCACCCCCAAAACAGGAAATTTGGTAGTAAACGGGTAAGCAGCGATTTTAGATTGGGCGTTTGAAATCTGGGAAATCAATGTAGACTTGCCTGCATTAGGGAAACCTACTACACCCACATCAGCAATAAGTTTTAAATCTAAGAGCAAATGCCTCTCTTCGCCCGGCTCTCCTTTGGTCGCCTCTCTTCTATGCTTATTGCCCTTTCCGCCCTCGCCACCCTTAGCAACAACTACCTGTTCCTGATCTTCGTTTAAATCACGCAAAACACAATCCGTATCTAAGTCCTTAACCGTCGAGCCGCAGGGAACGCGTATGACCACTGAACTTGCGTCCCTGCCTTTTTTATTCTTACCGCTGCCGTGAGCCCCGTTTGCGCCAAAAAAATGGCGGTTGTACTTAAAGTCTATGAGGCTGTGCGAGTGCCTGTCAGCGATTATAATAATATCAGCGCCCCGGCCGCCGTCTCCTCCGTCGGCAATGCCCCTGCGGGTATATTTATCGCGGTAAAAACTCTGGCAGCCGTCCCCGCCTTTTCCTGAGCGAACTGTGATTTTGACGCTATCAATGAACATTCTTCTTGCCTGTAATTTTATCCGATTCTGCAAAAAACTAAGCTGCAGTAATTCCGGTTATTTTCAGGCGCGTCAGGTTCTGACGGTGCCCTTTTTGCCAGCGGGAGGATTTTCTACGACGGTATTTAAAAGAAATTTCCTTTTTGCCCCTGATATGCTCGAGCACCTCTGTTTCTACGCGAGCTCCCTTTAAATAAGGTTTGCCTATTTCGGCGCTGCCTTTATCACTGATAAGCAAAACCTCATTCAGGTTGATTTTGCCATTTATCTTGTAAGAATGGCCCTCAACTTCAATGATATCCCCTTTTCTAACCAGGTATTGTTTTGCTCCAACTTCAATTACTGCATACATTTTGTGCTCTCCTTTAAATAGAATTTTGAAACTTAATCATAACATATTAAATACAAGGGGTCAAGTGGAAAATAGCCTTAAAAAGCAAAAATATGCGGCGTTTTAAGGTAACGAAAAGGGATGGATTCCTTAAAACAAGGCGGATTTAGGTTATTTCTATCTCTTCTACGTGCAAGGAAGGGTTGGAGATTAGATTAATCCTTGTCCTGAATCGCTTCTCAATGAACCTTATGCTCTGTTTATCATTTAACACTTCATCTATGACCTGAGGATTTAAGGTAACGCTTATCTGCCTCGGGAATTTATTCCTTTTTAAAAACTTTTTTATTTCTCTGAGCGTATAAATTGACATGGTAAGCGGCGACTTTACCCTGCCTTTTCCTTGACAATATGGGCAAGTGTGAAAAGAAAGTGCCTGAACCGTATTATGCACATGCTCGCGGGTCATTTCTATCAGGCCGAAACGGGAGATCCCCAGAATATCGTATTTAGCAGTATCCTTTCTAAGCGATTTCTTGAGGATATTTAATACTTCCCTTCTGTGCTCCTCTTTATCCATGTCAATAAAATCGATAACAATGATCCCGCCTAAATCGCGTAAAATCAGCTGCCTGGCAATTTCTGCTGCTGCCTCGCAATTAACCCTGAAAGCCGCCTCCTCCTGGCCCAACTTCCTGGTATATCCTCCGCTGTTTACGTCAATAACCACCAGGCCCTCTGTTGCCTCGATTACAATGTAAGCCTTTGACTTCAGGTAAACTTTGTTTTCGAAAATCCTATTGATCTGCCTTTCAACATCCTTATCTTCAAATAAATCATCCCCGCGGTAAAATTCCATTTTTCTTAATAAATGCTTCAGGAAAGATTTAATGAAGCGCCTTATTCTAAAATATTCTTTGGCCGAATCAATTGCCAGCTTGGCAACGTCGTCGGTAAATGAGTCCCTGATTACCCTTAATATTAAATCATATTCTTCATAGATTAGAGCCGGGGCTTTATTTTTTCTTATTTGTTTCTCAAGCCTCCTCCAAAGCTTTATCAGGAAATTTACGTCTCTAATTAGTTCATTTTTTGACCTGCCCATTGCTGCGGTACGGATTATAAAACCTATTCCGGGGGACAACTTGATTTCGCCGAGAATCCGCTTTAACCTACGCCGCTCTGCGTCATCATCAATCCTGCGGGAGACTCCGATATTAGCGCCATTCTGCGGCATAAGCACCAAGTACCTTCCTGCAATCCCGATATGACAGGAAAGTCGGGGCCCCTTAGTACCAAAAGATTCTTTTACCACCTGAACCAAGACTTCTTGCCCTTTTTTAAACTCTGAAGCAGGCTTTTTCCCCTGATTTTCTAATGGCTCATAAACTGATTCTATTTCTGAAAGATAAAGAAAACCTTTTTTGGGCAATCCGATATCCACAAAAGCCGCACCCACTGAAGGCACAACTGCTTCAATCACTCCCTTATATATATTGCCGACTATTGTTTTATCCTGAGGCCGCTCAATATAAAATTCTTCAAGAATGCCGTCGCTGACCACCGCAACGCGTTTTTCCTGTGGTTCAACATTAATCAGTATCTCTTTACTCATTTGCCTATACTATATTTCAAGAGCGAGTCTTTTTATTCTTCAACTTTCAAAGAATTTAAGACCCGCTCTCGACAGATTTAATTTGTATTTCTTCAGGCAGCTGCCTTGCTAACCTTTCTTTAAAATCATGGTGTGTTAATAATTCGTTTAATAAAATCGAGGCCTCTTCAGCCTCCGACTCCACCCCTAATTTTAAAGCTCTTTTTATACTTAATTTAGGATGGGGATTAAAACCCTGGGTTATTTTAAGCGGTAAATCTGCACGGCGCATTGCGCGGACAAGCATGCGCATCAAATCTAAATGCGAAATAAACCTCAAATTTCCTTTTTTGCTAAACTTAAAAGTTATCCGATATGACATATAAAAATAAAGGACTTTCCTTTTTCATCATTTGGCTGAAAATCTAGCTACACAAGAAAAGCCCTTTATAAACCTTTGTTTCGTTATTTTTATTTTCCGGCCGCACTTTTTGCCTGCCCGCTCTTCGCAGCCATTTCCTTTTCTAACTTACCTATCTCCTCCGGAGTAAATTGCCCCTCTTTTATGATATTGGCAGTAATGAAAATAAGTAAATCGATTTTCTGGGTGTCTGTAGTTTCGCGGCGGAAAAATACTCCCAGTAAAGGAATCTTACTTAAAATTGGTATACCGGTAATGCCTTTTGCGGTAACGTCTTTGAGTAAGCCGCCGATCACTACTGTTTCCCCATCTTTCATTACTACGCGTGTTTCTGCTTCTCGGGTATTAATTATAGGATAGGCATTGGTTCCCAGCGTAGTTGAATAATCGGTAACTGCGGGATGTAAAACCATATTGATGTAATTGTTTGCGCCTATCTGAGGCACTACGTTAAGCTGAATTCCTATATCCTGATAATAATCCAAGGTTATCGTAGTCGTAGTGGTATCTGTCCCAGCAACCTCAGTTTGAAGTATCGGATACCTTGTGCCGATTAATATGCTTGCTTCCTGATTATTCAAGGCAAGTATGCGCGGTGCAGATAAAGTATTGGTACTTACATCTTCTTCAAGAGCATGTAATATCGCCTCAAATTCAGTCCCGCCTATTTTCTGCCATAATAACTCCAACCCCATATTAAAAGGTTCTGTCCCGCTGATAGTTGCATCTTTAGGATTAAAAACTGAAGGCGAAGTCTCAGAGCCTAATAAATGTCCGCCTATGGCATGCCCTGGATTGCCGACGTCGTTTTTGGTCAAAGCAGCTGTGGACACAGTTGATGTCTGCGCTGAACCTTCGCTGCCTAATCCCCAATCAAAACCTATATCTCTTAGCACGTCGCGGTTGACTTCCATAATTTTGGTTTCGATGAGCACCTGCTGGGGCATAATATCTATCTGGTTTACTACTTCCTTAATTTTGTCCAAAACCGGGACTATATCGCTGATAATTAAAACTTTGGAACGGCCAACCTTTTCTTCGGTAATCCGTTGGCGTTTGCCTACTGCCTCAGTACCAAATGCCCATCCTCCCTGACCGGTCATTTCAAGCACAGTAATTCTTCCCCGCGGGGATAACTGCGGCTCAAGTGCTTTTTTAGCGTCTTGAGCATCAATAAACTTTAATTTAAAAACTTCTGTTAGGGTGGGTTGGACCTGCGCCAGCTCTACTTCCTGCCTTTTTAAAGCAGTAAGCTTTTCTATCGGAGCTACGGTAATAATATTGCCTTTTTTATCATAACCGTATCCGTAAGTTTTAACAATAGCGTCCAGAGCATCCTGCCAGGGAACGTCTACTAACCTGATAGTAACGTTGCCCATGACTTCCGGAGTAGTGATTATATTAACGCCTGCCTTATAAGAAATAATTTTTAGTACGTTCCTTATGTCCGCCTCTTTAAAATCCAAAGTTACCCTATCAGAAACCCCCAAATCCTCAGCCTTAGCTTCTTTAGCTTCGCCGACAGCCTCTGTTGGCTCGGCAACGGTAATTTCCTCTTGCTCCGCTAATTCTTCTTCGGTAGGAAGGTCTTCTTCAGTAATTACATTCTCTGGTTCAACTGCTTCTTCAGTTTCTTCTCCCGTTGAAACCTCCTCGGCAGGCTGCTGCGCAAATAGTAAATTAAAAGTAAATATGACAACGCAAGAAACTAATAATGACAAAAGACTTCTTTTCATCGCATCTCCTCCTCTTTTTCCAGCTTCAATTCCATATATTTATGCCCCTTTACTAAAATTACTTTGCTTCTTTCCACTTTGTAGACTAAATATTCTCCGACTCTATCATTAGCCTTCACAATTTCCTGGTTAATTATAGCATAAGAACTGCCTTCCTCATAATACATAATTCCCTGCAACGATAAATATTCTTTTTTTTCTTCCTCCTGTTGCTGCACAAGATGTAAAAGACGGCCATCTGGAGTCACCAAAGCTATAAATGGGTCGCGTTTAGATTGCGAATCATAGATAAAGCCATCGTCTTGCTCCTGAGCAGATTTTACAACAGAAAAAGA
>Ga0180301_10003352_pt1 | contig 12531 bp, 11 predicted proteins | sample GuaBasSediGuay16_FD_121797 | JGI IMG/M metagenome (GOLD analysis project Ga0180301, IMG submission 121797) | Subseafloor sediment microbial communities from Guaymas Basin, Gulf of California, Mexico - Guay16, Core 4569-2, 12-15 cm | ecosystem: Environmental > Aquatic > Marine > Hydrothermal...
AACATTTTACCGAAAATCCTAAATCCTAATATCAAAACTCTAAACAATATCGAATTACCAAACTACAAATGCTCAAAACAGTGCCCTTTGACCAGAAACAGCTTTTTCGGGCATTAGAGCATTGGGATTTTGAATTTGTTTCGGATTTACGATTTAGAAATTAGGATTTCATCGTTAGCGTTTATTTATTTTTCCAAAGAGCAATAAGATAGTTTCTAACGCCGAAGATACCCGGCAACTGCGCTAATCGTCTTATTAATTCGCGCGGTCTCCGGCTTATCAAAAAATCTCAGAAGCAACAGCCCGCAAGGATACAACACGACAATTATTCCCAACTTAAACACAATGGACAAATACAGATTGTTGATTTCGTAAAGATAACCGGCCGAGAAGATCACTGCAACCACCGCACATATCTTCAGGAGTCTGGCCCACTCATATTCTATCCTGAACAGGCTCCTGTTATAGGCGTAGTCTAAGCCAAGCGTTATCACAAAGCTTATAAGAGTCGCCCAGGCCGCCCCGACCATGCCGTATCGTGGTATCAAAATAAGGTTCAGGTCAATATTCAGCACTGCCCCGATAGACGTACACAAGGCTATCGCGCCGGTCTTGCGCTTCAAAACAACACCCACATCAATCATACTCCTTGCACTCCAGAGCGAGTACGTAAGCGCTATAATCGGTATAACGCTGTATGAATCCCAGTATTGCCGCGCGGACATTACGACCAAAGCTTCCCTCGAAAGCAAAGCAATCAAAAGAAACACCAACCCGGCGATTACAATAACATAAGTCAACGACTTGGCACAGAACCGGTTGAAATTCTCGTCCTCTTTGACCGACAAAAATACCGGCCCCCAAAGCCGTTTAAGAGGAGCAATAAGCACGATATTCACCAGCATCCCCAACTGGTAAGCCAAAGTGTACAATCCGACCTCATCCAGGGTTACATAATGATTCAGTATAATTCTGTCAAGATAGTTCAATACGAATGCGAATATCCCCACAAACGCCAGTGGTGTGCCGTATCGTATCAACTTGTGAGCTTCAGGCATGGAAAATTTTGCAACGATATGATTTCGTATCATCCACAACAAAAACACCATGAAGATACTGTTGGTGATTAGTTGCCCCACAATCACACCCTTTATCCCCCACCCTGCTTCGGCGACAAGGTATATGATGATACCGGCTCTTACCAGAAGTGAAAGTGTCTGGCAGAAGACAAACTTTTTCGCCTCCTGGCGTACCCGAAATACCGCAAATGCAATTTGATTGAACATATCGCAAATGGTGCCGGCGATTATCAGGATGAAATAAAATCCGTACTCCCTTGTTCCGAAAAGTGAATTTGATAACAATCCTGCAAGAAAAAGCCCGCACAAAAGCAAAACGATACTGTTAACAGCCGTCAGGAAAATGACTGTAGAGATGACAATCTTTCTCGGCTCGTTCCGGTCGTAGTCAAAAAATGACCTGACCAGCCCCTGCCTCAAACCCAAAGAAAAAATCACCCCGGCAATCTGACCCGTTATTACAATCAGCCCTAAGATGCCGTATTCGCTGGTCGCAAGCGCTCTTGTATAAAGCGGTATCAGAATAATACCGGCCAGCCGGCCCATCACCGAGCCTGCGCCGTAAAGTGCGCCTTGCCCAGCCATCAACTTAAATTTCCGACCAAGCGTCGAATCCGATTCCATTTATTGTCTCAAATATTTCTCTGTGTCTAAATCCAACCGCGTGCAGAGGTCCTTAGTTTTTTCGTGAATGTATTCAATCGATTCCGGCGTCAGGATTTTGGCCACGTCGTTTTCCGAATACACAAATTCGCCGCTGATGTCAGGCAAACCTTCTATCTTCTTCCAGTCTTCGGCGAAACGATTGTATCTAACTATGACGGCATTGTCATGCTCTAAGGACGTCCTCGCAAAATTAATCCAATAATGATGCGGGCCTGTTAAATAAGCATCTATCCACTCGATAGTGTTGGTATTCTCCAGCCCCCTTTTGAGGTAATCCTTCCCGTGTCTGCTTTCTTTGGAGTGAGAAATCAGCGAATTAAAGGGGTCCCGAATAAGATAAATTGTTTCAACACCCAAGTCTTTGAATATGCCGTATTCAGCCCAGTGCCCTCCAATCAGAACAACAGTAAAATCATCTTCTCGCTCAAGCGCCTCCATCCTATTAATGTATGATTTCACGAGCGCTTTGAGCGAATCTGTCGAGATGTCCGACTCCGATATCTCAAGCCCCGCCGACCTTGTGAGCCTTGTCTTGACAATATAGCCTCTTTGGCCAAGCAAATCATCCTTGAAAGTGTCTGAGTGTGGCTCATAAATCCCACTTGGGTGAAATGGCCAATCCGTCCAGAAACTGTCCGGCCGTTTCAAGACCTTCAGCTTACCAGAATAACAACCCAGCGCCCTAAGTAATCGGCTATACGGCTCTATCAGGGCCGGATGCTTCTCTAACCTTACCTTTGTTGTGTAAGTATTGAAAATTCCAAACAAGGGCCTGTAATTGTATTCATCCAAAGCTCGCAGAACAAAACTCGAACCGCCACCGCCAAGGGCACTTACTATTTTCATATATTTGTCACCTGCATATCACAGCCACAGCCTCAAGGCAGAACATATCAGCCATCGGTACGGTCTCAGCAACGGTCTTGGTATCCATGGATGTTTGTACGGATACTTCGTGAGAACATAGGCAGTTTCAGTCCCGTAGCACTCTTGCTTTTCGCCGTTGAAGTAGAACGGCTTCCATGAACGTAACTCCGACTTACCTATCAATCGCTCATCCATGTCTTGATAACAGACCTGAAACGTTTTGTCACAAAACACGATGGGAAATTCCGGGGCGTAAAACTGCTTTACACGTTTTCGATTAACACTGCCGTATTTTCTTTTCTCGCTGTCATGCACCCCGATAAAGAGAATATCATCAAACTTTTTCCGGATTGCAGCAAAAAGTGGAGGCATATTTTTGCCTTTAGGACCATCAATAAAGAATGCTGTTGGCCGCTCCTCACGTGTCAACTTGTCGATATATATACGGGAGTCCCCCTCCACAACGGTTGCAAACGGGTATTTCTCCAAGCGCCGTCGCGCAAATGTAATGCAACTGTCTTCATCAAAACCTATGGTAACAAAAGCCGATTCATTGTCGTTGCACGCCATTGCCCCACAGATGAAATTGGCACTGTACCCTCGGAATGTTCCCGACTCGATGAAAAGGCGCGGCTTGAACGTCCTAACCATACACCACATAAAGAACATCTCGGTATTGAGTGGATTGCGGTCTGAGTACTCCACTGTCTCAAGAAACTCGCCAAACTCTTCGAGATACTCCTCGGGAGAAAATATATCCTTGAAGTTCATATCCTCACTCTCCGTTTTTTCCAGGCGAGTACCCGTTGTTGCAGATGATAATAAACAAAACAAAAGGGAAACCTAATCAATAAGAAGACATAATAGACGAAGAGATTATCGTAAGACAGTTTGGCTAAGACGTACGGCAGGCGCTTTCGCGATACTCCCTTGCCATGCCAGATGATACTGTCGGGCCTGAACCTCGAATCATTAAATTTGTCCGGTAATGGCGCAAACCTCAGCCGCTCCCTGAACTGTTCATATACCAGATAAAGAAATTCCTGATCGATACAAGTTTCAATCCCGCAATCTTCATCATACCTGCATAATGGCTTACCTGTATCTATCCACTCCCTGATGCGACGGTCGTATCGGCGCGCAAACTCGATACTCACATCACTTGGGCGCAAGGCAATAACTCCGCTGTTAAATCTGCCTGCCTTTCTTGTTCCGCCCGCCCCTAACACATCGGCCTCCGGCCGGTATTGTACCATTAAGTCATAACTTTCCAGTTCAGCAAATAAGCCATCGATTGATCCCATTACAAGCATATCAGAGTCCAGATAAAGGGCAGGTTCTTTGTACGTTTCGAGCACATGCAGAATCGGAGCGGCCCGTGCCGAGCACATCAGGCCCCGCCAACGCTGGGCGTCATACGGCCATTGAACGTGCTCGACAATCAGGTTCGGATGAAACCTGCGCACTCGGACAATCCTTTCCTCGGTCGAATTAACAAGGAAAAGATAAAACCGATGTCGAGGCGCCCGACTCGCACATGACTTTATCAAGGACACGGCCTCCGGCAAAAAATTATCATCCACAGCTGTAAGTATCATTTATTTTAACTTCTCTACTGGAACCAAGCCACAAACATAACTTCCATCCAATCAAAAACTGCTCAGCGTTACACATCATACTAACGGCAGCGCTTGCAAAATGGAATAAAAATCAGGCTCCCTCTCGAACCTATTGATACTCAACCGCAGCTTAAATTTTGCATTTACCTGCTGCCTTAATGGCAAACTCTTCGGATTGATATAGATTGACAAGAGCGGTCGTTTTTCGTAACCTCGTACGCAATTAACAAGTTTGCGGGCGTAGCTTAATGGTAAAGCCCCAGCCTTCCAAGCTGGTCATGTGGGTTCGATTCCCATCGCCCGCTTTTTGCTTTTTATACACCACGTTGTTATTTTCCAGTTTGCGGCGATACACAACCTTCCACGCAAAAACAAATTTTTTCATATTTCGAGTCCGATAACGGCAAAAGAGAAATTTTCATCCAACCACCCTTTTTCCGCTCAAAACCACAATATATCGAATTTGTATTGATAGCATCACAGCATTTTGGGCTTGGCGGTATCTTAATAGCTATTTTTTGGACCACAAAAGCCGGAGAGAGTAAAAATTTTTTCAAAAAAATCCGATTTAGTTGTTGACTTTGTGGGAGCGAGTGGTATATTAACCCACGAATTTGTTATTGAGTGGGACAAAAATCATGTTGATGTTAACAGGTGAATATGAACACACGCTTGACGACAAAGGCAGACTCTTTGTCTCAAACCGATTGCGCAGCCAAATCGACGTTGAAGAACACGGCAGCAGTTTTTACTTAGTGTTGGGAACTAACGGGATACTCTGCCTTTATCCGGAAAAATATTTTCAGCAGATCGCCCTTGCCGGAGCGCCAGGGACGGCGGCCCCGGATGAAACCGTGGCATTTGAAAGGCTGAGCTTTGCATTGGCCAGCAAGATGGAGCTGGACCGGCAAGGACGATTACTGCTAAGCGAAAAACTGAGAAAGAGGGCAAAACTCGGAAAGGCTCTGACGCTTGTGGGCGTCAGGGACCATATTGAACTGTGGAACAGTAACGACTGGGAGAAATACCTCAGCGACAACCTGGGGCAGTATCAGTCGCAGATGGCCCACGCAAGACAGGCCGTGCTGCAGAAACAGACTCGTGAACTGGAACTTCAAGGAGAAAGCTAATGCCTGATAACGGGTGTAATCATTTTGAGGTAATAACAAAAAGTCTTACAGGTGACAGGCCGACCGACGAAGAAACATTCTCTTCAACTGCGGTTCTGGCCCAGCGTCTTGAAAGACTAAAGAGGAGCAATCCCTTGTTCGAGAAGATTGACTTTTCCGAGCAGGTAGAGGAATTGGCATTGTGCGAGATGATTTCGGCAATATGCTAAAGAAACTTTGCGCCGAAACGTTATTCGTAACATGGACTGACGAAAGCTGTGTCGGTGAACGGTGAAAGTGAAAATTTGCCGAATGAACACATAGCGGTACTTAAACAGGAATTAGCCGAGCGGATAATTATTCCCAAGGACGGGGTAATAGTGGATGCAACCGTGGGGCATGGAGGCCACAGCCTTCTGTTCGGTAAAGATTTGGGCCCTGATGGAATGATACTTGGGTTGGATGTTGATGGAAGCTGCCTCACCAGGGCCCATATAAATTTAAGCAGCCTTGTCTGCAAAGTCGTTCTGATTCGTGAAAATTTCGCAGATATTTCAGACGCGGCGGCCCGGCATGGCATTGAAAAGGCTGATTTGATACTTGCAGATTTAGGTTTTTGCTCATCGCAGGTATCAGACCCGCAAAGGGGGCTGAGCTTTGGCGAAAATATGCCCCTTGATATGCGGCTGGACGACAGAATCACAACAACAGCGGCGGACATTGTGAACAGCAGCGATGAGAAATCGTTGGCCGATTTGATTTACAAATTCGGGCAGGATAGAGGCTCAAGACGCATAGCACGTTTCATAGTTGAGCATCGCAAGGCCGGCCGGATAACAACGACGGGCCAGTTGGCGGCTATTGTTTGTCGGGCGTTGGGACAGCCGGCCAGGGGCCGAAAAAGCAAACTGCACCCGGCTACAAGGACTTTTCAGGCACTGAGAATCGCGGTAAACGATGAGTTGGGTAATCTGGAAAAGCTCGTTGCAGCGGCTCCGGATTTATTAAGGCAAAACGGTTTTATAGCAGTAATCAGCTTTCACAGCCTTGAAGACCGAATCGTCAAGGCCGACTTCAGAAAAAATAATCTTGCAAGCATTTATGAAATCCTGACAAAAAAGCCGATTACTGCAACAAGGCAAGAAATTACCCGGAATACGAGAGCAAGAAGTGCGAAACTAAGAATTGCCAGGCGAAAGTGAACAGAAGGTCAAAAAAGGAGTTTCGAAGATGACCTCAGACGCAAAAGTTGGATTGTTGTTGAGCTTCGTATTTATAATCATCATCGCCTTTCTGATTAAGGGCCTCCCTGATTTCTTCCGGTCGGCATCGGCGCGGGAGGGGCTGACAACCTCTATCGACTGTTTCGCCTCCGGCGAGTCCGACCTGACAGACCAGGCTGAGGCGGCGATAAAGGCGATTAATACCATGCAACCGGCCAACCGGCAGGTGCAGCCCGAGCGACCGGTTGAAACCGGCGCCCAGGTCCGCTTCAGGAGAGAGCTTCCGGGCAAAACGACCCCGCCGGTACGGTATCCCCCAAGCAGCATATCGGCAATAAGATAGATAAAGGTCTTGCAAAAAGCTACGTAGTACAGCCCGGCGACAACCTGGCTGTGATTGCGATAAAGGTCTATGGCGCCGAGCAGGGCAATAAGAAAGTGGTTGTGAACAGGATTTTTGAGGCAAACAGGGAAATTCTGGATTCACCGGATGAACTCGCTATCGGCCAGAAACTAACAATACCGCCCCTTACGCCCACAGGCCAAAAACGAGACCAGAAAAAAGTAATTGCCGCGGCCGGCATAATCGATAAGGTAAAAGAGTTTGCAGAGAGGAATCTGTCTACACTTAAGAGCGCGGTTGGCATACCTGGTGAATACGTCGTCCAACCGGGCGACAATTTGTGGAAAATCGCCGACAGATTCTTAGCTGACGGTAGCCGGTACCACGAAATTGTGGAATTGAACAGCAATGTTATCGCAGATGCCGAAGACATCCAGGTTGGTATGCGTTTAGAACTGCCGTCTCGTTAAGACATTTGAAGGCGCCGCAAAACGATGTCAAGGGCACGTTTAATCTTTATCGTATTCTACCTTACAACCCTTCTTATCGCCGCTGCCGGCCTTAGAATCTCGGCCAGCCGGCTCTTCTACAAATTCAACAAGGCCGTGGTAACACAGAATCGCTTAAGGCAGACGTTATGGCAAAAACAATTAGAGCTGCAAAATCTGACAAACCCTCATGCAGTATCAGAGCGTATGGAGTAAAAGAGTAAGCCCAAATACAATAAACAGGCAAACGTATCAATAAATGAGAAACAGAACCATCATCATTTCGTTTGCAGCGATAGGGTTATTTGGGTTGTTGGGGTGGCGGCTGTTTTATTTACAGTACTGCCGTGCGGACGACTACCTTCAAAGTTCCCACAGGCAGCAACATGCAATTGTTACGCACCAGCCACAGCGCGGATTCATCTTAGACGCCCGCGGCCGCATTCTCGCGGCAAGCAACAAGGTCCAGACCGTCTTTGTCGAGCCCCGTGGCGTAGCCGACCCTAAAGAGGCCGCGACAAAGCTGCAGGAAATCCTGAACTTTCCGGGACACGAAATCTGCGGGATTATCCAGGAAAGTAAAAATCCGGGCTTTGCCCGGATTATGACCGGCATCACACCTGCCCAGCGAGACTCAATCCAAAATGCACGCATTCGCGGGGTGGGCATCCAGTCGAACTGGCAAAGGTACTACCCGATGGGCCGGCTGACCTCACATATTACAGGTTTTGTCGGCACCGAGCAAAGCGGCCTGGCGGGAGTGGAATTGAAATACGATGTGCAATTGCGCGGCGCCGAAGGGCAAAATGTCATCCTCGTAGATGCACGGCGCCAGCCTATCGGAATGAGACCCCCGGACGACATTGTCCGCGACGGCTCCGGTCTCATCCTGACGGTCGATGCAACAATACAAGAATTTGCACGAGCGGCGCTGGCGAAACAATATGAAGCCTACCGGGCCGAGTCCGCCGTGGCAATCGTAATGGACCCGTGGACCGGCGCAATCGGCGCAATGGTCTGCCTGCCGGATTTTGACCCTGCCAATTTCGGCGCTGAATCTGAGCAAATGTTTCGCAATCGCGCCATTACCGACCCCTTCGAGCCAGGCAGTATATTCAAGCCCATCGTGGCGGCTTTAGCGCTTGACGCAGGTGTTATAGATTACGACGAGATAATCTTCTGCGAGAACGGTAGCTACCGCGGCAAAGGCTTCCGCAGAATCGGCGAGTTCGGCAACCATCAATTCGGTGATTTGAGCGTCCGCGATATACTCGTCAAATCCAGCAACATTGGAATGGCAAAAATCGGACAGCGAATGGGACGCCAAAAGCTCTACGATGGTTTGAAACTGTTTGGTTTCGGAGCACAAACCGGTATTGACCTGCCGGGCGAAGGTTATGGTTTGTTATACCCGCCGGCAAAATGGACTGATTCGAGTGTTACAAGGATTCCGTTCGGCCATGAGATTGCAGCCACTGCACTGCAAATTGCACGTGCGTACTGCATACTAACAAACGGAGGACGCGTGATTCAGCCTTATGTAGTCCGGGCTGTCGTTGACAGTACCGGCAACGTAAGACAATTACACCGGCGCGGCAGTTCGGCCGGCCATATTATAAAGCCGGAGGTTGCCAACTGGATTATCCGCCAGGCCCTGACCGGCGTAGTAACGGAGGGCACCGGCACAAAGGCTGCTTCTGAAAAATGGCAGATTTTCGGCAAGACAGGCACCGCCAATATCGCCGGCTCGGTCCAAAAAGGCTACGACCAAACCAATTACGTGGCCTCTTTCGTGGGCGGCGCACCAGCCGAGAAACCGGAGGTTGTCATCCTCGTATCGATTCGCAAACCGGACAAATCCCTCGGCAAAGGCTACAGCGGAGGAACCGTCGCCGCCCCAGTTTTCAAGGAGATACTCGAACAGACACTCAACTACCTTCATCGTGATTAGTTAGGCGGGCTATGGGTGGCAGACTCTGAGCCGACAGGCTCAGGGGATGGTTGTCCCCACTTGATTGTCCAATTAGATTCCGTACTTCATAAACATTTTCACCCTATCCATTAGCTCTTGGTCTGTCTTTTTCGATTCAGCCTAATACTCAGCCTTTTCTTGGACATCCTCCGCATTATTCGTCATTTCGCGGAGTATTCGGCGATAGTTATTGAACGCCTGCCTTCAAACAAATTGTTTCAGCAACTCAATCAACTGCGGAACATTTTCTCTGACTGCCTTCCAGATTCGCTCCTGCTTCTGGTCAGGCTGCACATATTACCTCTGCGAGATATTATAATCATAATAACGGCCAAAATCCGGTCTTTCGGTCTAATCTTTCATAAATAACTGCCCTCGCTTCGTCAAGGATTATGGTATAGACGGTGCATCTTTGGTGTCAGGTTTTTTGCCGACATAGCCGGCCTGGTTGCAAGGTGCGATAACGTCGCGAGCAAGGGGTGCGGCATCTTCGGCAAATCCGGCAAACTAAGTATTGACCACATTTTATAGACTTATTACGGCGTTTATTATGCCAAAGTCAAGCCTTTTTCAGCCCATCTTAAATAGTTGAAAAACGTTGACTTCCGGGAGAGTCTGGGGTACACTGAAAACCTCCAAACCAGAGGCTGAGAGGAGCAGGTGTGGTGCGGGCTAAAAGAGCAAAAAATTCGTTAGGGAAATGCAAAAACTATGGATGTCAAGGAGCAAAAGGTCGAGCGATTTGAGGACAAGAAGATTCTTGACGAGCTCAAGAATTCTTACCTGAATTACGCGATGAGTGTCATCGTGGCGCGGGCGCTGCCGGACGTGCGGGACGGGCTCAAGCCCTCGCAGCGCCGGATATTAGTGGCTATGAATGATTTGAATCTCGGGCCGCGGAGCAAGCACCGCAAATGTGCCAAGATTGTCGGTGACACGGGCGGAAACTACCATCCGCACGGCGACCAGGCAACCTACGGAACCCTGGTTCGGATGGGCCAGGACTGGAACATGCGGCAGAGGCTTGTTGACCCGCAGGGTAACTTCGGCAGCATCGATGCCGACCCCCCCGCCGCCATGCGATACACCGAGGCACGCATGACCGAGGCGGCAACGGAGATGTTGGAGGACCTGAATCGCGATACCGTTGATTTTGTGCCGAACTATGATGAGACGCGGACCGAGCCGGTCGTTTTGCCTGCCAAGTTCCCGAATCTGTTGGCCAACGGCGCAAGCGGGATAGCGGTGGGGATGGCGACGAATCTCCCGCCTCACAATATCAAGGAAATCTGCGATGCTCTGGTGCTGATGATTGACGACGACAAGTGCGGATTCAAGGACATTATGGCCAAACTGCCCGGGCCGGACTTTCCGACGGGCGGTATCATCTGCGGTCGCAAGGGCATCAGGGACGCTTACGTTACCGGCCGAGGCCATCTGAAAGTCCGCGCCAAGACCGAAATCGAAACGAAGGCCAAGGGCAGAGAGAGCATCGTCATTACCGAAATCCCCTATATGGTGGTTAAAACGAACATTGTCTCGAAGATTGCAGATTGTGTTCATAACGGACAGATTGCCGAGATTGCCGACGTTCGTGACGAGTCGGACCGCAAAGGGATGCGGATAGTGGTTGACCTTAAAAAAGGTGCCGATGCCCAGGTTGTGCTCAACAAGCTGTTCCGGTTCACGCCTCTGCAGAGTACGTACGCCATAAACAACATCGCTCTGGTGAACAATCGGCCGGAGACGCTGAATATCAAGCAGATGCTAAAGCTTTTTATCCAGCACCGTCGTATAGTTATCAGCCGGCGGAGCAGATTCCTACTGAAGCGATGCAGGAACCGTGCCCATATTCTCGAAGGTCTCATCTTAGCTGTCAGCGATATCGACGAGATTATTTCCATTATAAAGAAATCGCCGGACACGCCGACCGCGAAGCTCAATTTGATGAAAAAGCCACTCAGGCTCGCTGAGACTGCGACGCTTAAAAAGATACTGCCGAAAAGCTTTGTTGCCCAAAAGAGCAAAGAGGACCACTTCCTGACCGGCCCGCAGGCTAATGCGATTTTGACGATGCAGTTGCAAAGGCTCACCGGATTAGAGATCGAGAAACTGGCCAAGGAGTACGCCGAGCTTATGGAACAGATAGCCGGTTATGAAGCGATTTTGAGCGACGAGGCATTGCTCTTAGACGTTATCCGCGAGGACATTTACGAAATCAAGGAAAAGTACGGCGATAAGAGGCGGACGGTGATAACCGACACTGACATCGATGAGTTCGACGCCGAGGACCTGGTCGCGGAGGAAGAAGTGTTAGTGATGATAAGCCACAGCGGATATATCAAGCGAATGCCGATTGATACTTATCGCAAGCAAGGCAGGGGCGGCAGGGGTATCATCGGCTCGGCTACCAGAGAAGGCGACTTTATCGAGCATTTGTTCACTGCTTCGACACACGACTACCTTCTTGTCTTCACCAGCCGTGGTATCTGCCACTGGCTCAGGGTTTATGACGTGCCGAGCATGAGCCGTCAGAGCAAGGGTAGAAATATCGTTAACTTGCTACGGCTGCGCGATGAGAATGTTACCTCGATAATCCATGTCCGCAAGTTTGACGACAGGCAATTAGTCATGGCAACGCAAAACGGCATTGTCAAGAAGACGGTCCTGAGCGCTTATGGTCATCCTCGCGCGACGGGAGTCATCGCTATTAAACTCGACTTGAACGACGACTTGATAGGCGTTGCCGTTACCGGCGGCCAAGATGAGATTATCCTTGGTACGCGCAACGGCATGGCGATTCGGTTCGGCGAGGACCAGGTCCGCTCGATGGGCCGGGTGAGCATGGGCGTTAAGGGTATAAAGCTTCGCTCGGGCGATAAGGTTGTTGATATGGTAATCCCGCGAAAAGGCTCGACGCTGCTTACGGTTTGCGAGAAGGGTTACGGCAAGCGGACGAAACTGGACGATTATCGGCCGCAGAGAAGGGGCGGAGTGGGTCTTATCAATATAAAGACGACCTCACGAAACGGTAAGGTTGTTGCGCTAAAGGCGGTCGATGATGACGATGAGCTTATGATGATTACCGCCAAGGGGATGATTATCCGCACCGGCCTGGACGACGTCCGTACCATCGGCAGAAACACCGCCGGCGTGCGGATGATA
>Ga0180301_10003353_pt1 | contig 12526 bp, 10 predicted proteins | sample GuaBasSediGuay16_FD_121797 | JGI IMG/M metagenome (GOLD analysis project Ga0180301, IMG submission 121797) | Subseafloor sediment microbial communities from Guaymas Basin, Gulf of California, Mexico - Guay16, Core 4569-2, 12-15 cm | ecosystem: Environmental > Aquatic > Marine > Hydrothermal...
CACCGAAAAGATATTTATCGCTAATCTTTGCTAGAGTGCACCTATTCGCACTTATCCTGTAACGACTTGCATAAAGGAGACTCATGGACGGCGCAATATAAGCACTATGAGCACAATCCTGCCAGATGGCAGGCAACTGATGATACCGGTGTCACTGGCAGAACAAAGGTCAACATCCAATGGATGATGCATACCGTAGATACGTGAAATTCTTTGCCAAGGAAAACGATTTGGTGAAGAATCGCTTGGCTTGGCTGTTCGCAAGCCAGACACTCATATTTGGAGCATTCCAATATGGGGCCTTCATAAAACAGAATATTCTCATCATAGCCGTTGTGGGGGCTACCAGTTCGTTCCTGCTGGGGCTCTCCATCTTTGCCGCAGTAGTTTCCTATTTCCTTGCCCAGAGGAAGCTGGACAACCTTGTCGGTGAAAAAGGGTTGAACTATCCCGAAGTAGGTCGAAAACGATGGGTGTTATTCCTCGGCTTCCTTGGCTCTTTGGGGTTGCCGATCATGTTCTCTGTCTGCTGGCTTGTGGTAATAATAAAAAATCTCTAGGCAGGTGCGAAAGGTCCCAATGGGCACAGAGCTGGATCAGGTCACCATCACCATTTACAAGAAGATCATCAGCAAACCTGGGCTAGAGGACTGAAACGACCTTAAACGCTTAAATAAAGCTCAATCATCTCCCAGACCCGCCTAACCTTCCAGACCCAGCCACGCAAGTCGAACAAGTCAACAACTTTCCCATTGACAAAATTATTTAGCCTATCTAATATTAAAAAATTCTAAATTTTTGTTGATCAAAAATTTAGTATTCCTAAAGGATTGCTACTATGAATGAGACAGATGAGAAGGCCTTGCAACAGGCACGCTTCATCTTCACCACCGGCCGCCTGATACAAGAGCGCATCCTTAAGGAGCATGCGCAGTTCCTAGCAAAGGAAAAGGCAGGCGAGGAATTTATAGAGCTGTCAGCCGCACAATACCGCTGCCTACTGGCGGTTCGGATTTGCGGCAAAGTCACGGTCGGGGACCTTGCCCGGCGGCTGGAGGTCTCCCCTGCCTCGGCCTCCGTCATGGTGGAGCGGCTGGTGGAAAAGGGCATGCTGGAGCGAAGCAGAAGCAAGCAGGACCGACGCAAGGTAAGGGTGACCCTGACGGACGAGGCCGAAAAGTTTGCAGATTCCCTTGAAGAACACATGCTCCATATCTTCACGGATCTGGTCCGGAAAGTGGGGCCCGAGACAGCGGCCATGTGGTGCGAGGTCTTAAAGCGTATCAAAGAACACCTTATGAAACCGACATCCTCAAAGGAAGGTGAAATCTAATGTCCTCACCACAAGGACCCATGCACGCAAAACCCGACTCATCACCGCTCAAGAAAACAAGGAACGGAAAAATCATATTCCGCATCGTGATCTGTGCCTTAATCCTGGCCCTGGGAGCAGGGACAATGGCGGGGCTCTCCAGGATGAAAAAACGCCCCCCGGAAAGCCGCCGCGTTGAGCGGCCCTTGCGGGTGGAGGCCGTTCGAGTCGTACCCAGGGCGGTTCGCGTGTACCTCGCGGGACTGGGACGGGCCCGGCCTCTGGACCAGGTGGTAATCTCGGCCGAGGTTTCCGGAAAGGTCGTGAGAATACATCCCGAATTGAAACCCGGCCAAGTCATCTCCGAGGGAGACCTGCTCTTTGAGATCGATCCAAGGGACTACTTGGCTGTGGTCCGGGAGGCAGAGGCCTCCGTGGCCCAGGCCGAAGCTTCCCTGAAACAGTTGCGTATGCAGCAGCGCACGAACCAAGTCAGGCTGAAGACGGCAAGGCGTAATATGGAGCTGGCCAGGAGGGAATACGAGCGTATCCGCCACCTTTTCGAACAGGACCAGGTGGGCACCCGGTCCGCAGTGGAGCAGGCCGAGCGGGCATATAACTCGGCCCGGGACCTGGTGGACCAACTGTCCCTAACAGTGGAACTCTACCCCGCACGCACACAAGAGGTGGAAAGCGCACTGACAGCGGCCCAGGCGCGTCTTGCCAGGGCCCGGACCAGCCTTGAGCGATGCCGGGTCAAGGCCCCTTTTGAGGGGAGGGTGGTATCTGTATCAGTGGAGAAGGACCAGTTCGTATCGCCCGGCCAACCTCTTCTCACCTTGGCCGATGACTCGGTCCTGGAAATCCAGGTCTCCCTTGACGGCGACGAGCTGGCTCAGTGGCTTACCTTTTTGCCCGATTCCCACCAAAACACGGGGGCCTGGTTTCCTCCCCTTGCAAGGGTTCCCTGCGAGATTCGCTCCACTCAAGGAGGAGGGGGCAACGTGTGGCAGGGCACGCTTCATCGAGTGGTGGCCTTCCAGAAGAAGACCCGGACCGTGACCGTTGCGGTCCGGGTCACGGCGGAACAGGCCCGCACCTCCTCCCCAGAGGGACTTCTCCTGGTGGCGGGTATGTTCTGCTCCGTCAGGATCCCCGGCAGGATACTGCAGAACGCAGTGGTTTTACCGCGCCAAGCGGTCAGCTTCGAAAACACGGTCTACCGCGTTGTGGATGGCCGCCTCAAGACAACCCCGGTGCAGGTGGCCCGTACAGAGACAGACACAGTGTATGTCACCGGAGGCCTCTCGGCTGGCGACATAGTCATCACAACTCGCCTCGTGGCGCCACTGGAGAACAGCCTGGTGGAAGTATCCAACCTACCCTCCGACCGGCGGAAGTCCCCGAAGCCTGATGTGAACATGGGGTCTTGAAATGAAAAACGTTATGAGAGCCTTCGCCCGCAACACCGTGTTCGCCAATATTCTTCTCGCAACCATTTTGGTCCTCGGTATCCTTGCCAGCAGGAGCATGATCCGAGAGACCCTGCCGGAGTTCTCCCTTGACATGATCACCATATCGGTCGTCTACCCGGGCGCCGACCCCGAAGAGGTAGAGGAGGGGATCTGCCAAAAGATAGAAGAGGCCCTGGAGGGGACCGAAGGAATAAAGCAAATCACCACCGAGGCACATGAAGGTCTGGCCACCGTGCTCATAGAAGTGATGGAGAAGAGCGACGTGCGGAAGGTCCTGGATGACGTGCGCACCCAGGTTAACGCAATATCCACCTTCCCCGTGGATGCGGAGAAACCGGTCATAAAAGAAATCACGCTTAAGGACTCCGTCCTACTCTTGTCCCTTTCGGCGGACATGCCTGAGAAGAGGATCAAAGAGTGGGCCGAAAGGGTGAAGGACGATCTCCAACAATTGGAGGAGATCTCCCAGGTCATGGTCTTTGGAACTCGGGACTATGAGGTATTTGTGGAGGTCTCGGAAGAGAAGCTTCAACTCTACGGGCTGACGTTCGACGAGGTGGCCGCTGCAGTGGCCCGCTCCAACCTCAACATGGGAGGGGGGACAATCCGGACAAAGGGCGAAGAGATCAGGCTCCGGACCATGGGCCGCAAATACACGGGCAAGGAGATCTCAGACATAGTGGCCCTTGCAACGGAGGATGGAAGCCTGGTCACCCTGGACCAGGTGGCAACCATCCGGGACGACTTCACAGAAGACCCCCTCACCGCCTTTGTGGATGGAAAACCCGCCGCCCTCATAAATATCCTCAAGACAAAGGAAGAGGATGCCCTCAAGATTGCGGAGGCCACCTATCGCTACCTACAGGATGCCAGAGACACCCTGCCCCAGGGAGCCCGACTGGAGGTGGTCTACGACAGCACCGACATGCTTAGGGCCCGCATAAATCTCTTGGTAAAGAACGGCATCATAGGAATGATAATCGTCTTCCTGATCCTGTATATAGTCTTGAACGCAAGACTTTCCTTTTGGGCGGGCATGGGAATACCTATCTCCTTGGCAGGGGCCATGGCCATTCTTTGGGCCGCAGGGGGCACGGTGAACATGGTCTCCTTGTTCGGACTGATCCTGGTCCTGGGCATCATCGTTGATGATGCCATTGTGGTGGGAGAGGCCATCTATGTGCACCGAAAGCAAGGCAAACCCCCGCTTCAGGCGGCCGTGGACGGGGTGTGCGAGGTGGGCGTGCCCGTCATAGCGGCCGTTCTTACCACCATAGCGGCCTTTGTGCCCCTCTTCTACGTCGGTGGTATCATGGGAAAATTCATCGCCATACTTCCCGTGGTGGTCATAGCAAGCCTATCGGTCTCCCTCGTAGAGTGCCTGTTCATGCTTCCCGCCCACCTGAGCCACCTGCCCGATCCCAACAGTCCCCCTGAGGCACTTAATCCTGTTGTAAGGCGCCTCGAGCGCATCCATCGGGCCACCAGCACAGCAATGGAGTGGTTCGTGGCGCATGTTTACACACCCTTTCTCAGGAAGGCCCTGCGGTGGCGTTACATATCACTAGCCACGGGAATTGCGGTCCTCATGGTGACCACTGGGTTGATCTCCGGAGGCATCGTCAAGTTCGAGCTCTTTCCCGACCTAGACGGGTTCATCATGACCGCCCACGTGAAATTTCCCAGCGGCACGCCCACTGAGGTCACCCGCGAGGCCCTGGAGCAGGTGGACAGGGCCCTGGCGCGTCTGGCACAAAAGACCCCCACCCTCACTGGAGAGCCCATGCTGGAAAAGAGAATCATGCTGGTGGGTCAAACCCTGGAAGAGATACCCCAGACCGGGACAAACGTGGGGTCTGTAATGGCGGTGCTGCTGCCAAGCGAACGCCGCGGTGTCCATTCCAAGGACCTCATGGTCCGGTGGGAGCAAGAGACCGGCCAGATACCGGGAGTAAAGTCCATAAGGTATACAGGACTCCAACTAGGGCCTCCGGGAGATCCAATAGAAATCTGGATTCAGGGCCACGACATGCACGAAATCTTGGCCGCTGCAGAGCATTTGAAGGAGCAGCTTCGGAGTTTTAAAGGGGTCTATCAAATCCGCTCCGACTTCTCTCCCGGCCAGAACGAACTCCGCCTCCGCCTCAAACCAGAGGCCAGAACCCTACAATTGACGGTTCAGGATCTGGCCCGCCAGGTCAACGCCGCCTTTTACGGCCTGGAGGCCCTCAGGCTCCAAAGGGGTCGCGACGACGTGAGGGTGAAGATCCTTTACACCAAGCCGGAGCGGAGTACCTTGGCCCAGTTGAAAAGGATGCGCGTACGCACGCCCACAGGTGACCTGGTACCGCTGGATGCAGTGGCGGACCTGGAGTTTGCACCCGGCTACGCCACCATAATCCGCACAGACGGGATGCGCAGGGTGATGGTGAGCGCTGGAGTGGACACCAGCAGGGCCAACACCGCCGAGATCCTGGCCGATCTTCAAGCCAATTATTTCCTGGACCTCATGGACCGTTTCCCGGGAATCAGGGTGGCTGTTCAAGGTGAGCAGAAGAAGATGCGGGAGTCCTTGGGCACCCTCAAGATAGGGTTCCCCATAGGCCTGCTGACCATATTTGTGATCATAGCCACTGTGTTCCGCTCCTATGCGCAACCCTTGGTGATCATGTTCACCGTGCCCTTCGGAATCATCGGGGCAGTGTTCGGTCACCTGATCATGGGATACAACCTTTCTCTCATGAGTGTATTCGGTATGGTCTCCCTGGCGGGCGTGGTGGTAAACGACGCTATCATTCTCATCGAGCGCATAAACGAAAACCTTGCCGAGGGCATGGACTTCAGGGAGGCCGTGGTTCAGGGCGGGGGCCGCAGGTTCAGGGCCATATTCCTTACCACCGTCAGCACGGTGGGAGGACTCGCCCCCCTGATAATGGAGACGGATTTCCAGGCGCGGTTCCTGATCCCCATGGCCCTGTCTCTGGCAGCCGGGGTGATATTCGCCACTGTCTTGACCCTGGTGCTGGTTCCCAGCCTCCTGATCATATTGAACGACCTGAGGCGCCTAGTGTTTCGTTCCATGTACGGGACATGGCCTTCACGGGCACAGGTGGAACCGGCCTCCAGGAGGCGCCTGGACGAGTTAGGCCCTGTTGAGGGGAGTACTGTGGCCCCTGCCCCTCATACCAAAACCTGATAAGGTTCGGGGAGGTTCTCCCATGCACTTCACTGCCATAGAAGGCCTGTATAGGCCCGTATTCCGTGTCTGCCAATATATCCTCTTTCCCCTGCTGCTGATCATGTTCTGCCTCTTGAGGGCCTCTGCCTTTGGGGCAGATCGGTGGGAAACCATAAGGGTGCTCGACCTTGACACGGCCGCGGCCATAGCCCTGGAGCAGAGCCCGAATCTAGCCGCCGCCGCGGCCCGTGTAGAGCAGGCCCGTCATCAGGTGGCCATAGCAAGGGCCAGCTATTGGCCCCAGGTTAACCTCACGGGCAACGCATCCAGGGTGGACCTCTCGCCAAATGAATACCACAGGCAACTGCAATCGGCCCGTATCCTCAACCCATTCGCAACGGTGGAAGATCCCGAGGACTATTACGCTGCAGGAGCCAATGCCACATGGGTCCTGTTCGACGGTTTTGCACGGAAGTTCCGCAACCTGGCCGCCCGAAAGGGCTTGGCCCAGAGCGAATCCAGAAGACGGGACGCAAGCAGACTGCTTCTGTCCGCGGTGGCGGCTGCCTACTTCTCGGCCCAGTTGGCAAAACAAACCCGTACAATTGCAGAGGCAGACGAGGTATTCAACCTACGGCTCCTGGCAGTGGCCCAGAGCCGTTACAAGGCGGGGGCAGGCTCCCTCAGCGACGTCCTCAACTTCCGCATCCGAGCAAACACCGCCAGGGCAGACCGCCTCAGGGCCGAGGCAGAGCTTAAGGTGGCCCGCATAGGCCTGGCAGCCCTGTTGGGCAGACCTGACAGTCGGCTCCCAGAAGGGGTAGAGCTGGCTCCCCTTTCCGATCCTGCCCCGGAGCAACTCCGAGCCCCTTCGTCCAAGACACTGGCCTGCCTAGCCCTCGAAACAAGGCCAGACGTGAAGGCCCTACAGGAGGCCGTTGAGCAGGCCGTGGCCCAGGTGAAAGTGACCCGGTCCAAGTTCTTTCCCACCGTTCAGTTGGCCGCCAATCTGGAGGGTCAGAGAAGCGGGAACGCGGACATGGAAAGGGACGATTTCGGAAGCACCATCTCCCTCACCCTATCCTACCCCCTGTTCGCCGGGGGTGCCCACCGTGCAGAATTGAAGAAGGCGAAGGCTGCTCTCGAGGAGGTGGTACGCACCTTTGAGCAGGCAAAGATCAACGTCCGCTCAGAGGTGAACCAGGCAGTGGCCAACCTCATATCAGCCCAGCAGCAACTGGCCCTGGCCAGGGAAAACGCCCGGCTTGTAAGACGCCAACGTGACCTGGTGGAGAAGGGCTATCGGGCGGGGCAACTGTCCCTTGTGCGGCTAAACGAGGCCCAGAAGGATCTCGTGGCTGTAGAGGGCCAACTGGCCCAAGCCCTGGCCACCGTGCACCGCAGGTGGTATGACCTGCTTGCGGCGACCGGCCAGATCTTGTGGCGCTTTTCAGCAGCAACGAGACCCTAGCCCAGCACCCCTGCCTGCAGTAGGCAGGCGGGTAGGCTGTTGACTGCTTCCATTTCTGTCTCCTGACTACTGCCTACTGTCTCCTATGTCCCCCGATTCCCTGACTGCAAGGACCTTCTCTGGCTCAAACCTTTTACAAAAAGGAACCATAAGATCCAGCCCTAACAAACCCGCCCCCTTCCTCAATGTGTACTGTACTAATAGAAGGATTTCATATTGTAAAATTCTGTATTTTTTGATAAGTATTATAGCGGCTTAAAGATACTAAATCTTCGCTTCCAGAAAAATGCATTTGCCAGTCTAGTTATTCTTTGATATCATCTTACATGTAAGAAAATATAAAAAGCGAGGAAATGCCTATGGCAAATGTAGCCACAACAAAATTGTCCTCCAAAGGGCAAGTTGTAATACCAGAGAATATAAGAAAAAAACTCAAACTTGAGGCAGGTGTTCAGTTCATTGTACTGGGAGATAAGGATGTTGTGATTCTCAAAAAGATATCTCCCCCTTCTATTAATGAATTTGATGCCCTAATAAAGAAAGCTCGGAAAACTGCAAAGCAAGCTGGTCTGAAAAAGTCAGATATTGAAATGGCAATAAGGAAGGTTAGGTCTCAATAGTGAGGGTAGTACTTGATACAAATGTCCTAATATCTGGCATCTTCTTTTCAGGTCTACCTTTCAAAATATTGACCCACTGGAGAAAAGGAAATTTCACAGCAGTCATTTCAGAACCGATAATCTTGGAATACACAAGGGTAGTAGAAGAAATTAGTGCAAAATTTCCTCAGATAGACATTCATGAGATTTTAGAGCTGTTTATTTTGAATTCTGAGATCGTAGATATAGGCGATTTAAAAATTACGGAATGTGAAGATCCAGATGACAATAAATTCCTCGAATGTGCCATAGCAGGTAACTGTGACATAATAGTCAGTGGTGATAAGCATCTATTGAAATTGCGTGCATATCAGGGTATCGAGATTTTAAAGCCGAGGGAATCTTAGATAACCATTTGGAACAAAAAAGAAAAAAACGAACAAGTCGCTCAAGCTAACCGCCAATCCGCTGGCACTTCTTGACGGCAGCTTAGCTCTAGTGTTGAGGCTGTCCAAAAGGTTCATGAGTGGCGCGTGAATAGTTGGAATGTCGGTGATCTCTGATAGACTGCACCTATCCTGCACTTTTTATAAGAACCTGCCTGAGAGAGCCTCACATATGGCAAGATATAAAGACTATGACTACAGCCAGATGATGATACCGGTGTCACTGACAAAACAAAGTTCAATGTCCAGAGCACTAGCAGGGAAATCTGTCCATGAAAGCTTGGATACCGGTGCCAAGCGTAAATTTTTCATGCAAATAATTTGGTTCCTTTATGGGCTGTTCTCTGGCCAAAGGTAACAGCTTAAAAAAACAGTTTTTCGACAGTGTCGTTATGTTTAATAGACATTACCGAGCGGAAATGGCAAACAGAGAGTATAAAAAATACACAATAAAAGCAAAGAGGGCTATAAAAGGTGAGGCCTATTTCGAATCGCTTATTTCTGACTACAGCATACCTCACCATGTCAGTGGTCCAAAGGATGTTGGTATAGATTATTTCTGCGAGTGGGTTTTTGGTGATATGCCCACTGGCGTTTTATTTGCAGTTCAGATCAAAACATTTTCTGAGGATAATATAAGCAAAAAATATATGGGTGTAGCAAAGAAATTTAATGGCCTTAGTAAATACAGAATAGCAAACTCTCTGTTGAAAATAAGCGAAAAGACACTTGAATACTGGAAAGGTCTGGCAATTCCAATATTTTTATTTGTTGTGACGGTAAAAACAAAAACCAATGGTGAATCACTGAATTGTTATTATAAAAGATATACTCCCACCCTCTCTTCAAATAAAAAATTGAAAGGCGATGAATTTTATGAAGGTTTCTTTAAAGTGAATAGGAACAATACATTCTTAGCATTCAAAGATCCAGTAAATAGAACCCAAGGTTTCGCACGTGATCTATTTATAGATTACATAAGATGGAATTATTATAAGGGCTCTATAGCTTATCTAAATCCACGACATATCGGATTAAATCAATTTCCTGAAGATAATATATTTCCAGAATTTTTTGATCAGTATAAAGGGCAGATTCTTGAAACTTATGCCAAAACGCAATCCTACTTGGTAGCTTTAACAAAAGGTATTAACAAGCCCAAAACATAACATCAACTGATCAACTACAGCCTGCGGCCTTCGCTGCCAGGTGATTGTTGGCGTTGAGCCTGTCGAAAAAGTTCATGAGTGGTGTTTGAACAGTTGAAATAAAGCCGATCTCTGATAAATTGTACCCTATCCTGCAGCTATTTTGTAAGAACCTGCCTGAGGGAGCCTCACATATGGCAAGATATAGAGACTATGACTACAGCCAGATGATGATACCGGTGTCACTGACAAAACAATCGATGCCTGGCTCAGAATATTGAAAAGATCATGAACTTCGGTAAAAATTATGCGACATCCATAGCCTGATACGAGATCGGGAGGGAAATCTGCCCACGAGACCTTGAATACCGCCGCCCAGTGTAAATTTTGTATGCGAATAACTCTGTGGGCTAAGGGGATAACTTGGAAAATAGTTTTTCGACAACCTCGTTAGCGGTAGAATTATGGAGATAGAAAAGATCCAAGATTGGTTAATGAAAGCTCATAAGACTCTCGACCCTCCCGGCTGTTACACTGTTTACCTGCCTAAGCCGCTTCCAACTGATGGAGCGATCACCCTCGGAATCGTCCATGAACACCGCTTTGCTTTCTACTATTGGGCTCAATATCACCGAAAAGTAACATTAAAAAATTCTGTGTCTGCAATTAATCCACCTGATTTAATTACAATAGATTGGCATGATGATATCGGGGTTCCAAGTGATTTCTCTGAAGACGAACTATCCAATCTGGATATTAATGATGAGTTAGAAGTGGGTTTTTACTGCTGGAGCAGGTTGAGAGCTCTTAATGATGGGCACGTTTCCCCAGCACTCTTTCTGAGATTTTTCAAAAACGTCCATGCCTTAATAAAACAGGATCAAGGAGAAACAGTCGATACCCGAAAAGACATCAATGGTGATGATCATCATATCTTTTACCATTACAAATATGACTCGCTCGCCAAGGATCTTAAGAATTCAAATATTAACCGGGTGTTCCTAGACATCGATCTTGACTTTTTCACTGCAGACGAATCTGGCATCCCTATGCCTGAGGATGAAATACGTAGTTTGATCAATTTGGAGGGTGAATTTATGACTTGGATTCTGCCTCGATTGGAAGGTATGACAATTGCCCTTGAGCCGAGTCATTGTGGGAATGTAGACAATTGTATACGTTTTCTTGATATATTGAATGAGGAGCTTTTCTCTCGCTCTCTTTGTTCGAAGGGAACTAAATGGAACAAATAGCATTGCTAACCCGCTGGTTAAAAAGGATGGCTCGATAGCGGCCTCTATCACAAAAAAAGATTATGAATGAAGTGAACGGAATTTTTTCTGGATTGGCAATTTTAGTGGCCTTGGTTTCAATTTGGCTTACCCGCCGAACCTGGTTACAGACATATAGACCTATTGTTTCTGCCTATATTGAAACGCATGGAGAGGCGGAAGGGCCAATAAAGTATGATATTGTTGTGGTCAATAGCGGTAATCGACCAGCCAAAGAAATTCGGTTACAGGCCGATGAAGAGGTGGTCAGGTCTTGCTTCGGTGGAGCTCAGCCTGAGGGTGTAATTTCTGCAATATTCAATTGTTTCAAGCCTGAAGGCCAGATTTCTCTGTTAGTGAATGGAGCAAGCACCAGGAGTTCCTTTGGTTATACCACCGGAAACGAGGCTACCTCTATTTGGAAATATGACAGTAAGATCCCAATTGTTATCCTTTACAAGGGTCTGACTGGTCGGAAATTCAAAGCAAAATTGGATATCATGATCTGGGACACACAAACATTTTCAGGAGGATCCTGGGGCTAAATGGGTTTCTATGGTCATAAAATCTCTATTCTAAGGTAGTTTTTGGCTATATGGCTTTGCGGACATAGAACGAATCTATTTAAAATGACGGGGGTATGTCATGAAAAAGTCACTGTTTTTTATGCCTATTTTAACATTGCTATTTGTCTTAACAGGATGTGCGACAGCACCTCAACTAATCAAGAACGAGCCATACAATCATAAAATCTCGAGAGTATTCAATTCTGATTTTGAACACACTTGGGCTACGATTATCAAAGTAATGGAGGCTTACCCTATTACTACCATTGAGAAAGATAGTGGTATCCTGCTCACAGATTGGGTGCAAGGAACATCACCTCTATATTTGAGAAAGTTATTTGTACCCTTAGCACAACGAGTAACCAAGAAAGCGGTTGGGATTTATTTCGCTCAACTGAGCCCCAATGTTGTCTACATCGTTCATGCTCTTGAAAATGGGCCTGCCTATGAAAGTGGGATCAGATCCCAAGACATTATTGTATCCTGTAATGGTAAACAGGTGCGAAAAACTACTGACTTCCAACTTGCAGTTTCCGGAAAAACTAAGTTCACTGTCCTAAGGCCTGGAACAAATACTTTAATCCAATTTGAAGTACAACCTAGAAAAATCACATTTGATTATGCCTACGTTCCCATCAAGACACGATATAAATTGAATGTTCGTGTTACTAAAGTATCCCAGGACACGACAGAGGTAAAAATCATTAATTATGAAGAAGCTGATTTTGGGCGACAAACACAATATGGGTGGCAATCTAACTACCAAGTTATAGAGACCTCTACGCTAAGAGAAAAAATTCTTCTAGACGAGATAAAATCTCAGCTTAGCGGCAGGTCTTCAAATGAATAAAGGCGGTATCTAATGAAGATTTTCCGCTAACAAGGGCATGGAGATGGATTGAGAAAAGCTGGCGCTTTTCCCAACTACTCATGCCCAGCGTTATTTGCGATACGAAGTTGTATAATCGAATGTGATTACAGGAGGTTAGCAAATACTGGAAATCACCTGGCGTGTCCCCGCCAGTACCCTAGGACGGCATGCGTGCTGCGCGTTGCGTAG
>Ga0180301_10003354_pt1 | contig 12526 bp, 10 predicted proteins | sample GuaBasSediGuay16_FD_121797 | JGI IMG/M metagenome (GOLD analysis project Ga0180301, IMG submission 121797) | Subseafloor sediment microbial communities from Guaymas Basin, Gulf of California, Mexico - Guay16, Core 4569-2, 12-15 cm | ecosystem: Environmental > Aquatic > Marine > Hydrothermal...
AAATATTAAGCCCCAGTACACCTTACTAGACCTTAAGGCACCAGCAATAAAGCCTCCAACACCCCTCATAACGTAGCTAATGAACTCACCAATACTTATTAAGCCAGCAATAAGGGCAGTAGCACCTAAGACCTCGAAGTACGCTCCTAAGACTGACCTACAACCCTCATATGTCATGTCAGCCAGCAGAGACACAATGCATAGAGCAATGAACGTAACGAATACCTTTGACTTACCCAAGTACAGCACCTCACACAGTCCTACTAATTGCATAAAACCTTTAAAGTAAATATAGTACTAAACAAACCTTATTTTCCTATTTAGGGAGAATGTAGTGGGATTATAAAATGATTAAGGTGCGCTTGGGATTCGCTCCACTTCATAGGTACCCATTTGATGAAGAGTGGGCGGTAGAGATTAAGAAGAGGGTTATCGAGAGCATAAAGAAAAACTTAAACTTCATAGAACTTGTGTATCCTAACGAAAAACTTACTAAGATGGGGTTAGTTTGGAGTGATGAAGATGCGGAGAAGGTAGTGAAATTATTCCGTGAGAAGGACGTTGCTGGGATAATATTAGGCACCATGACATTCGGTGATGAGCTTGCGGGCGCGAGGATTGCGGAGGAATTCAAGGGCTACCCCATACTGGTATTCGGAACTAAGGAGCCGCCTGCTAAGGCAGGAGGCTTCAGAAGGTCGGACTCGTTCTGCGGTACGTTATCCCTAGCATCAGCGCTGTACAGGAGGAAGATACCGTTTATATTTGCTGGGATAGTCTTTCCCGAGGAAGAGGAATTCATTAAAGCTATTGACGCGTTCGCTAGGGCTTCACTGATAGTTAAGGAGTTTAAGGGGGCTAGAATAGGGTTAATAGGCCCGAGGCCTGAGAGGTTCGAGACCGTTACCTTCAATGAAGCTAAGATGGCAGAACTGTTCGGGCAGAGGGTCGTGCACGAGTCCCTCTTTAAGGTTATTGAGGAGGCTAGGAAGCTAGGCGATGATGACCCCGAAGTAGTGAGGATTATTGAAGAAATGAAGAAGTCAGCAGATACTTCAAGCGTGCCTGAGGATGCACTACTCAAGATGGCTAAGTTCGAAGTAATCCTAAGGCGGTTAGCGAAGGAGAAGAACCTTAAGGGACTCGGTATAAGGTGCTGGACCGAGATACAGGAGTATTATGGTATTTCACCATGCTTCGTCATGGGGCGCTTAACTCAGTCAGGTATAATGACTTCGTGTGAAGTAGATATTTACGGCGCCTTAACAATGATGATTCAGTACCTAGCATCATTAAAGACTACTCCACCACACTTCATAGACTGGACCATAAAGCACCCTGAGAAACCTAATGTCTTCTTAGCATGGCACTGCGGGAATGCGCCAATCGCGCTAGCTCACCCATCGTGTCCGGCGAAGATAAGCTACCACAGCATACTTTATAGGGCGGTAGGCAAGGATAATTCCTACGGGACAGTAGATGTTAGGTTAAAGCCAGGCGTAGTCACCATATGTAGGTTAGTAGAATATGACGGCGAATTCAAGATGCTCATAACTAAGGGACGGATTATCGATGAAGGAGGAGAATTCAGGGGTTCGTGGAGCTGGGTCGAAGTTGACGACCTGGATAAGCTCTATAGGGTACTAGTGGAGGAAGGCTTCGTGCATCACGCAAGCATGATACATGGTGACTACGTAGAAGCAATTAAGCAGGCATGTAAGATACTAGGGATAAAGACCGTAGTCGTTTAAAGCTATGATTGGAGTTAACATTAAGGATCATCTAGCTACACAGAACTTAACAAACAAATTTTCCTGTAAGTAAAAACTTAAATTGCTTGGCTGGGATTGCAGGAATTGCAAATATAATTCATGGGTGTGCTCCATGTATGAAGACGTCCTGTACTATGCAGTTGATTACGCCTTATCTCAGGGAGCGACTTATGCTGAGGCTAGGTATCACAAGAACTACGGCTCAGAAATAATAGTCAGGAACGGATCCGTCGTTAGTGCTGGAATGCTGAAGAGGGAAGGAATAGGTATTAGGGTAATTCTTGAAGGCGCGATGGCGTTCTCATCAACAACCGACTTAAGTCGTGAGGGTGTGAGGAAGGCTGTAGATAAAGCTGTATCGCTTGCGCGGTCGTCGAGACCGCTAATTAAGCGCCCTCACACCTTATCGGATGAGAGGGTAGGTAAGGCTAAGTACGAGGTAGTCGTAAAGGAAAAATTCGAGGACATCGCGCTCGAAGATAAGATCAAGTTAATGGTCGCACTATGGAGTGAGTTACCGAGAGTACTTCGGGAAACTAAGATGGTATCCTTATTTGAGGAGTATAGAGAAGGTATTGAAGAGAAGACGCTAATTACTAGTGATGGTGCATGCGTAGTCTCTAAAGTACCTAGGGTGTTTTACGGTGCTAACATAGTCTTAGCCCACTCACAGAAAGGCACTCTACAGAGATTAATCGAGTTCGGTGGAAGTGGGGGCTACGAAATCTTTAGGTCATGGAATATAGAGGATAGGCTTAAGGAGGAGGTAAAGAACATAGAGCCCGTCCTTGCTAAAGGTACGGAGCCTCCTAAGGAGCCAGTAGATGTTATAATTGGCAGTGAGGTAGTCGGGCTAATAGTTCACGAAAGTGCTGGGCACCCTATGGAAGCGGACAGGATATGGGGCAGGGAGGCGGCTCAAGCTGGGGAGAGCTACGTTAAGCCCGAAATGATAGGGAAGGAGAGAATAGGTAATGAATTAGCTACCGTAATTGATGACCCCACAGTACCTGGAAGCTACGGATTCTACCTCTATGACGATGAGGGAGTGCCAGCTAGGCCTAGGTACATATACTATAGGGGGCTAATTAATGAGCCGCTCCATAATAGGTGGTCAGCTGCAGTATTTGGCGTGAAGAGTAACGCAGCCGCTAGGGCAATGGACTATACGAGTGAGCCTCTAGTTAGGATGGCTAATACGTACTTAGAGCCGGGAGATAGGTCTTTTGAGGAACTAATAGAGGACATAAAGCTCGGTATATACGTTAAGAGCTACATGGAGTGGAATATCGACGACATTAGGTGGGGACAGAGGTACGTAGGGCTTGAGTCGTACGTGATCCGTAAGGGTGAGATAGCGGAGCCAATATTGTACCCAGTCCTCGAATTCACTACGAAGTCCTTCTACAGCTCGATAGTAGCTAAAGGCAAGGAGCTCCGGTTCTACCCCGGTACCTGCGGCAAGGGTGAGCCTGCCCAAGGTATTCCTGTATGGTTCGGAGGCCCTGATGTTAGGTTAAGTAGAATGCGTGTAGGGGTGGCGCCGAGATGAAGGAGTTCCTGCTTGATTTAGCTAAACTAATCGTAGATAAGGGTAAGCAGCTTGGCTACGATGACGTAGTTGCTAAAGTAGTAGGTACTGATGAGGCTATGGTTAAGGTCGCTAACAGTCAGCTCACAGTAGCTCAGATTTGGAGGACCGTAACTCTTGAGCTGTACTTAGCAAAGGATAGAAAGGTCGTTGTAGTTGAAGCTCCGATCAAGGAGAGAGGAGATGTTGATGAGATACTCAGTAACTTGGGTGCTTATGTTAAAGCAGTAAAAGAGTCCGAAATATATGCTCCCCTCCCAGAACCTTCCGGGAAGCCTTTAGATGGCCTAGTAGATCCGAAGGTCATTGACGTAATGTATAGAAGCTCGGAGGTAGCTGCAGAGGTAGTATCTGCAGCGCATAATGAGGGAGCTGAGAAGGTTGCTGGCACACTCACGCTTTCTATAGACAGAAAGGCGCTAGCTAATAGTGCTGGAGCAGAATTCTATGAGGAGGGTACAGCAGTTGAAGCGTATCTGAGAGCATTCTATAAGGATAACTCAGGACACTGGGCATACGGATCTAGGGTGCTGGATATGAATGCACTAAGAGATGTCGGTAGGAAAGCAACATTATATGCTAAACTGGCGAGTAATGCTGTTGACATCGCTCCAGGCAGGTACGATGTAGTTCTGTCACCGCTAGTTGTAGGGAATTTAATGGATGTAGTAGCTTGGACTGCTTCCGCCTTTTACGTCTTATCCGGCTTCTCAATGTTCATGAAAGTTAAGCCTGGTGATGAAGTAGCGTCAGAAGAATTCACGCTAGTAGACGACCCTCTAGCAAAGGAGCTGGCAGGTTCTACTGGATTTGATGACGAAGGCGTAGCTACTAGGACGAAGGCTATTATCAGGGAAGGAAGGTTCGAGAGCTTACTGCATAATTCGAAAACAGCTAAGGTAATGAACACTAAATCGACAGGAAACGCGGGCATAATAGCGCCACAGCCTTGGAACACAGTAATCAAGCCCGGCAACTATAGCGAGGAAGAATTGATTAGGGAAGTAAAGAACGGGCTGTTCATACTCAATAATTGGTACACTAGGTTACAGAATTACGTAGAAGGAATATTCTCTACAGTTACGCGTGACGCCGTATACAAGATTGAGAACGGCGAAATAGTAGGTGTAATTAAGAGGGTGAGGATAGCTGATACATTCTTAAACTTAATGAAGAACATTGTAGGACTAAGTAAGAGTACGTACGATATCAAGTGGTGGGAGGTTCCCACTCCTTCAAAGACTCCCTTCATCCTAGCAAGAGACGTCAATATAACTAAACCGACTGTATAGAAATAGTCAACATAACTTTCTCTTTTCCCACATCATTGAAATGCATTTCAATATTACCCACTAAGTTCATTACGTGTCAAACAGTTAAGAAAAGGGCAGTATTTTGAATTATAAAACCCTAGCGATACTTGTGGCGGCATTACTAGTTGGCACTCTGCTGATGATTGCTGAAATTAATATGGGAGGAAGTAGTACCTATTATTACGTAAGTAGCAAGAAGTGCAGTTAAGAATACTTCGTAATTAATGCTTAAGGCTCCTCGATTTAAGTTAGCTGTAGTCAACAACAACCTGATAATAGAGGTGCCAGGGTATATAGAGCAGCCGCGCTTCTATAAGCTAGGTGACACAATGCCTACCGCCATAATGTGGACCCACAGCTTCGTGCCTATGGCTAGGAGCTTAAGTGACGTAATAGCAGACTACGTTTTCATGAATAAGACCTACATGTTCGTGAAGGTAGCAGTGCCTAAGCTGTTGTCGGTACTTAAGCCAGGAGTTTACGAACTAGCTGCTTGGTGCAAGGGAACTGAAGTCCTAAGCGCTCACGCCGTTGTAACACCGTACAGCATCAGAATAGAAGAGATGTAAAAATAGTGCACAGCCCGCCTAGAGTGTGTGAAATAGAGGATTTATGCGAAGAATTCAAGCTTCTATGCTATGTTAATTCGACTTCACTTAGCGCAGTAAGGTCTGCTGTCTACGGTGTTAGTTCAGGTAGGTTAACTGAGACTGAAGCTGCGTGGCGAGCCCTAGAGTGGGCTGACTCCAACATAAGGTACGACAGGAGTAAGCTTGAAAGGAAAGACTATAGACTCATCGACCCCATAACAATGCTCAAGGAGAAGAAAGGCATTTGCATGGACTACACAGCTTTCTTAGTTACTGCACTTCTTTCAGCTAACGTACAACCAGTTTACGCGCTAGTAATAAGCAACATAAACCACATAGCCCCGGCCATCAAGGTAAATAACTCACTATTCGTTCTAGATCAGGTCCTACCGCCCATAGAGATTGGCGACTACATCGAGTATCTACTGCTAGGAAGCATTGGTAAAGTGAGCTTGCTGAAGTACTGGATACTCGATGGAGAGGTTCAGTTGGAGGTACTCAACGACATTGAAATAGTAGCCACGGACACCTACGCGCAGGGCATTTTAGACTTAAGCGTCGAAAGAGAAGCGGTAAACGCATTTGCAAAGAGGCACCCTAACCTGAAGCTTCAGCCTGCCCTCGAGTCGCTGGCTGAATCCATTGGTTCTAGGTTAGTTATGCGCGTTCCTGAGCTAGTTGGCTACAGCAACAGTCAGTACCCGCTGACAGCTCTTTACTCTCCCTTATTTAAGGAGCAGTGGATTGAGTACATAGCTAACTGTATGGACAAGTTGCTGCTTAAGTACTATAATTCTACTGCAGTAAGCGGCGGAGAGTTCTGGGCGTCGATAGAGGGAGATACTCTATACTTCATAGCGATTAATTACTACCTACCTAATGTAACTGCGGAGTTGTCTAATAACTCATCATTAATTATCAGTATATCTTCACGCGAGCCTATGACCTCTGCTGGCATCATAGTTTATGGGCACAGCAGAACTGAGCCCTTAGCGGAGGTCCTGCCTAGTGGAGCTATAGCAAGAAACTTAATAGCAGTTAAAGCAACTGCCTGGGTCATGAAGGAGAAGTACGTGCAAATAGCTTTTAGTGTCAGTGAATTAAGTAGGAAGTTGCCGAGAGGCAGTTGAGATATAGTCACACTAATTAATGGAAAACCAGTGTATGCTATCCACATTAAGTTAGAGAGAATATACGGTCTCTCATGTAATGAGTCAAGGCCTGTGCACGAAGCCTACACGCCTGTAACCTAGAATTTTTCCGTAAGTTGAGCTTTTAAGTACGTTTAGCACCTAAAACGATATTACCTTAAGCAGGAACAAATTTTCGAAAAGAGGGTGCGTAGCGTGAGCTCCTCAGACGCAATAAGCAGAGCTAAGTTAAATGCTGCTAAGAAAGCTGTAGAGTACGTACTTGATGCAGAAGTAATCGGAGTAGGAACCGGATCGACAGTTGAGAAATTCATTGAAGTACTAGCTAGATACAAGTCAGACCTAAGGGACAGGGTTTTTACAGGATCATCCATCGACACAGTTCTCAAGTTAAGCAAGCTCGGCTTCAAGGTTGTTGACCCCCTAAGTCTTCAGAAGCTAGAAGTTTATGTAGACGGAGCTGATGAGGTAGACCCCAGCTTAAACATGATTAAGGGTGGAGGAGCTGCACTAACCCTCGAGAAGCTACTCACTTTCTACTCAAGAAAACGCATCTTTATAGTAGATCACACGAAACTCGTTTTAAGGCTAGGTGAGAAGCACCCTGTGCCAATAGATGTCCTCCCTCAAGCTGTCAATATGGTGCTCAGCTACTTAATGGAGAGAGGGTATAACGTGCAGATAAGATACCCGCATAAGGGTAAGTACGGACCGGTTGTCTCGGACATTGGCGGGGTTATAATAGATGTTAAGGTGCCTGACGGTACAGATCCTGTTGTTCTTGAGAAAGAGCTTAAGTTGATACCCGGCGTAATAGAGACAGGCATCTTCATTAACTTAGCCGACTACGTTATTGTAGGATATCCAGACAGGTCTGAGGTGAAGGTGAGGAAGCTAAGTAGGTGACTCAACTATTTTCGCTACCTCTTTAAATAACTCCTTCAAACTTACATAGAGAGATCTGTATACTTTATAGTACCTACTGTAAATTCTGTGCTTCTCCATGTTAGGTACTATCCTTTCAGAACTAGTCCTCACCATACAGGTTACTGCTTCTTCCACGCTGCGATATGCGCCAGCAGCTACTGATGCGAGTATCGCTGCTCCATAGGAAGAACCTTCGTCAACGAGCATAGTAGTTACTTCAGTTCCGAATACATCAGCAATTACCTGCTTCCATAATCTACTCCTCGAACCTCCTCCAAGAACCCTAATCTGGTGAGCACTAATTCCTATGCTCTTCATCAACTCTATCGAGTCCCTCAACCCATAAGCTACACCCTCAAGTATAGCCCTAATGATGTGCCCCTTACTATGCTTGAGTGATAGACCGAAAATCACTCCCCGAGCATACGGGTCTGCGTGAGGAGTTCTCTCCCCTGCTAGGTATGGAAGAAATAACAGCCCTTCGGCACCTGCAGGAATGCGCTCAGCTTCCTTCACTAAGATGTTGTAGGGGTCATCACCTACTAAGTCAGCTACGATCTTTTCGAGATGTCCTAAGCTATCCCTAAACCACCTGAGCGAGCCGCCTGCCGAAAGCATCACACCCATAAGGTGCCACTTACCAGGGACTGCGTGGCAGAAAGCATGTAACCTACCTTTGGGGTCATACCTAAATTTATCTGAGGCAGCGAACACTACCCCAGATGTCCCTATGTTTACTGAGATGAGTCCTTCAGCGACTATACCAGCACCTACCCCAGCTGCTCCCTGATCACCAGCTCCAGCAGCGACGGGTGTGCCGGGTTTAAGGCCGAGCTCTTTAGCTACTTCACTACGTAGCTCGCCTCTAACACCTGGCGACTCCAGTACCTCAGGGAGAATGCGGCTCGGTATGCCCAGCTCATCGATAATCTCGTAGCACCAGCACCTCTTCCTAACATCAAATAAGCTAGTGCCTGATGCATCATTGACGTCAGTAATTACATCACCTGTCAACTTATACCCGATGTAATCCTTAGGAAGCATAAACTTATTGACCTTAGCAAAGTTTTCTGGTTCGTTATTTCTCAGCCAAAGTATTTTAGGAGCGGTAAAGCCTGTGTGAGCTATGTTACCAGTGAGTTCGATTAGCTTCTCCCTACCTATTAGTGAGTTAATGAATTCAGCCTCCTTAGCTGTTCTCTGATCATTCCATAAAATAGCAGGCCTTATGACCCTGCCCTCACTATCAATGACCACAAGCCCGTGCATCTGCCCTGTCAAGCCCACACCCTCAATCTCATCACCTTTAATTCTGGCGTTAGCGATAGCGGCTTTCACAGCGTTAACGCAAGCCTTCCACCAGTCACTAGGATCTTGCTCCGACCACCCTGGCCTCGGTGTGTATAACGGGTACTCAAACGTTGCTTTACCTACCACAGAGCCTTCCTCATTAATTATGAGGGCTTTACAGCCTGTGGTCCCCACGTCAATCCCAAGGTAGTAGGGCATGAGCCCACACGTTATATAGTACTTCGGTGAAGTTATAAAGGGTGGTGTCAGTGCCTCCAATACTCTCAGCATCAATACTAAATGCTGACTTCACTAGGCTTTGGGAATGTGTTAGTGAAGCGCTAAGCTCAGGTGCCGACATGGTGCATTTCGACATAGCTGACGGATGCTTCGTGCCTAACCTGACCTTCGGCCCTATGATCGTTAAGGCGCTAAGGAAAGTCACTAATGCGCCGTTCGACGCCCACTTGATGGTAGTAAATCCAGAGCAGTATATCGAGGAGCTAGCCGAGCTTAAGGTTGAGTACATATATTTTCACTATGAAGCAACAAGGAGTCACTACCGGCTAGTAAAGAAAATTAGGGATTACGGAGTAAAGGCAGGTATAGCACTTAATCCGTCAACACCTGTAAACTCACTAACTGATATACTTCCTGATATTGATGCAGTTCTCATCATGCTGGTTGAGCCAGGATTTGGAGGGCAGAAGATGATTCCGAGAATGTTAGGTAAAATTAAGGCTCTGGCACGCTTAAGGGAGGAGGAAGGGATGAATTACGTCATAGCAGCTGATGGAGGCATAAAAGTTCATAATGTTGCAGAGGTTGCGAGGTCAGGTGCTGACATAATCGTCGTGGGCTCCGGCATATTTGCTCAGGAAGACATAGGAGCTGCGGTTACTGTATTAAAGAAAAAGATTAGTGAAGCCTTCTTGAACTCCACGAGGAAGTAGGTACCCTGTACGCGCTCACCGCTTCTTTACACTCGTCATCTCTGAGATTCTCTCACCTTGCTCTCTAATTAAGCTCATAACGTTCTCTATGCTTACTGCCGTAGCCGCCCCAGCACCCGTAGTGGCAGACGCACCCGTCGCCTGAGCGAACATGAGCATTTCTACGAGGTCACCCTCATCTAGGCTACCAATATTGTGTGGACTCCTAATTTCATGTTTAATAAGCCAGTAGATGATGCCAGCACTAAAGGCGTCACCAGCTCCGGTCGGGTCGACAGCATCTACCCTGAACGCTGGCTGAAAAATTGTGAGGTCCTTAGTAAGTAAGTAAGCTCCCTTACTACCAAGCGTAACTAAAACTATGCTTGTTCCTTCATCTATGAGCCTCTTAGCGCCATCTTTGATACTCTCAGCATTAGTTAGGTACTTCAGCTCACCTACGTTACAGTGTAGGATGTGGGCAGAGCATGCAGCACGAAATATTTCTTCTCTCTTTCTCGGAGCTTTACTCGGTGGTATGACGAAGTCTAGGAAGACTATCGACTTAGACCTAACGTCACTAGCTATATCTGCAGCAGCTGAATCTACCTCACCTAGGAAACCTATTGCTAGATAAGTTACGTAGCTCTCCACACTTGCTAGCACCCTGCGTACGAAGTTAGCTGGGAGGTCCTCATTAGCTCCAGTAGCTATAATGAATCTTCTGTCCTGACCTTCTTCGACCAATATCACGTTCTTCCCTGTGCCAGTTGTATGCGATACGAATATATTGCTGACGAACCCATACTTTGAGATAACGCTTAATACATAGCTCCCGAAGGGATCTGACCCAACAGCCCCAACAACCATGATTGTCTTAGGGTCTAGACCGAGCTTAACTAGGTCAATAGGTACGTTTATAGCGTGCCCACCTGTCGATATGGCAAAGTCCCTCCCAACATAAGTTATCTCACCTGGGTTAGGTATCTTCTGAAGCCCGTGAATGACTATATCTACCATTAAGAACCCTATGCACGTGCAGGCTAGCAATTGCATACCCTCTATAAAATCCAAGTAATTCTAAGCATTATAATCATTAAACTAATTTTAGGTATTACCTTTGGGCACAAGCTATAACTGCTTTACGTAATTTTAACACATTAAGTTTATTAAAGAGCGCCCAATCTATAGTTATTGAGGTAGTAGTTCATGAATCCGCATCTCCTCGCTAGAGGAGCTTCCAAAACTATTGCTATAGTCATAGCGGTTGTGGTTATTGTTGCTGCAATTGCTGGCTTAGCTGCATACATGAGCCAGCAGCCACCTGCCGCTACTACGACGACACCAACTGAGACTACACCTACTACAACATCTCCATCACCTACAACCACAACACCAACAACTACTGCAGCTCCGCCGCCGAAGAAACTCAAGTTCGTTGTAATAGGTAAGTCAGTACACCCGTACTGGTCAGTAGTTGAGGCGGGTGTCAAGAAAGCTGGTGAAGAGTTAGGTGTTGAGGCAGTATTCTGGGTACCTAAGACTGAGAACGTTCAGCAGCAGCTAAGTACTATGGACACCTACATTAGTGAAGGTGTTGCAGGAATAGCTATTGCTCCTTCAGACCCTGATGCTGCAGCTCCGTATATTGCGAAGGCTATCGAGAAGGGTATTCCAGTGATAACTATAGACACTGATGCTCCGAACAGCAAGAGGCTAGCCTACCTAGGCACAGGTAACTACAAAGCCGGATGGCTAGCTGGATTAGCAATGTGGCAGCTGCTTAAGGAGAAGGGCTACGTAAAGCCTGGTGCTACGGTTAAGATAGGAATACTAACTGGATCACTAACTGCTAGGAACTCATTAGAGAGAATTGCTGGATTCAAGGATGCAATAATGAACTGCTCGCAGAAGGACCCAGACATCAAGGGCAACATTAAGATAGAGTTCTTAGGACCCTATAATGATAAGGAGGATCCTGTCCAAGCATTCAACCTAGCACTATCCGTGATTCAGGGCAACCCAGACATAGCTGGAGTATTCGGAGTCTACGCCTATGACGGCCCAGCATGGGCAAAGGCTCTGAAGCAGGCGGGCATACCGCCAGGTAAGGTAGTTCTAGTTGAGTTCGACGTAACATCAGATAACGTACCTCCGATTAAAGAGGGCTATGCACAAGTAACGGTAGGGCAGAGGCAGTACTTCATGGGCTACCTTGGAGTAAAGCTCCTATACAACATGACTAAGATAGGCTGGGAGAAGGCATTAAAGCAGTTCATCCCAGGATACCCAGAGAATAAGATTTATGATACAGGTGTAGACCTGGTTGGAGCGAAGCACATGGAGTTTACAGCGCCAACCGGAGAGAAGGTAGTAATATTGAGCTTAGAAGAGTATAAGGAGCTAGCTGAGAAACTAGGTATACCACCAGAGCTGCTAGGTCTAGGGTAAGTAGTTTTTCCCGGAAATAGACAACCACAAAACATATGTCTTTTTAATCTTCTCTGAGAATAACACCCTCCTTAAACATGAGCCTATATTAATGTTATTATCATAAATTATTTAAAATATTGTTCTGAAAAACATTAAAGTAGAAATAAGACAGTGGCGGGGCGGGCTTAATTGGAGGAAGTAATACTCCTCATGGAGAACATATGGAAGAGATTCCCTGGAGTAGTTGCTCTAAAAGGAGTGACTATTGACGTTAAGCGTGGGGAGATACTCGGACTGGTTGGGGAGAATGGAGCTGGAAAATCTACGCTGCTGAAGATACTCTTTGGTGTATATAAGGCGGATGAAGGAAGGATCGTCTGGAAGGGTAGGGAAGTAGAGGTCAAGAATCCGTACCACGCAATGACTTTAGGCATCAGCTACGTTCCTCAGGAAACACTACTCTCACCTAACTTATCAATAGCTGAGAACATTTTCTTAGGCTTTAGGCTCCGTAAGGGCTTTAGCTT
>Ga0180301_10003355_pt1 | contig 12525 bp, 13 predicted proteins | sample GuaBasSediGuay16_FD_121797 | JGI IMG/M metagenome (GOLD analysis project Ga0180301, IMG submission 121797) | Subseafloor sediment microbial communities from Guaymas Basin, Gulf of California, Mexico - Guay16, Core 4569-2, 12-15 cm | ecosystem: Environmental > Aquatic > Marine > Hydrothermal...
AGAACCGGCGAGTAAGGTAGTTAGCTCTCTGCAGAGTTCTGGGAAGCCGCCACCGCGTATCTCAAGGATTTGACGTCGGGGATTTAGGGAGAGGAGTGCGGAGGAGCGGTATTCTCGAGGAGATCCACGCAGAGTGCACGGTCCCTAAGATTCTCGTAGGGTACCACTACGCGGCCTGCCGATGCGCAGTTAAGAAGTAGTGCACCGTGCGCGTAGCCCTCGACAACACAGCTGTCCCCGGACAGCGTCTTGTTGATGTTCTGGCTCCCGACAACGAGCCTCGTGCCTAAGGCCCTCGCCTCCCACTCTATGCTTACCACTGTCAGGGGTTTACCCTGGGCAAACCACTTCCTCAGCTCCTCCTTCAAAATACCTGCGGATCTAGCTCTTCTTAGAATGGCTACTAAGCGGCATGCAAAGGCGTGTAGGTGCTCCTCTGCGCTGCGGCCCTGCGCCTGGGCGAGGTAGGAGAACCTCTCCTTCGGTGATGGTGCCTGGGAGACCCCCGGCAGAGACGAGAACGCGACTTCGGCGATCCTGGCCTCCGCTATGCTCGGCGCTGCTAAAATAAAGGAGTAGAGAAGCCCGGGCTGCTCCAAAAGTCTTCTGGAGCCCTTGAACGAGATGACGGTCCCCACCTTGATCGGCTCCGAGCCGTAGTAGACGGCGTAGAGGAATGCGGGTAAGCGAAAGAACGGGTTGAACCTATCTACATTTGCACGTCCGCCGAAAACGAAACGTATGTAGTTTCCGTAACTGGTGTTGAAGTGGCGTGGGCAGAAAACGGTGTTGGGCGGAGGTTTGGATGAGCATCCCAGTCGGGTAACCGATAGGTTCAGCAGAGGAGGCTCGCCGCGCACTGAGAGCTCCACGGAGCCTGGGCACACCCTGTGCCGAAGAGGTTCGTCGCAGAACAGCAGGCGGGTGCCCGGGGAGATAAAGAGCCATCCACCACCCTCCAGAACCTCTGCTAGAACTCTCAGCCTCTCGACCTTGAGCTTCAGGAAAACAACCCTCTGCTCAAACTTTTCGAAAAGCCCTGCGGGGCAGCGGAACACGAAGTTCTCAGCCCCGCTGCAGTGAAGCGAAGCATCTATATCCCTCACAGCCAGAAGCACAGTGAGACACCGAGGAGAACCTCGGGAAGCAGGGTAATAGAGCTGTCCGGATGATGTGTATCCCGACCGCTTCTGATAGCTGATGAAGCGGTGGCTGGCTGACATGAAAGTGAAGCTCTACGCAACCGTGGACCCCGGCCTTGAACACGTGGTGCTCGAAGAGCTTGCCGAGATCGCCCCCCTAGAGAGGGCCGTCGTGGCACCGGGAAGACTGTACTTCACAGCACCACTGGAGCTTCTTCCGAAGATAATCACGTGGAGCAGAACCGTGAACAAGCTATACCTTGTGCTGAGCGAAGAAGAGGCTTCTAACCTCGAAGACATCTACAGGGCTGTTAAGAACACGCCTATAGAGCAGTACCTCGAGCCCAACCAGAGTTTTGCTGTTAGAGCCTCCAGATTAGGAGAGCACAGCTTTACGAGTATAGACATCGCTCGGGTAGCGGGGCAGGCGGTCATAGATAGGTTCCTGTCCCTCGGACTACCCCGGCCTCCGGTAAACCTAGACAACCCCGATGTAGAGATAGCGTGCGAACTGAGGTACAGCCACCTCATAGTATCGCTGAACCTAACAAGAGAATCCCTACACAAACGAGGCTACCGCATATACAACCACGTAGCAGCACTCAAAACAACTATCGCCGCCGCCATGCTCAGACTTGCCAGGTTTAGACCAGAGCATGTATTGCTGGACCCTATGTGCGGCGGAGGTACCATAGTCACGGAGGCGGGGCTTATCAGGAAGAATATACCGCCGGTGCTCTACGGTAGGTATCTAGAGCTTCGGCTAAGGAAAATAACCTCGCTAAGAAGCCTGTGGGAGGCAATAGCGGAGGAGGTAGATAGAGCAAAGGAGAGGGTTCTAGGCAAGATAAGTAGTGAAAAGAAGTCTATATGCATGGATATATCCCCTAAACACCTAGAGGGAGCCATACTGAACGCGCGGTCAGCAGGTGTAGACGATACTGTAAGGTTCGTAGTTGGAGATGCCAAGAGGATAGACCAGTATGTAGGAGATGTACCTGACGTTGTTGTGACAAACCCGCCCTACGGGCACAGGATGCACAGGCATAGACTTGACGAGCTCTACTACCACTTCCTGACGAGCCTCTCAAAGCTGGGCAGAGGCATCGTGGCGGTGTTCATAACCTCGGCCGTTGATGTAGCTGAGCGGGTGCTCGAGAACACCGATGTAGAGCTTCTCAAAAGAATATACGTGCTCCACGGAACCCTGCCCTCCTACATCTATGTGGTTAGAACGTAACTGGGTATAGGGTCAGCCGAGCTCCTAAGTCATCACCCTCTCAGCGTCCGCCACACACATCACGCCCAGTGCAGGAGAAGCAACGAAGCATAATATCCATATCTGCGCACCTAGCGAGCTAACCTCAGTTCGTCGCGAGTTCTTCATCCCTTCTTCGGGTCTGGTTGGAGCGGCTTCATCACTTACCTGATCATTCTCCGTAGCCTGGTTAATAGCCCTGACGTTCTGAGAGGGGCGAAGATGCAGGGATTCTCCTCAGCTAGATGGACAACCGAGATGAGCCACAAGAACATTCTTGCGCAGAAGTGGGGGCCGCGAATCCTGACCAGCAGCCTGGAATTAGACGGGTTGAACATTATGAGATCGGTGCTGCAGAGAGAGTAGTAGAGATGACCCCCCACCCTACGCACGACATCACTTAGCAAATTCCTCAGCTTCCTAGTATCGACATCCTCACTGCACACAGCTTTGAGCAGAACATACCTCTTAACAACATTCCTTCTACCGCCCTCGGCTCTTATCTCCATGAACTCCTCCAGCACCCTGAGCTCGGAGCTGATGCTCTTGACGTGGTACAGCAACATTAGCGCTACGGTCAGAGAGACGAAGCTCAGTACAAGTGCTAGGAACGAATACAGGTCATGCAGGGCTGATCCACCTCTTCAAAACTTCTGCGGGGTTTACCAGAAGCACGGTTCTTCTTTCTGTCCTCGAGAAACCTAGATTGAGGAGCACCGCGTCTACCTGCGTACCTAGCACGGGCAGGACCTCGGATGTTGAGCAAGAAGATAACACAACCTCCACACCTTCTTTCAAAGCGTGTTCTAGGAGTGAGACAAACCTGTGCATAAGAGGTAGAGGTCTTTCAACCCGGGAGAGCCTCCAGAAGATCTCCCCTATACACACCTCCACATAGGGCCTGAATCTATTTTGAGATAGAATCAAGATCTCGCCCTCGTCGAAGAACTTGATATTGGTAGAGTTGACAAGCAATGAGATGGGGTATCTGCACCTAACCTTGGCGGCCCGTCTAGCTTCCGAAAGTGATGCGGGTTTGTAGAAGGGAACAGCAGCGTTCTTTCGAGTTCTGATAGAGAACGGGTCGCTAACCTGTACCCGGGGCAGGATCGCCATAGCTGAGGAAATAGGCAGGCGGTCTACGTCCAAGGTATCTGGGTCGACACCGCCAACAATCAGGTCGTATTCACCGAAAAGCTTTGTTGCTAAGTCTAGGTACCTTCTTGCTCCCTCTCCGTCGAGCCACCCCAAGAGATCGAAGATCATCATAGCTACTCACTTGCCTCAGCGAGGATCTTCGAGGTTATGTAGTGCTTTACCGTCGGCACATCTTTACCGTGGGCAAACGACACGACCACCCTTATGGCATCGCTACCGTCGTATAGGCGCAGCCTACCAAGGTAAGCTTCCTGCTTGTTCACCCTCAGGTATAGCTTAGATGAGCGTCTGTCGTACCTACTCTCAAAAGTTGACAGCAGAATCTCACGATCAACATCGCCTAAGGAACTTAGTACGTATCTAGCAACCTCTTCAGCTTCCTCACCGCGGATCTTGATGACGAACCTCTTTATAGGATTCCCGTAGTAACCGGTGAAGCTCAGCTCCTCTACGTGGATAGCAGATCTGATGTTCGGAGAAACGAGGTTTTTCAATGCAGACAAAACCTTATCCTCATCTTCTGTAGCGTGGCAGTTAGCGGATATCTCCACCTCTACCACCTTCGGCTCTCCACGTCTCAACGCTGTTTCACCTAGCAGCGGAAACTATCTTGATAACATCTCCATCCTGCAGGACATAGTCCTTAGAAACCCTCTTCTTCCTCTTAGCATCGATTGCGTACAAGAACCCTTTTCCGAGGTCTGTATGCACCATATACGCAAGCTCAATAGCCGTAGTCCCCCTCCTAACTAGGTAAGCATCTGGCAGGACGTAGCCCTTGGAATCCATGTAGCGGTTAGGATCCTCAACAGGGTAGACGACGATCATGTTGAGAGCTGTAAGCACAGCCTCATTTATAACTTGTTGTACACCCGTGCCTCCAAGAACCTTCATAACCTTCCTGACAAGGTCGAGAGCACGCTTCTGCTCACCTGTCAGCTCAGTAAGCACTCTGAAATCTGGGTCTCCTGGAAGGTAATCTATGTAGCCGCTCTTAGCTGCTTTTCTAAGGATCAGCTCCCCCAACGCGGTTACGGGAATTATATGCCGCCCCGGAAGCTCTTTCCCAAGCCTCTTTATATTATCAAGTGCCTCGGGAATATCGGCCTTGTTGGCGGCGATCACTATAGGTTTAGAGACCTCGCGCAGCTTCTTTATAAAGAGTCTCAGCTCCTCGTCTCTCCATGTCGAGGGTTTAGCACCTTCGAGCTTAGACGTTCTCAGGGCTTCGACGACGTGTTCCCTCCTAATAGAGAACCCCGATAATCTCTGGGTTAGTGCCTCGACCATCTGCCCGGACTCCATATGATCCAAGGCTCGTGCAAATCTACTCCAGTCCCTCCTAACATTCTCGAAGATCCACGTTTCGAACTCCTCCTCTATGGCAACGATATCTTCGAGGGGGTCGTGCGCCCCTGGACCCACGTACCGCCCATCCTCGTCGGTGCTGCCCGCCGCATCGACCACATGTATGATCACGTCGCTCTGCCTTATGGCGTCGAGAAACTTGTTACCTAGTCCCCGTCCCTTGTGGGCGCCCTTCACAAGACCTGGTATATCTGTGAGCAGTACGGGTATGAACCTATTCCCGCGCAGACAGAGGGAGTTGCGAGCATCACATTTAGGTAGACCCAGCTCCGTGTGAACACATTTAGTCCTTACATAGCCAACGCCCGTATGAGGTTCCAGAGTAACAAAGGGTCTATTCTCTATCTCTACAAGTGTAAGTGTTGCTGCCGCGAAGAATGTAGACTTTCCAACATTGGCCTTGCCTATGATCCCCACTCGTATCTTTGGCGGAGGTATGGTCCATCACCCTGTGGTTGGCAAACCGTTTAAACCCTACGCTGTAGAGACTCTCAGCACACAACTAATTTAGGGGAATAGCTTTTTAGGCTTGCTACAATGTTAGTCTTGCTAGGTGTTGTCAGAGTATGGCTAAGTCGATGTACCACTACATAGCTATGGCGTGGAAGAGACCCTACGACGGCCCACTAGCACCGGCGATAAAGCAGAGGCTCATAGAATGGCGTCGCCAACCCTCGATAGTCCGCGTCGAGAATCCTACAAGATTGGATAGAGCTCGGGCTATAGGCTACAAGGCTAAGCAGGGCTTCATAGTAGTTAGAGTAAGAGTTAGGAAGGGAGGACTGCGGAAGCCCAGGCCCAGGTCTGGTAGAAGACCTAAGAGAATGGGCGTCTACGGACATTCTCCACGCAAAAGCCTTCAGCTCATAGCGGAGGAGCGAGCTGCACGTAAATACAGGAATCTCGAAGTGCTTGGAAGCTACTACGTTGGTGAAGACGGTCTATACAAATACTTTGAGGTAATACTCGTTGACCCTCATCACCCAGCGATCAAGAGCGACCCCGACATAAACTGGATTACGGAACCCCAGCATAGGGGCAGGGTATTTCGTGGAAAGACAGCGGCCGGAAGAAGGATGAGAGGCCTACTTAAATCGAGAGGTCTAAGGGGTACACACAAGTACAAATGGAAGAAGAAGCAGAAGGAGAGGAAGCTCAGGAAGAGGCATGAAGCGAGCCGCGGTGCGAGGCTGATAGCACCTAAGGAGATTTACGAGGAGTTAGGCAGAGAAAAGTGAAATTGCACACAATCTCGAGTACATCTAAGGAGGTAGTATATCTACGTAAACGAATAGTGGCCGTGAATCTGGTGCTATCCTCATAACCCCTTCTCCTATATTCAACTTCGTCAAGGCATACTCCACATCTTCTCTACTCAATTTAACGATCTTCGACACTTGCCGCCAATAGTTCCGTGATGTGCTTGCGAGAGCTATGAACAGGCCCACGTTCTCGGCTATTACACTTGTGTAAGGTTCGAGATCGTCAGGACTTTGGGAAGCTATCAAGACCGCCGTTCCGTATGAACGTGAAAGCCTGAGCACTCTTGATAGGGTATTGAGCCCTTGTCTACCAAGAGTCCACGCTTCATCGAGGACCACGACCCTTTTCAAAGACTTCGGTGTAGCAAGAGCATTGTCCTTCTTGCAGAGACATAGAGAGGTTGCTAGCAACGACATTATTAATGATAGGAGATGGTCTGGGATGTAGGTTACTCTTGCAAACTGAACTACTACTGGTCTCTGGCTAGGAGGGTCTAGCCACATCACCCTATGAATTTTGGAACAGTTGACGGGGTCTATGACCTCCAGGATCTCAAGCATCTCTACAAGCTCTGCATCCTCGCTTAGCGAAACGGTGTTAAGAAGATAGTTCTTTACGTCTCTCCACGTTGTGGCATTCTTCAGAGCATCTCTAAGAAGCCTCAGGTAGTATCCACCATACTCACCGGGTCGAACAAGAGAAAGCAGGCTTTTGATAAATGTAGTGAGAAGCAGTTGCTCTTGCCGTAGTGCGCAGAGTATGCCCACGGGATCCCGCTCCGCCTCAAGAACTAGTGGTTTAATGTTCCGCAGAGCCAACTTATGCTCAAGCTCGTTCTTAAGATCTATCATCACGAGGTCAGCGTTAAAACCCCGCTGAATTCTTAGCGCCAACGATATGAGCGTCTCCGTCTTCCCCATTCCGCTAGGACCTAGGACAAGTATGTGGGGATTAGGCGATGCCGTGATATTCCAGAATACAGGAACTCCCTGAAAGAGGTCGATCCCCACATAGATTCCCCGTTCCCTGAGCTCTTTTCTAGGAATAGTTCCAATTAGCCACGGAGAAGGTAGCACAAAAAGAGCATCGTTTAGCACTATTCTCCCCTTACCGAAAATTATGTAATGTTTTTGCGAGTCTCTCAACATCTTTAGGATTGCCGAACGTAGTAGATACGCCAAGGGTTTCGAGGGAGTTAATCAATGCTTTGACTCTAGACTCGTGATAACTTAGAAGATCCTTTCCATCGCTCTCATTACACGTGACCACTATGTATCTCAACTTTAAGCGGAAAGGTTCATAGCCTCTTGCAATCTTTCTTCTTAACCTAACTATCCTCTCTAATTCGAGCTTTGCTCTGATATCACTTGGTTCGTAAAGAACTTCAGAGACTTTAACCCCTATTCTCCTATCAAGTAATCTCTCATAATACGTAGCATCTACAGGCTCTACTTCTGCTATGACTACAACCTTAGTTCCTTTGCCTAGACGAAGCGCATTTGTGTAGAGCTTTAACATTGTTGCTACGTTATGCGAACCTAGTTCATCGAGTGAACGTACAATATCTCTGACGTCCAGAACTGTGAATGCGCAAGTAGAACTATCGTTTTTGCAGAGCATGACTGTATCTTCATAAGTGCAGACCTTCTGATAGGGTGAATTCTCTCCCGACAAGCCCGAAAATATTCTAACAATGAAATTGAGTAGCTTCACCATCTTCCCTTGAGATATTCTCTCAGCTTAAGTAAAGTCAGGTAGCCTAGTCTAAGCGCTGTATCTAGTCCTAAATTCATAAAGTTCTGCCCATAACAACCCAGGGTCAGCTCCACAAAACTTATTGCTTGACCGAAGAGTAAGTCGTTGAACGATCTGCTTAGTCGAAGAACGTGCTTGCTCCTAGGAGGTACTATCACAGGTTCTCTACCTTCAAGTATTAATGCAGCGGGCTGATTGCAGAGGTTGACCAGCTCAACAATGTACCCTACATCACTACGTGAATGAGGATCTAATCTGAGAGTGTATTTAAGACATTTTGTAGGCAATAGGTAGATCTCGTGATTAAGAGACTTATCCCGTATGCTTCTACGGGGTGCCTTGTCATAACACACAACTTTAGGGACGGTAATTTTTGCTGGCAGCGAGAATCCTTCCTCAAAGATGAAATCGTTGAACTTGTACTTTATGTAGATTAAAGTCTTGGATCCGTCATCGCACTCTATTCTGAGTTTCTTAGTGCCGCGAACAGCCTTATTTCCACAAATAGCTAAGAGCTCCAGGACATCCAGAGGTACATTGCTTGCATCGATGTTCACACCAGCTCTATCATCCCTGAAAATGCGCAGCATTTCCCTGATATTAGGAGCCTTGATGAATTCTAGCGTAAGTGGAACCTCAACTACTTCTCGTAGTGTTCCTGTCCTCAGTTCAAGCTGTAGAATCACCGTTTTGCCGGGTGCATCGCTAAGGTATATGCGGAAGTGGTTTATGGAGGGGATAGTCACATTTTGTCGAGTACTACCTACGACTCTTGAGTTATCGTGTGCGGTCACTTTCGCTACCAGCTCTGCAGAAAGCCCTTCTCTACATAGCCAGCTAACTCTGTATCTTCCCTCAATCAGGCCTTTGTAAAGTGCTCCATTGTATTCGATGTAGCCCTCAGAGCTGAAGACCTTCTTATACACCTCAACATCTTCGAGAGTAGGCGATGGTGTGTACACTGGAAGCTCCAAGTACACGTTCTTGAGATCCCCGACAATAGTCACGGGCACGGAGCTTTTCCCTAAGGGTAGCAAGGAGAATATATCTACCTTGCTCTCCCTAGGGAGATTCTCTATTGATATACGTAGGAGCGGCTTCCCGCTGTTTACAGACCTTACGAACCCTGTATTCCTCGCTACTAGCGAAGTTCTGCAAGGAGCCACATCCACCTCAAGCTCTACTGGGACCTCCTTCTCAGGATTAAGCTTGTAGAGAGTGCCATGATGAGTTAGGCAGTAGAGGTAGCCTGCGAACTCTATACAGTTTGACATAGAATTGAGTGTATACGCCTTTTCGATAGCTGCTCCATCAAATCTGTAAATGTGTGTGGAAGAGTCATCGCCTATAACTATGAAGTGCTTTAGTATATCGGTGAACTTAATTTCGCCTTCGTGATCATCTAGATATCTCCAAATTCTTCCATGCAGAATCTTCAGCTTGTTGCCAACTCCGGCTAGCACGATACCGTACTTGTATTTAGCATGGGCCACATCTGAACCAAGATAAGATGAGAATTTTCTTTTGCCCATTTCTGCATCGAATACCAAGAGATGTTTGTTTTCTAAGAACAACGCAGTGTTGGTAAGAGAGTCGAAGTACAGTAGTTTCTTGAACTTGGGCGCGATGGTGAAAACCCTGTCTGAGTAAAGGATCAGGTTGCTCCGTGTTCCAGCTATGTACACGGCACCGGAGGTTAATGCTACGTGCTCGACTTCACCTATTTTAGAAAATCTCATTATAGCTCTGTATAAACTATACCAAGTTCCGTAAACAATATCGTAAACCTCATCATCTAGGCATACTATGGCGGTGTATAGAGGCTCTTTAATAGCTTGTATATACTTGCACTTTCTCTTGACTACCTCGTTGGACGGGTTCACGTAGTAGTACTCACCGTCACCTACTACAAACGGTCTACGCCCGATCACAACAACATCGAAGCTCTCCACAGAATATCTCTCAAGAACCTCAAGAAACCTATTCATTTCATCGTTCTCGCCGTTTACTCTTTGAGAAACAATTTCAAACTTTTCGTGACTTTTCTTCAAGCCTAGAAAATCAACCTGTCTACGAAGATCAGCACTCGCCTCTTCAGAAGGTTCTACCAGTATGGGGGAATGGTAAGTATATGAAGGGTCCACTAGAACAGCTCCTAAAGACGGGTCTACGGCTAATACACTATTATCGAATGATACTACCTTACCTAGACAGCGGAAATCTTGGGCACGTAATATGTGAGGCACTTTAGACACTCGAACTCCCTTAAACACTTACGTTTTTGAAATGGTAGGTGCCGCCTCTCTTATATAGTTGTCATAGAGTTCAAGCTTCTCATGGGTGTTACAGATGAACCCTCGTGAAAAGCTGCTAGCAATGTTGAAGGCTATGGTGGATAGACTTGTATCACCTAGCGATGTAATCGCATCTACTGGCCTACCTCGCTATGAAGTGCTGGCAGCTTTCCACGTATTTGAAGCACTGGGTATTGTTAAGAGGGTGTATTCGCGTGGTAATTACAGGCTGTACCAACTCACCGAGGAAGGAGTTAAACTGTTAAAGGCTTTGGAGAAGAAGGGTGATATAAAGATAGATGTAGAGGAAGTGAGCATTGAAGCTCAAGAAGGTGAGGCCACAATAAGTGTAGAAGCTTAAAGGAGTGCATTTCTCATTGGTATACGGTAAGGAAGCAGATGTTGTTGGCAGATGCGCTGGTGGCTTCACTGACGCTCCTCGGGTTTCGTTCAATATGTTTACCTAGGAAATTAGCCAAGAAATATACCTTCTCTGGCACCGGACTTTTTCAGAGGATAGCAGTGGATCTATTGCTAGGCAGAATAGTGCTTAGAGAGGGAGTGTGTAGAGGCTATCCAGTTTCCCAGTACAAAGGGGTGAACATCGTTCTTGAACGTAGCAGCGGTGTGGAGACAGAGCTTATTATAGAGCCTGCTAGTACTGCTAAAAAAGCTCACGATAAAATAGTCAAGTTAACGGATGAACTAAGGCCTAGAAAACCAGTATTTGTTATAGACATGGTACTATGGGATATCCTAAGCGATACCGAGAAGAATGAGTTCTATAAACAGTTCTTAGTCCTTCTGTCAACAATAAGGTCGTATTTGTTCGATGACTGTTTGGTAATAGCTCCTACACCTCCCGAGGTCAAGAACAAGATAGGGGAGTGGGGTCTACGTCATAAAGTAGTTTTGCTAGACGTAACGGCTGCTGAACTTTTCAGCAAAATAAAACCCAAGAAAGTTGTGATGCTTGATCCCTATGCTCCTACCGAGTTGAAGAGAACCGATCTAGATTCTGATGTTTTCATACTAGGAGGTATTATCGATAAGGAGTTCCCCAGACCCTATGCAACATACACTATGTATTTGATAGAAGAATTCGATAAGATGAATGTAGAGAGAAGAAGTCTGCGCTTATGGGGTAGCGTTATCGGGGTACCCGATAGGCTGAACAAAGTCGTTGAGATTGTGTTGAATGCTAGATGGGAGAAGGATATTAACAGATCCATTGTGGATTCGATGAGCTTTTCTGATAAATTTTCGAGGCTAGTTTACGAGACGCAGAAGCTATCGCGGAGTAAGCCTCTCTGCCTAGAAGTTGTTAAAGATATAGCGGAAAAGCTCAGTTTACGAGGAAAAGAACTCGAAAAGGCTTTGAATAGGATCAAGAGGGCCGTGGCTGTGGTTGAATGCTAAGGGTAGTTTTGTGGTGGTGGTACATAGTACGGTATTTTCCCGTTGTGGAAATCCCTTATGATTGCTCTCGCTGCTTCTTCTATCAGAGGTTCTCCACTCTTTTTATAAAACCAGCCCCGACGTCTCGCTAACTCCTCGAGTATCTGCATAGGCTCTTTGGATGTTATGCCGTATGCCTTATTGAATGCTGTGGGTACGTGCTTCATGATTCTCTCGATGAGCTTTAACGCGATGTTAACGGGTTCGTCTATGCTTTCGATGGGCCTACCTCTTATAACCCCCTCGAGCTCTCCTCCTTCGACGGGTATAATTCCGGGGGTATCTATGAGGTAAAGATCTTCACCTATTTTGTACAGCTGCGCCTTCTTTGTATAGCCGGGTGTGCCGGGGTAAGGACTTGTCTGGGCTGAGTGTTTACCCTTTAAAACATTGATCAGCGATGATTTGCCTACCTTCGGATACCCTACAACAGCCAGCACAGCTGGTCTTAGCGGTACCGCCTCCCTAATAGCTCTCCTTAATTTCCTCGTCCCGTAGTGATGAGTTGTCGAGACGAACACTGTCTTGTAACCTTGTGAGCGGAAATAGTGAGCCCAGCCTCTGGAAACCCAGAGGGGTACAAGATCCGCCTTGTTGATAACCACAAGTAACTGTTTGCCCTCTCGCTTAACCATCGATTCTAGTCGTTGACTTCTGGTAGAGAGAGGGTCTCTAGCATCAACTACCTCCAGTATAGCATCAGCCCTTTTAATGATCTCTAGCAGCTTTCTCCATCCTATAAGTTGCACTTTGCTCAGCCTGCACCTAACTTCTCTTGTTTCACGGCGCATAAACTTTTAGAAAAGTTGCTAGGGCGTAACCAGGGTGC
>Ga0180301_10003356_pt1 | contig 12524 bp, 10 predicted proteins | sample GuaBasSediGuay16_FD_121797 | JGI IMG/M metagenome (GOLD analysis project Ga0180301, IMG submission 121797) | Subseafloor sediment microbial communities from Guaymas Basin, Gulf of California, Mexico - Guay16, Core 4569-2, 12-15 cm | ecosystem: Environmental > Aquatic > Marine > Hydrothermal...
ACTCGGCCCAAGGGCCTCAAACAGTTTAGGATTTGCCCACTAAAGTGGGCCGTTCGCTTCGCCCGGATGGGTGCCCCAAAAAGCTCATAATTGCCGCTTAAATGAGTTATGCAAAGGTCTCAGCAAAAAAGGCTAAAACTTGATGTCGTGATTTGGGCAACAGCCTCTAGGGGCTGGCGCCCCAATGTTTCACGTGAAACAATAATACCCCGGATTATTTCCCGATACAAAACCGACTGAAGATCTGATCAAGAATCGCCTCTGTGGTCGTCACGCCAATGATTTCACCCAGGGCATCAAGAGCCTCTTTAAGGTCAACGGCCACCAGCTCGGCAGGCCGTCCTATTCTAAAGCCTTCTGCCGCCTCCCTCGAGGCCCTCAGGGCCTTTTCGATCGCCACCTTGTGGCGCAAATTCGGTACGATTGGGGGAAGATCCACAGGACCACCCTGGTGTGTGACCTCCCTAAAAACAGCATCCTTCAATTTGTCAATGCCTCTATTATATAAGGCCGAAATCTCGACCCACGGAAGCCCTGGAAAGCGCTGCACAATCGTTTTTATTGGAACGTGGGGCACAAGATCTATCTTATTGATCACCAAGACGGCCCTTCGGTTGCGTACCAAACCATAAATCTGTACGTCTTCATCATTTAAAGGCATCGCGCAATCCACCATAAACAGCACAAGGTCGGCTTCATCTAGTCGCTGCCTTGTGAACCGAATCCCAACGACCTCCAGGGCATCGTCCGTATCATGCAGGCCGGCCGTGTCAATAAGCCTCAGGGGTATCCCTCTGATATTTACCGTTTCTTCAATAAAATCGCGGGTGGTCCCAGGAACGGCGGTGACAATTGCGCGCTCTTTTTGAAGGAGCCTGTTCATCAGGCTCGACTTTCCCACATTAGGGCGGCCGATGATAATGGCAGCCACACCCTCCCGATAGACGTGTCCTTCATCATAATGTGCCAACAATGCCTCCAGGGGACCGATGACATCGTGTATCAGTCTTTTGGCAAACGGCTCTGGATGGATAATATCCTCGACATCATCTGGAAAATCGATGGCAGCCTCTACCGCCACAAGCAGGTCCTCGAGAGGCGATCGAATCGATTGGATTGCTTGGAAAAGGTCGCCTTTTAGCTGTCTTGCAGCCAACGCCAGACCCTCTGCTGTCTGGGCGTTCACCACTTCAATGACGGCCTCTGCCTGGCTCAGGTCGATACGACCATTCAGGAAGGCCCGCTTGGTAAACTCCCCTGGTTCTGCCAAGCGCGCCCCTTGCTTTAGCACCAACTCAAGGATCGCCCCCAACCCACATTTGCTCCCATGGGCCTGGATCTCCACCACATCCTCTCTGGTGTAAGTATGAGAGCCCCTCATCACCACAAAAAGGACTTCATCCAGCGTCTTTTCGGTTTCAGGATCGACAATGCATCCGTAGTAAAGGTGGCGGGATTTTAAACGCGAGGGGTCTCTTGAAGGGCGCAGGAGTGGAAGGGCAACAGGGATTGCTCTCGGCCCGGAAATCTTCACAACACCGATACCGCCTGCTCCTGGAGGGGTAGCCACAGCGGCGATGGTATCGCTGTCCATAAGCTATATCATGTTTTAGAGTCTTAAAAATATGTTCCCATTAAGTTGGCTGCCAGAGCCTCCGTCTTGTTGGTGGCACATGGCATCGATCGTATTAACCCAGGCACGCGTCAATGTAGCATACAAGCTACCCAGCCAATTTGTAAATGGGTTAGAACCGTATGCAGAACATGGTACCGTTGTGGGGCCTATCAGGTCATATCAGTGACCTGACTCAAAAAAGATCTCCCCTGGACGGCTTAAAAACAGTAATATCAGCAGGCAAACCGGGAACCGTCCCCACCATCCTCTTACGTAACCAGGGCTGCCGATTATTTTTGTTTTTTTTGTGGAAAGATAACCAGCTTTCTGAACAATCCGCTACCCATGCTCTGGGTTCTTACCGAGGTGTCATCCTTCAGTGCAATATGCACGATTCTTCGGTCATAGGCGCTCATAGAGTTGATGGTAGCCGGCTTGCCAGAACGTTTTACCTTTTCTCCCAGGCGCAGCGCCAACTGTGTTAGAGAGGCCTTTCGCTTTTCACGATATCCTTCCACATCAAAGGAAACATGCAGCTTCGTGTTCTTCTTTTTCCTTACAATCTTTCGGACGAGGTATTGCAAGGCGTCCAGCGTCCTGCCATGCTTCCCAATAAGGATGGCAGAGTTGCTCGCTTCAATTTTGAGCCTTATACCATCAGGATGGTTCGCGACCGTGACGGTTGCATCGTCCACGATAAAAGAAATAATGTCTTCCAGTGTCTTTTTAGCTATCTCGGCAACCGCTTCTGCCTCATCCCCTGTTGCGGGTTTTTCCTCATCCGTGTTAACTTGTCGGCCCTCTGGGAGGGTCACCTTTATCTTTGCCTTCTTAGCGCCCACAAGTCCAAATATCCCGGTAGAGCCATAAGAGAGCACTTCAATTTCAAGTTGGTCCTCGGAAACGCCTAAGACCTCACATGCCTTCCTCACTGCCTCTTCTTTTGTCTTTCCTTCAAATTCATAGCTAGCCGACATACGATTCGTCCCTCCGTCATTAACCTGTTTTCTTCGCAATGTAATACTGCTGAACCATGGAAAGAATGTTGTTTACCAGCCAATATAAGACAAGCCCTGACGGAAAGTTTATAAATATGACCGTGAAAAAGATCGGCATGAACATCATCATCTTGGCCTGTGTGGGATCCCCAGGTGGCGGGGACATCTTCTGCTGAAAAAACATAGAGGCCCCCATAATAATGGTCAGCACCGGGATCCCATAGGGGGGCGCCATCATCGGTACCTTGAAGTTGAAGTGGAACAAACGATCAGGGGCTGACAAATCGTTGATCCACCAAAAGAACGGGGCGTGTCTTAACTCAATGGCCTGGTACAACATCTTGTAGAACGCAAAAAACACCGGTATCTGCAAAATCATCGGCAAACAGCCGCCCAGGGGATTTACCTTGTAAACCCTGTAGAGATTCATCAATTCCTGGTTCATCATCTTTTTGTCGTGCTTGTACTTGGCCCGGATCTCTGCCATCTTGGGCTGTAGCTTTTTCATCTGGCTCATGGATTCGTAGCTCTTGTTGCTCAATGGCCAGAAAAGGAGTTTAACAATGATTGTGATGAAGATAATCGCGATGCCATAGTTCGGAATGTAGCGATGGATGAAGTTCATGACATGGAGTAATGGCTTCGCTATAATATCAAAAAACCCGAAATCAACGATCTTCACAAGATCTGCCCCGACCGAACTGAGGGCTTTAAGGCTCTTGGGCCCGAAATAGATCCTGTAGTGGTGCGTCCGCTCCATTCGGGGGGGTAGGGGGCCTGAAGGGTCTATGTATGTGGTTTCAAGAACCTCTGTAGGCGTTATTCCAAGCCTCATACTTGCCTGCTCGGCCTTCTGGGGAATGATGACGGATACAAAATACTGGTCCTCATAAGCGATCCACATAATGCGGCCTGCTTGCGTGGGTTGGTTGGCAATTTTCTTAATCTTGATCTCTTTAAGCTCTCCGTTGATCAGGGCTGCGGGACCGGAAAAAACATATCTGGAGTTCTTGGCATCCTTGAGACTGTTTTTTAAGGAGATCGCCAGGTTCTCCTCTAAGGGTCTGGGAGATAAATTTCTGACCTTGACTTCCAAATCTATTTCATAAGTATCTGGCAGAAAAGTATAAGTCTTGAGGAGGGTAACGCCCTCTGGAGACGTCCAAGTAAAGCTCAGGGTCTTCTTTGCCTCGCTGGCATCTATGGCTTCAGATTCGCAGGTTGCTTGAAAAACCGCGTGTTTTGACTCAGCCAAACCTTTTCCCAAGAAAGAAACGACCGGGGTATATATCTGTTCATCCGGCACCTGAACGAGTTCCTTCATGGGTGCGTTAGGGGTCAAGGATTCTTTATATTTTTTCAGCTTAAAAGACTTGAGTGCCCCACTGTCTTCCATAAATTCTGCCACATAAAGGGATGTTGAAACGGTAATCGTTCTCCCTTGTGGTACGGGTCTTATCGTGTCCCTTTGTGCCTGTCGAAGCCCTTCATCCCTTTCATCCAAAGCCCTCACATTTTCATCCATTGCGAGGGTCTCCTTTTGCATTCTTTGTGGTTTCTCTGCTGGCGTCTTCTTTTGCAGCGGGGTCTCTTTTACAAAGAGCACTTGATACAAAAAGAAAACCAGGAACGACAAAACCACGGCCAACAACATTCTCAATTCCATGGACATGGATCGGTTTCTCCTTGAATGAAATAAAGCGCCAAAAACAACCTGAACAGCGCGCCTAAACCCTGTTTGTTATGGAACAGGATCAAACCCGCCTGTGTGAAAGGGATGGCACCGTAAGATCCTTCTGAGGGCCATCCAGGCGCCCTTCAACGCACCATGACGTTTTACAGCCTGGAAGGCATATTCAGAGCAGGTTGGGTGAAAGCGACATGCCGGTGTGAAGAGTGGTGAAAGGATATATTGATAGGCTCTAATGAGTGCCAGCAAAAACGGCCTCATGGTTGCAATCCTTTGATATATGGCTCACAATACCTTCCAGCGCCTCTCTGATCTGTTGAGACGACAAACGAGAAGCACCACTTTTTGCTATCACGTTGACATCGCAGCCGTTACAAAACAGCGCCTTGTGCAGACGAAAATGCTCTCGCACCAACCGCTTGATACGATTGCGTATCACGGCACGCCCAACTCTCTTGCTTACCGTAACCCCCAAGCGCAAAATTCCGAGACGATTTCGGCAGTACAGTATCACAAAATAATCGCTGTCCATCCTTTTGCCACACTTAGACACTCTCTCAAAATCAGCACGCCTCAAAAGCCGCTCTGCTTTTTTTAAGGAAAAAGCCCTCAAGGTTTGTCCAACCCTTTTACACGGCCAAGCGTTTCCTTCCTTTGGCACGCCGTCGCTTTATGATCTTTCTCCCCTGTTTTGTGGACATCCTTGATAGGAATCCATGGTCTCTGACCCGCTTGATTCTGCTCGGTTGATAGGTTCGTTTCATAACATCTTACCTTTACGTCGGGGTTAAATCCTTCCTTTAGGATGTATATGGGCTAATGCACCTAAAAGATTTTAATAAAACACAATAACTTTTTTATGTCAAGAATTTTAGCCCCCTTGTTTTCTGCCCACGAGCTCGCTAAGCACACCATAAGAGCTCTTTGGATGCACAAAAGCAACCTCTGTGCCGTGGGCGCCCGCTCGGGGGACCTCGTCCACCAGCTTGACCCCTTGAGCCTTTAATTCATCAAGGGCTGCAGAGACATCTGCCACCTCATAGGCGATGTGATGAACGCCTTCACCTCGCTTGGCTATAAACTTGGCTATCACACCTTCCTCTGTATCAGATTGAATCAGTTCTAGATTCACCCCCCCCACAGGAATAAAGGCAATCCTCATCCCCTGCAGCGTTTCTTCACGCTCAACCTTGAGACCAAGTGCACTTGTATAAAAACGCTTGGCCGAGTCAAGGTCGCTTACGGCTATGCCAATGTGATCTATCTTTTTGAGCTCCATCAGGTACCCCCTCCATCGAATTCTTGGCAAACCTAATCACACCATGTACGCTTTTCAAGCCGAAAAACCGGACATGCCCATACTTGACAAAATTCAACGGCTGAACTATTTTTTTTGTTGTCTAATCCACCTCAAAAGGCGTTGCCATGCAACACGGGTTCATCGCTAATCAACACCGTTTTCCGCCAAGAGAGTCTAACAAGCAACAAGCCTTTAAGGAGTTTGAAGCCTCTGAACTCTTTTGTCCTCAATGTAACCGCGCCGTCCCGGTACGCAAGCGCCTTCTCCTGGTCCTCCCCGAGGGGGATAAGTACGAATATCTGTGCGCCTTTTGTGCCACTTCAGTGGGAACCAAATTGGTCCGCGGGGCAAACGACCAGATGCACATCATTATCTGAGTCGCCCTTTTTAAGCCCTGTTTTGGTGTTTGATGCCAAGTGCACGGCTGTTTGGGCAACAACCTGTTCAGAGGTGAGATACAAGACAGTTTTCGAGGCGAGGCGGCAGGATGTCAGGATTGGCAATCTTTCTACCCAGGGTCCTTGCGCATCGTCCTGAGTTGGGCCAGCTCCCACACGTAGTCGTACAGGTGAAGCCCCTTGCTGGCGGCAATGATCTCGCCATCTTCCACGCCTATCTCTTCGGCCATGTACTCTTTTAAAAGCTGAATTGCCCCCAGATTGGCCGGAAACCCATTCCACAAATCCCAAGACCTAAAATAGACCATAAAATGGAGTTTCCCGTCACGGATGCGCGAATCAATATGCCGTAGGCAGGGTGGATCGCTAAGGAGAATATCGGATGGAACGGAAACCGTCATAGCAGCCTGGTTCGTCCCATAGCCTTTCATCTTGTACATCCCGATGACCTCTTGAATCTGGTTCACCACACGCCTCTCAACAGCCTGTTCCGCAGCCTTTCCTTGAACGTCCACCGCCTGATCCTGTTCATCTCCCAAATAAAGGTAAGACCACCCGGCTAGGCGTTCACCATAGGTATAATCCTCGTTCGGTTGTTTTTCCGGGGTCATCAAATAGGGCAAGTAACTTTCAATATATCCATCAGCAACCGGGTTAGGTATGCCCAGAGAAGCAGGGATATCTGGAATCAGGGGCCGGACACCAGGGTATTTGATATGAACCGTAATATAATCAAACTCAAGGCGTTTCTGTCCCGCATAGCTACCATGATCGATCACATATTCGTGACCTCTATCCATAATCTCATAGACACATTGAAACCAGGCATCCGGTAGATCCCGGGCCGTTACGGAAACCAAATTCATGATACTGCTCTACCAAACCTCCTCATCTACCCCGCACCACGATGGTCTGCAAGCGTTCAGTTATTAACAGGCTGTTGGGTATGTGAAGCCTCCCCGTGCTTCCGCACGGGGGGTCGCTTCGTATCCGTGAAGCAGGCCGATCAAAAAATAACCACATTCCAGCTAACTGTATCTCTATATGTCTAAGCTCCTGACCTCCAAGGCATTATCCTCAATAAATTGCCGCCTGAGTTCCACCCCATCACCCATCAACACAGAAAAGATATCGTGGGCCTCAAACATGTCTTCTACTTTAACCTTCAGAAGGGTTCGCTTTTGAGGATCCATGGTTGTCTCCCAAAGCTGGTCTGGGTTCATCTCTCCCAGCCCTTTGTAACGCTGGATTGAAAGGCCCTTTTTGGCCTCCTCTAAAAGGTACGAGATCAGTTCGTCTTTGTCGTCAATCAAGGCCGCCTCTTTACCGTTCTGATAAATCTTAAAAGGGGGCTTGTTCAATGAGAAGATATTTTTCCATAATACAATTGCCTTTTGAAAGTCAGCAGACGAAACAAGATCCCAACCAATCCGTACCTGAATCGCCTTATTCCTGCCAGCACCGATTAACAACTCATAGACATTATGCTCCTCATCTCTGAGCAAATCGCTCACCTGGTATCCCCGTGAGCGCAAGTCTTGTGCCAACCGAGTCATTCGTTCTTGGTCCTGAAGAAAGTCTTTATCCTTTAACTCGTTTTCAATTAAAATGGCTATCATTTCCCCATTCAAGCCGCGTCGCTCGAGTCGATTGACAACTTTATTATAATCGATCAGGTTACACAGAAATAGATACAGGTCACCCTTTTCCAATAAAAGATTTCCGTCTCTCCCTGTAAGCTTCTTTTCTTGGCAGACCCGTTTTATCAAAAACTCCTCGATCTCCCCTTCATTTTTTATATAAATAACATCCTTTCCCTTTCCCACCCTAAACAGAGGCGGCTGCGCAATGTAAAGATAACCCCGATCAATCAAGTCAGGCATCATACGATAAAAGAATGTCAAAAGAAGGGTTCGGATATGGGACCCATCCACATCCGCATCTGTCATAATAATGATCTTCTGGTATCGCAATTTTTCTATACTGTATTCCTCGCGGCCGACGCCCGTGCCAAGGGCGGTAATCAGCGTCTTGATTTCCTCACTCTTTAGCATTTTGTCAAACCGCGCCTTCTCCACATTGATTATCTTGCCTCTTAAGGGTAGGATCGCCTGGAACCGTCTGTCTCGCCCCTGTTTAGCACTCCCACCAGCCGAATCCCCTTCAACCAAGAAAAGCTCCCTTTTGGCTGGATCCAGCTCCTGACAATCTGCCAGTTTTCCAGGAAGAGAAGCTTCTGCCAATGCACCCTTTTTTCTGGCAATGTCCCTTGCACGCCTGGCCGCCTCCCTGGCCCGTGCAGCCTCAACAACCTTTGTTATAATCTTTCTGGCTATGCTGGGATTTTCCTCCAGAAAAGTACCAAGCTTTTCATTGACAAGGGTTTCCACCAATCCCTTAACTTCACTGTTGCCAAGCTTGGTTTTTGTTTGGCCCTCAAATTGGGGAGACCTGAGCTTGATACTAATCACCGCGGTCAACCCTTCCCTGACGTCCTCGCCGCTTAATTTTTCCTGAAGGTTTTTAGGCAGGTTGCTAGCAGATGCATAGTGATTAATGGTGCGCGTCAGGGCTGACTTAAATCCAACAACATGAGACCCACCTTCCTGAGTGTTGATGTTGTTGGCAAAGGAAAAGATTTTTTCTGCATATGTATCATTGTACTGAATTGCCACTTCCATGGAAACGTCCTTTTTTTCGGCTTCCATGTAAATCGGTTTTTTGTGAATGGGCGTTCTTCCCTTATTAAGATATTCGACAAATGATACAATGCCGCCCTTATAATAGTATTCTTTTTTCTTTTCAATCCGCTCATCTTTAAATACGATCCTGAGACCCTTGTTCAAAAAGGCAAGTTCTCGCAACCGTTGAGATATAATGTCAAAACTGAAATCTGTGGTCTTGAATATCTCAGGATCTGGTCTAAACCTTACTTTTGTGCCCCGTCTCTTTGTCTTTCCTATTTCCTGAACCGAACAGGTCCTTTTCCCTTTTTCATATGACTGATAATAAACCTTTCCTCCTGAACGAATTTCTACCTCAAGAAAACTCGAAAGGGCATTGACAACAGATACGCCCACACCGTGAAGTCCGCCTGACACCTTATAGCTGTCGTGGTCAAACTTTCCACCAGCATGGAGTTTTGTCATAACGACTTCAACGGCTGGAATCTTCTCTGTTTTATGGATTCCTACGGGTATACCCCGACCGTTATCATCTACTGTGACGCTGTTGTCTGTATGAATTGATACCTTGATATAGTCACAATACCCAGCTAAGGCTTCATCCACACTATTGTCTACTACTTCATAGACCAACCGATGAAGACCTTCTACATCAACATTACCAATATACATAGAGGGCCTCTTCCTGACAGCACTAAGACCCTCTAATACTTTTATTTTGTCAGCATCATATGTTTTCTCAGTCGTTTCCATTTTATATTCTCATGGGCATAATCACACTTAAGAAGCCTGGATCGCCTGCCCCCTCTATCATGCACGGGTTTACTTCATCCTTAAATCTTATAACCACTTCTTCGCTATACATACTGGTGAGCGTCTCTATAAGGTATCTCGGATTAAAAGCCACCTGAAGTGGTTTCCCTTTATACGATACAGAAATAATTTCTTTTGATTCTCCTATCTCTGGATTTGTTGCTACGGCCTCAACCTGTTCTTTATCTATCTTGAAACGAACCCCCCTGTATTTATCAGAAGAGAGTATGGACATCCTTTTTAACATCATTAGAAATTCTTCTTTTTGCACGATCAATTCGTTTGAAGCTGTCTTTGGAATAACCGTTTCACAATCTGGAAATTCGCCTTCAATCAACCTTATAACAAGCACCTCTTCACCACTCTTTACAATAAAATGATTATCCTTAAATCCTATTTTAACTGTTTCTTCTCCTTCTATAATTCTCAATACCTCCACATTGCCACTCTTTGGTATAATAACACCCTCTTTTAAGATGGATTCTTTACCTTCCTCTAAATTGTGCTCTATTTTAGAAAGTCTGTGACCATCCGTTGAAATCATGCGGATTTTATTGACATCACCTTGAGTTATACTCTCAAAGTAAATACCCGACAGATGAGCACGTCCTTCATCGCTAAGAATAGTGTGTATGGTCTTATGGATCATATTTTTTAAAACATTCACATTCATTTCAAATAAATCAACATCTTCAATATCTGGAAGACCAGGAAAATCCTCGGGCTCCATACCAACAATATTATATTCAAGTGTTTTATCTGCTATTTTTATCCATTTGTTTTCAATTTCCTTTATAACAAGGATGTCACTGGGAAATTCTCTTACAATCTCATACAGCTTTCTGGAAGGAACGGCCGTTGATCCCTCTCGGAGCACCTCGGCTTCATATGATCCCTTGAATGCAATTTCAAGATCAGTTGCTAGCACGGAGATCATAGATTGATTTGCTGAAATTAGGACATTGGATGTAATGAGGATATTTGTCTTTTTTCCTGTAATTCCCTGTACTTTTGTTAATGCATCCAAAATTATTTCCTTTTTGATATTAAATTCCATGAGTAGCTCCCTTAATACTTTTAATAATTAAAGACTTAATAAATATAATAAGGACTGTCTATTGTCTTCAAAACTTAGATAATATATTGAAATTAAATAAAAAAAACAATAAATTTATGTTCATAAGTTTTAAAAAAAAGTTCAGAGAAGCCATTCATGTATCATTGTGAATAATCTAATGAATTGTTTAAAAATTATCAACAGAAATATAAACAAAAATACTTCTTATATTCTATAATTCTAATAGGCTTTCCGGATGTTTTAGGAGTCGTCAAGGAGGATATTTTCTTTTTATTGGAAACTAAGAACGAAAATAGTCTCTAACAATCTTTATTGCACAGAATTCCCCACACATCGTGCAGACTTCATTTGAACTCGGTTTGCTGCTGGAACGATATGTTTGAGCCTTTTGAGGATCAATAGAAAGAGATATTTGCCGGTCCCAGTCCAGGTTTTTTCGTGCCTTTGACATTTCAAGGTCTCTCTTTAATGCACCCTTATGTCCCTTTGCAATGTCGGCTGCATGTGCAGCGATTCTTGCCGCTATCACGCCTTCTCTTACATCCTCTTCGGATGGTAATTTAAGGTGTTCTGCTGGCGTTACATAACAAAGAAAGTCTGCTCCGGCCATGCCGGCAACTGCTCCACCAATAGCACATGCAATATGATCATAGCCTGCGGCAATGTCGGTGACCAGTGGTCCCAACACATAAAAAGGTGCACCTTTGCACAGTTTTTTTTGAAGAATCACATTTGCTTCTACTTGATCGAGAGGGACATGCCCCGGCCCTTCTATCATTACCTGAACATTGGCATCCCACGCCTTCTGGGCTAATTCTCCCAGCGTCAGAAGCTCCTGAATTTGTGCCCTGTCTGTTGCGTCTGCCAGTGATCCAGGTCGAAGCCCATCTCCGAGGCTCAAGGTGATATCGTATGTTCTGGCAATAGAAAGGAGTCGATCAAAGTCTTTGAAAAAAGGGTTTTCTTGTTTATGGTAAAGCATCCAGGTCGCCAGAAATGCGCCCCCCCTGCTAACAATGTCTGTTGTTCGGCCTTGGGCACGAAGCCGCTGAAGGGCATTTAAGGTCACCCCAGCATGGATGGTCATAAAATCGACGCCGTCAAGAGCTTGCGCCTCTACTGCACCAAACATGAGATCTGGTGTAAGGTGTATGATTCCTCCATGGGTTTTGGCGGCTTCTACCGCAGCTTGATAGATCGGAACGGTTCCGACCGGAACAGAGGAGGCCTTCATAATGGCTTGGCGGACTTTAATCACATCTCCCCCGGTGCTCAAATCCATGATGGTGTCAGCCTTGGCATCAATGGCGGCCTGCAATTTTTTGATTTCTTCGTTTGGGTCAATCTGGTCGGCAGAGGTGCCAATGTTGGCATTAACCTTAATTGTTAATCCCTTTCCGATCCCAACGGGACGAATGTTGGTATGCTTCTTGTTTTTCGGGATAACAACGGTACCTTCAGCCACTCGACGCCGAACCACGTCAGGATCGATGTTTTCAATCTGAGCCACATGGTGCATTTCTTGTGTAATAACGCCTTTACGCGCCTGCTCTAACTGGGTCATGATTTTGCCCCGTTTTGTTTAATCATTGCTCGATGCGATAATATGCGATGATACGCCAAAAACTGAAAGCGGCTGCAAGCCGCAAAACAAAGAAGCACGAAGTGCCATTGTTTAAGTTTGCATGTCCGTGCGGAGCAAGGGGATGCAAACAATCAAAAAATGGTCTTTTTCCTTACATTTCGAAGATTCCCTGCGGCTTGCCGCGGGGAGCGTCAATGACGATAGATCCCCCTTGACGGCTGACAGATGTTTAGATGTAAACTGTCAAAGTCCAGGACATCGATTACCCAAGCTTAACGGTAAAAATGCTCAGGACATTGATTACCCGAAACAATCCTTCTCCGATATTCAATCAGTGAGGCAACAGTGAAAAGTTCATACAAC
>Ga0180301_10003357_pt1 | contig 12523 bp, 4 predicted proteins | sample GuaBasSediGuay16_FD_121797 | JGI IMG/M metagenome (GOLD analysis project Ga0180301, IMG submission 121797) | Subseafloor sediment microbial communities from Guaymas Basin, Gulf of California, Mexico - Guay16, Core 4569-2, 12-15 cm | ecosystem: Environmental > Aquatic > Marine > Hydrothermal...
CAGTTATATCATAATCTTTCTTAAAGTCGACTTCTATTTGAAGATCTTTTTGATGATAACTTATGTACTCGTAAGCTGCTTTCAGAGATTCTCTCATGACTCTCATCATCGATCCCAACGCATTCAGCTTTCCCTTTCCTCTATCTACTATAACCTCAAATCGCTGAATAGCTCCCCCTCCATATACTTTAAGAAGAGCTAAACCTATTACTTCACCTACCCTGGGCTCAGGAGGTAACTCTATAGGAGCAGGATGTTCTGGTAGAGAGACACTAATTTCCTTAGAAGTCTCTTGATCAATATATGAAAAATTCGTATTCCAATATTCTATTGGTTTTATCTTTTTCAACTGCTCTTTCACACGTCTTCTTAACTCTAAGGCAAGGCTCAGGTATTCTTCAACATCCTCTTTTGTATAATTACCATCTGGATGAATTAATTTAATCAGTCCCGAAACAGTTTTTTGGACAGCATCTTTATCTCTTTTATCTAAAGCCTCTCCTAACTTGAAATATTCGTCTATGGCAGTTGCAAAAGTTAGACGTCTTAATTCACGCATTACCCATGCAAAATAATCTACAACAAACCCGTAATGGTTTGTCAATAGTTCTGTCCTCATTCTTGGAATCTCCCAACCGGGAATGTATGCGTGAAATCTATCAAAGAAAGCAGCATCTTGCATTTCCTGTGGGAATGGAACGAAAAGATGTGCTATGCTTAATAACTCTGGAATATCGTAATCAATGTTTCCTATAAAAACGAGTGATGCGGTACCTTTAAACTCTTCCCTTATCCTAGCAAACCCTCCAGTCTCCATGTAATCCTTTAGTATTTGAACTGCTTGCGCATCCTTAAGCCTCTTAAGACCTGCAACCTCATCAAAGGCAACAACATCCCATAACATTACAAGACCCATTCTTCCTCTTCCTCTCATATCGACAAAGAGACCAGCTACCGTTGTTTCACCACCAGAAACAAGTATGCTATAAGGAGAAAGTTCCCTGTAGATGTAACTTTTGCCTGTCCCTCTAGGACCTAGTTCAACAAGGTTATAATTGTTTTCTACAAATGGTATTAGCCTACAAATGTTCAGCATTTTAAGTCTATAGTCAAGTTTACTAGGCTCTAAGCCTATGCTTCGAATAAGCAGGTCTATCCACTCATCCTTAGAGAACTGTGAACGCTTCTCTCTTACATCTTCTAGTGCAGTAACTTCTAGCTGAATCGGGCGGAATTGCTCGATAACAAAAGGCCTCATTATACCTTTGTGTATGATGTTTGGGTTGTAAGATAGGTCGATTATTCCCCATAAACCACCTCCAAGTAACCTCTCATAACGTCTTACAAGATCTTCTCGAACATTCACATAGTTTAATTGGAGATTTATAAGTTCTGCCCAATACTTGTCTTCAGTTTCGTGTAGCTTTACTTTTACTTTATCAATAACCCTATACCTTCCGAGTTCTCGTACTTTTGATTTTAGAACCTCAGCTTGATCTGGATGAACGTAATTTTCAGTTAAAATTTTCTTCACTTCTTTAATACCCTCAGCAATAACTTCAGGGTCTGCTGATGAACAATATTTGCCTAAAAGATATTCTACAACATAAGCTGGAACGTTTAAATGTTTCCTTAAAGGTCCGAGTAAGTCCTTTCTTACAACTTTTCCTGGAAAAAGAGATAAAACCTTTCTATCAAGTTCATCCATAAGTTATCACCTTAAATTTCTTCAGCATAACCAGCTATACTTATTTTTACTTCTTTACTTCTTAAGATTTCAAATGTTTCCACATCAACTATTCTTACTTCAGCTTTTTCTGGTAACTCTCTTAGCGTAACCTTGCTCTTTTTTGCTTCCTTCTGCAGTTCTATCGGTTCTGACTCAGCTATCATTTTTCCATCACTCCACACTTCAACTTTAACGATCCTTGGTTTATCTGCCTCGGGGGTAGGTAAAGGAATCAGATTAACTAAGAAAATTGCTGTGGTTATTTCATCAGGTATTTCAGCTTTAACTTTCACTTTTCCTACCTCAATTTTTGCTCTCGAAATTATAGTGGCAATGCAGTTTTCTTGAGGGCTTAATCCGCCGTGCAAAAATATCGGCACGGGTCCTGGTGCACTTAAACATGATAAACCTCTTGGAAAAGCAACCTCTCCCTCTCCTTCCAGCCAAGCTTGTTTTAATTTAAAAAGTATAAGAGAGGGGTGGGGAAATACTTTCCCTATTGCATATCTTCGTTTCTTATCGACCTCTTCTTCTGCTTTTAGTCCTTCCACTACATTCACTTCTTCTTTTGGAATGAGCAAGAATCCATGATCAGTGGAAATAACTACAGTTTTCAGCCCGGATTTATGTAATACATCCGCACACTCAATTATCTTTCCGGTAAGATCTTGGAAGAGACTTGGTGATATTTCGAGGAGATACGTACCAGCTAGATCTATGTCTCTATCCATCACTACAATGTAGTCATAGCCCTTCATTTTTTCTTTCAAATTTCTTGGACCTAATTTCAGTATTTCATTTAAATCTAAAATCAAAACTTTTTTACCATATTTCTCTTCAAGGAACTTTTGTCTAGTTTCTCTCCGACCAACCAGTATTTTATCAATAAATACACTAAGCTTACCCTTTTCAACTTTAGCAGTTAATGAAGCGTGAGGTAGCAAGGATGCCATACCAACCTCAGTAATAGATGGTAGAGAGGACAACATTGGTATTAGCTTTATTTCATATCCTTTTTTGGAAAGTTCTTTCTCGATCTCCTTAGCGAGTTCGTATCTTAACGCATCCACCAAGAACACAGCTAAGGGTTTATCACTCTTTTCAACTATTTTGTTCCAAAAATCTTGCTGATTTAGAAATCCTTCAATCTTCCACTCTTTAAGCCCTTCGACTGCTTTAGAAAATTGTTCAGTAAACATTCTTATCCATGAAGTATAGAGGTTAAAGCTTGGTTTTACAAAAGTTTTCCATAATTCCTCTTCAACATTCTCTAGTTGTGCAAAAAGTTTTCTATAGAGAGAATCTATTCTCCACCAACCTCCTATCGCATAATTATGGAGTAAGGAGCCTGCATCTAGTTTATTCTTTAGCATCAGCGATATTGACCTTTCAGCAAGGCTATAAAGTTGAGAGGATAGTTTAATAATTTGCCACACATTAATTTTCCCTCTAATAGCCCATGGGCTTTTCTCTCTCGCAATAGCTACTTTTTCTATAACTCCAAGATTTTTCCTATAAGCTTCAGGTCCGGTGCTAATTCTCGCCTTTAATTCTTCGAGTAATGCTTCATCTACAGCTGAAAAGCTCATCACGTTTAAGAGTTTTTCAACACTATAGAGTTCACTTTTTAAGTCATATTTTTTAGCAAGCTCTTTTGACCAATTGATAAAACCATGTTTTAAATTTCCATGCTCTAGCCATTCCCTTGCTAACTTAGCCCAAATCTCGATCTTATCTTTTTTAGGCAAAAGATTACTGAATTTTCTCTCACCCAAACCTTTTGAGTAGTACACGAGTTCGGAAAAAAGTAAAGCTGATGCTAAGGCTTCCTCGAACCTTTCTGGCTCAACTTTTATATCTAATCCAAGCTTGGTTTTAACCATTTTAACAAAAACATCGTGTAATCCAAGTCTTAGCAACTCTTGTTTAGGCATAGTATATGTAACATACTCTAGAATAGCCCTACCTAAACTGAAGTTAATCCCAAGATTAAAGGCAATAGATAAAAGTCCATTAATAACTTGCTCTTTTCGTAGTGGAATCTTAACGCTTCCCATCACCTCTTCCCATTTGCTTGCAAGCAATCTCCCTCTTTCACCAGCTAGTAGATCTTTCAACTCCAAATCTGATTCAAGCCTAAAGTAGTTAACCAGTAACTTTTCAAGGTTCATTTCAACTTTTTTACCAAATAATTCATAATCCCTTATCCAACTTGGTTCTACTGGTTTCTCTGGCACATAAATTAACCATTTTCTTTTAAATTCTGGGTCTTCTCTTTCAATTTTAGCTCTTATCACAAGGTAACTTCCTGTATAAGGCAGAAAGTTAACACCTTCAGGTATGCAATCAAAAATAACATCTTTAAAGCTTCCATCCTCATCATACCAGACTAGAATCGGGTGATCCTTACCCCTAAGTTCATCACTGATTATTTGTTTTATTGCTTCTTGGAGTTCGTTCATTTACTTCACCCTATCAGCTGCGGGATGAAGAAGCCTCAACTCTTTTAATGGCTCGATGTTTACCCTAACTCCATAATCGATTATTGGGTTCCAACCGTTATCTCTTACTTCAGCTATTGCTTTCTCGACCCATCTCGCATCTTTCTTTAATTTTGTTTTGTCCTTTCTTGGATTATGAAGAACGTTAAGAGCTTTCTCCATCTCCTCAATCTCATTTATTTTATCAAGGACATCTTCATAAGCCTTGGATAGCTCGTTTATCTTCTTTTTATTACCAGAAGCTCTTGCTTCCTCTAATTCTTTGAAGGTTCTATCTTTTTCTCTCAACAATCTTTCTTTAACTGGCTTTAAGTGGAAAGCTAAAATCTTAGGAATTGTATCTCTGCTTAACTTGTGGTAGTAAAGGAAGCATGAGAAAACTCCTGGTAACTTACTTTTTCCCAATCTTGAAGAGGTCAAATGCCAGAAGATAGGTCTTCTTCTGTATAAGGAAACATGAAAATCAAAGTAATCTTCTTCTATCCAACGTTTAAGAGATTTTCCTAAAATCTCAGAAATTTCAAGTTCAATTTTATCCACTCTTTCCTTTCCAAAATCTTGTGCAATAAGTTCACGTACTTTATTAAAGATATTATCCGAGAACATCTCATCAAAAGGAACTATTCCATCTTCGTCACTTTCAACAGCTTTCTTAATGTAGTAAGAAATGAGCCTCCCAACATGCTCTCTCACAGAAATAATTTCTTTCGAAATCTCTTCAGCTTCTTTTACTTCCACCGTATCTTCATCTAATTGTATATCTTCTTGAGGCTTAAGCTCTCGCTTAATTAAGGCTTTATCTTCGTCAGATATTCCATAAATTTGGTAAACCTTCTCGTCGATCTCTTTCTGAATTTCATTTATTCTTTTGTTTAGTATAGTTTGCCTTTTCACACATAGTTCAGCTAATTCTTTAATAGACATGTTAGGTGAGCCTATGATTGACCTTATCCGCTGAGCACTTTGCCATTCTGACCAGTTAAAATCTCGAGCTAACGGATGTTGAGTAATAGGTTTTTCGTAAGAATTATTGCCGTGGAGCACTTGTAAAATCCAAGGTTTGATAAACTGTGTGGATGTCTCATTTCCCGTATCCCATTCACGTAAAAGTGAATAACATTCACGTGAAAGATTACTTAAAATATCAGGAGGGGATGGATGGATTGGTAAAATTGCAAGATAGCCTACTTGAAACTTTGCTTCTCCCCTTAAACGGACTAAAAACCATAGAAGTTCTGAGTTGAGGATAGAAAGTAAAGACCAAAGCGGGTAATTTCTAGGAAAAATACCACACATAGCAACGCTAAATATAGACCCCCTTGGTAAAAATCTAACGTTAAGTCTTTTGATTGTGCCTTTAATGATACTGCCTGCCTGAGGACTACTCATCCACATTAGTCCTTCTTTGAAGTAAAATAATTCATTCTGAGGTCGCGATAAGAGCTTCCCCTGTTGACCTTTGAAATTTTTAATTTCCCACCCATTACTATGCCAGTTCACCACAACGGAGAGGTCAGAGTAAAATTTATCAAGCCATCCCCCAATATTAAGTGGAACCCACTTTTTACCTTTGAAAGTCATTTCCCGTTCCGTAGTAATAAGGTTAATGGGCACCTCCCACCACAGCCGGGTAAAACGTGCATCATCACCTGTTTGAAGGCCCACTTTTACATCAGCAATTTTCCTTTGATTTTGTTTTTTAGCTACATCTCGATCAAGAGGAGGATATTTATTGAATAAATCCCTAAGAGTTTCAGAGGACCAGTATGAAAGTGGCATACCAGAAATTTTAGTTAGTTCGTCTAATGATGCTTCAAAAACTAAATTATGCGGTTCACCAGCTTTAAGTGCTCCTATTATTTCTTCCCAAGCTCTTTTCTTCTCTGGCTCACTAGTATATTCAATTAACCGAACAAAAACTGTTTTTTGTCGTGATTTATTATAAACTTTGTGAGCAGTAAAAGCAGCCCATCTGGCTGTTGCTACATCCAACACACCGAAGCCTAGATCCCATACTATTTGAAGTGGCGCTTTTTCTTTAAAGAGAACTTCTCTAACCCACTGATACCATCTAAGAAACATAAATGTCCTACCAGTGATGGCACCAACATAACCTCCATCTTTAGCTAAATCTATAGCTTGTTCAATGAAAGCTGCGTAATAATCAAAATGGGTTTTTGGATAATATCTTAAAAGGTACTCTTTCGTCTTTTGTGGCATATCACCATATGGAGGATTCATTACAACAACATCATATTTCTCCGAAAGTAGGGCAAGCAAACCAACAGACTTTTCGGCTTCTGTAGCAAATAGAAGACTTCCCATATCATGGGCTTCAATTGCTTCTTTTTCAAATTTACGTAGTTCTTCAAGCATTTCCTCAATTGTTCTTTCTTTTGGAATAATCAAGACTACACCGGGCTCAGAGTTTTTGGGAGATTCAACCAAAAATCTTGCTTGACCCACAATACCTCCCTGCCTACTTAATTGAGTTTGACCAACGATACCGTAAGCTAACCTAGCCTGCTTTCCCCCACGTTTCCTTTCCCTAAATAATTGTTCAAATGGTTGGCGGACCTTTAAAAGACTGCCTATCTCATAAGTATAGCCTAGATACTCAAAAAGTTTAGCAAATATTTCCCGCAAGTCAGGATCGTCTTTAAATCTTTCAAGAAATTCCAAACGTTTCTTTCCATCTGAAATTCGAATATCTGCACAAACAATATTCATTCTTCTAATCTTCATGTCAGGGTTATACGTTTTAGCCTTCAAATAAAGAGATAAGGCCGCAAGTTGAACCGAATACAAATCTATGTCTATTCCAAAAAGATTATTCTCCAAAATTAGGGTGGGTATCTTAGAAGCTGGGGTTTCAGGCTCATCTTCCTGGTACATCCTATACAATACATCAAAGGCGTAAACTAAGAAATGACCACTTCCACAGGCAGGATCTAAAACTTTTATCTCCCTAACTCTCTTAGGCTCTCTTTTAACATCTCCATTTTTTAATGGAACTAGATAAGAGCAAAAATCCTTAAGCTTAGATTCTGGATGCATTTCTACCCATAGCCTTCCAAGTGTATTATCAACTAAAGCTTTAACAATCCAGTGTGGAGTATAGAATTGGTTAATTACTGGAATATCGTCTGGCCTTGGTTTTCTTCTAGCTTTCCTATACTCTTTTCTAGCTTCATCGTTAAAGTACTGATATATCCATCCAATAATATCGTCTTCCTTCCAATCGCTTTCAGTTACATCCTCGGTTAGTAGTTTTATAATTTCTCTAACTGTCCTCTCGCTTGGAAAAATGATACTATATTCACTATTCATATCAAAAAGAATTTTGATCTCCTCGCTAACTTCTTTAAATGCATCAATTAACGTTTCCTTTAAAACCTCGTAGGTGGAAAGTGAAGGTCTTGCTTCAGCTATTTCTCGCTCCCTTAAACTCCTTCCTCCATATTCGCTCCGCTGGATTATTGTCTCCTTAATTAAGCCACGTACTTCCATAGCCCTTAATGCTGCTATGCGGTTAAGGAAAGTAAAAGCCGTATGTCTAATGTAACGCTCTATAGCCTCTTTTCTATCTAAACCTCCAACCATCTCTTTCTCTATGGCTAACTCTACCCTTTTACGAATTTCTACATCATCATTGGTTAAGTGTTTCAGTTCGGCAACGTCAATGTAGGACCCATCAGCCTTTATTCCATAATAAAGAATCTCCCTCTCAACATCCTCTTCCAGAATCTTTCTACATCGATTTATTACCCTTCTTAAGTTATTCCTCCTTTCCTTGTCCATCACTCTACCCTCACATCAACCTTTACGATTTTCTTCCTCTCAATAGCTTTCTCAGAAACCTTCTTTAGCTTCTCAGTAACTTTCTGCAAATCTTTATGAGACATTATCTTTTCACGGAAGCCAATAAGCTCTTCAAACGTAGGCTCTATTTTTATCAACCTTTTATTTAGTTCACTGATTATCTTCTGTTTCTCAATTTCAACAGTTTTAATGATCGAATCTAACTCCTCCAAAGAAGCTCTACAAACATTACAAACAAAATTTTCATTCAACTCAACTTTTTCAGAAGGACAAATCATCTTCTTTAACGGTTCAACAATCTTTGTGAATTCTTTTTCATCCTTTTGCCTTAACTCATGGGATTCGAGCGATTTAAAAACATTAGATAGTAAATCATTTCTCTTTTTATGTAGTTCACGATAAAGTTTCTCATATTTTTCCCTTAAACTTTCAAATCCACTGATTATATCAGGCCATCGGTCAATGAAATCCTTGCAATTGAGAGCTTCAGAAAGATTTCTTATTTTTTCTTCCTTTTCTTCCCCAAATTTAACCAGCTTTTGCCCATATTCACTTACGAACCGATTTACCGTTTTGTATACCTTTAAGTTACCACGTTTCTCAAAATCTACCAACCTTTCAAGTAATGGAATATTCTCTTTCAGTATCTTTATATGCTGATCTTCAATAAAGGATAGAATTCTCCTGCTTGCCGAAGGAGCTTCTATTATTTCCTCTATAGCTTTTCCGAGGTTTTTTAGGTTGCTAAGTATCGGAAGTTCTAGAGCTTCAGCACCGGCTTGCAATCTCTTTAATTGTTCAAATTTTTCAGATAAGCAAGAAATTAAACCTTTATCGATATCTTCAATTGTATTATTAACTCTTAATCCGAGGATTGACGACATTAACTCCCATGCTTTATCACGCTCATCAGGTTTAACTTCAACTCCAGGATAAAACCTCGCCCTGTTAAATGCCCTTGAATTTGTAAAGGCTTCATGTGACCTAACGTCTGTTGCAGAAACAAATTCTCTGCCATCCAAGTTTACGATTATTGAACCATTTTTAAAGAGAGTTGCAAGTGTCATCCTTACAATTCTTGGATCCCATCCATAAGGAGGAGAGTTAAAAACTTCAATCAAGCTAGCACCGCTGGTTTCTTCACCCTCTTTATTCCTTCTAATTATTTCTTGAAGAATTCTAGAAGCTACTGGCCTATCAACTAGGACATTACCTTTGTCATCGATAAGTTGCAGATCCCTGTATATTGGTGGAAGTTTCTTACCTTTTTGCCAGGTTAGTATACTACCTATATGTTCATCTTTTTCAACTTTGTATGCAGCTAAATGAAATTGAGTAAATAAGTCTTCAACAACTTCTTTTAAGTATTGTTTTACTACATCTTGAATAGATTTCCTTCCATCAAGCTTTATTTCTTTGCCCCGAATTAAAATAGTGCCATTTTTACATGCATTCAAAAATAATCTTGGTAGTTCATCGTTCTTTAAAACATCTATATCTCTTCTATATTTGGTTAAGGTTTCTTCTATTTCTTTGCTTAAAGGCTTTGCTTCCCTCTCATTTATTGCCTTTTCAGTGCAAATTATTTTCTCTAAGAGCTCTTCAAATCTTTTTTCACTCTCACACACCACAAAAATTGTATCGCTGTTTGCCAAACTTTTAGGAAGTAAAGTTTTAATGAAATCTTTTCCTTCTACTGTAAGTGGGGAGTAAAAGCGAAGGTTTAGATGCCCTTTAGAAGGAACCTCTCTGTCGTCGACAAATAGATGAACATCAAAAACTCTCTTGCCTTCATAATTGTATGTTTTGAATTCATTAACTACACTCTTTATAATTTCAAATGCTAAGTTTCTCTTCTCGATAATTGTGGCAACCTTGCTTGCAACATCTTGTTCAAATGTTCTCTCTATATTGGTTAAAAATCTCCATTTTCCCTCATCCTCTACGATCCATCTATTTTTCCTCAGTTCTTCTAAACATGCTTTTACCTTCTCTATAAGAGCGTTTCCATCTTCGCCTAAGCGAGGATAGAGTAGTGCGGAGATGTTTTCAACAGTACAGGGAATCCAATCCCCCACTTGCTGCAAAAGGAAAAGTGTCTTTGCAACAGAGCTTACTTTTAACCCGTCTTTTTCGCCAAGCTTCCCTATTTCTTCCATCATTGACTGATATTCTCCACGAATTTCTAAATGGATAGCATCATAGACCATGTCAAATGTGGCTAAGGAACCGAGTTCTCTTTTTGCTAGACCTTCTACATCACCTGTAGGTCCTACGAGAAGAGCACGAACAACACTCAAAATAGCTCTTTCTCTAACTCCTAATAACTCTGGGATTGTTCTCCCTCTTAACCTAAGTTGAGTGAATATTTGCTGCATTAAAAGCGTATGATACGGCATTAATGGATATGATTCGATGAAACTATTCTTCTCTATGCTTGTAAGTAATCCCCCATACTCTCTTGCAGGGTTTTTTATGAGTGCGGAGGTAGCTAAGCTTCCTGAATATTTATTGTAAAGCTCCTCTAAGCTCTTCAATTTATCTCTGTCAGGGGTCTTTGAAAGTAAGCGTTTTTTAACGACTGTACCTATATTCTCTGGAGTTAAAGTTACTTTTATTTGAAATCTATCCTTGATTTTTTCAAATTGTCCTCTATACGCCTCTATTCTCGGTAAAACATCTTCAAGTGCTTCTTGTGCAGTTACAAAAAGCCATACTTTCCCTCTTCCTATCCTCTCTATTTCTTCAGCTAAAATGTTGAGGTCTGTTAGCCTGTCAGTATCAGTACCAATATAAAGACCAACTTCATCCAGTAGCAAAACTATTCTTCCATTATCCTTATCAAGTTTTTCAGCCTCCTTAACAAGTAATTCAACCAGCTTCCTAGGTGTTAGTTCAAAGCTTTGCTTAACTTCATCTATACTTTTTTCAGCACGCTCTATGCTGTAATAGGTTTTAGGATCTAACTCGCAAAGCGCTTTTGCAAGTAAGGGACCAGCCATAACCGTAATTTTCCGTACATCTTGCCAACTTTTGCCAGTTTCCTTCTCTATATAAGCTAAGAACTTTTCCCATAGCTTCCTTTCTTGAACCATTTTTTCAATCTCAGCTATCCAAGGAATATCTGACAAACCAGAATCTTCTAGAAGTGCTGTATAGATTATTCTTGTTATGGAAGGAGCTTTAGGGTCATCCCGAGGAAAGTTAAGCATATTGACAAAAATAGCTTTTGTTTTGAGCTCTTTTTCTATAATTGCTTTTCCAGGAGGTAAAAGTGAATGTTTAGTACATAAATAGGTAGCCGCTCCAACCTCACGACCATCTTCTAATAGAATTTTTCTATTCGAGAGTAAGTAGCCCAAAACTTTAAGAAAGTGGCTTTTTCCCGACCCGAAAAATCCCGAAATCCACGCACAAACGCTTTCAGGAGTTTTATGCCTACTTTCTATAAACCTATCAATAATATCCTCAAGATATCCCTTAATTTCATCTGTAACAACATATTCCTCAAGTTCTGAACCAACAATTCTAGGATCCTGCTCATCCACTTTTATAATTCGCTCAATCTGTCTGGTAGGATCCCTTTCCAGTACATCCTTAATTAACAAGTTGTTTTTCATATTATCTCACCCCTGTAATACGTTCTAATATTCTCCCATGTATAGTTTAACATGTTCCCTTCTTTATTTCCGGGATAAGGTATTATTAATGTACAATGAACAGCTCCTTCTAATCTACCTAATAGGCTTGAAATATGCACGAAAGGAAAAAGACTTCCAGCCCTTAACAAAATAACACAGTCGCAAATTTTTCTATCTTTCAATTTTTCCCTTAATCTTCTAGAAATTTCTTTAAGTAGCTCTCTTTCAAAATCTGTTGCTATTTGTTCCCTTTTTTCTTTCTCCAATTTCAAAAAGGACTCATCAAGACAACCTAAAGATTGAAGGGAATCTAACATTAAAGATGCTAAAGATATTATTTCTGTTGAAAAACCTTCTCTAGTGAGTCTTGAAGCTAATCCTTTAAACTCTCTTGAACACTCGATTTCAAGCTCAGGTTTATATAAGAAAATGAAGTAAGGAACATCCATAACATGCCTTTTACCCGCAAGTGTTTCTTTAACTCTCGCTTCTAGTAGTTTAAACCTATTACTATCCCAAGCACTCATTTACCCACTCTCCTAATTGATATTTTGGTTTAAGTTCAATAATATCCCCTGCCTTCGAATAATGAATCCATCCTCTCCCTTGCGCATCAACTAAAAAATTTTCTATTTCATCATTTTTTAAAAAGTAAAGGATCCATACTTCATTGTTAAATACTTCCACAGGATTCATCTTCTTATCCAATAAGTTAAGAAGGAAAAAAGTAAAACTTTCTAATCTTATAATAGGCTTGAGTAACTTATTACTTGGAGCTTTTTCCATTATACCAAAATCTCTTAAGAATGCTAGAAAACCCCTTACCCATC